>Ga0099850_1001440_pt1 | contig 11076 bp, 12 predicted proteins | sample CB_VirMetaG_5_FD_79182 | JGI IMG/M metagenome (GOLD analysis project Ga0099850, IMG submission 79182) | Freshwater to marine saline gradient viral communities from Chesapeake Bay - CB_1508_1D Viral MetaG | ecosystem: Environmental > Aquatic > Marine > Coastal | place: USA: Chesapeake Bay...
AGCGGCAGCATTTAATACAAATAACCTGACGATTGGCCGTAATGGCAACACCATACAAGGCAGCGCAACGGACTTAGTTTGCGACATTGATCAGGTCAGCATAACCCTTCGGTATACCGGTGGTGATTGGCGTGTTTATGCCACGGTTGGGGCTACTGACGGATCAGTCGTCACGTTGACTGGCACCCAGACGCTTACAAATAAGACGCTAACCAACCCAACGATTAACAATTACACTGAGGGGACGGTAGCCATTGGGACGGTTACCACCAGCCACACTTTTAGCCTGACTAATGGTACGTTGCATACTGCTACGCTTACTGCCAGCACTGGGTGTACTTTTACTATGCCAACGGCCACTTCTGGAAAAAGTTTTATTCTTATTCTGCGTCAGCCCGCTGTCACAGGGAACGGTACAGCCACCTTTACGGGGGTTTATTGGGCAGGGGGAACCGCCCCCACTATTACGGCAGCGGCTGGCAGCATCGACATGCTGAGCTTTGTGTCAGATGGCACAAATTGGTATGGCAACGCTAATCAGGATCTTCAATAATGTTTGCGGCTAGAGACGAGTTCTTGACTCAAGGGGCTTCGGCAGCGCCTATCCCGGCTCAGTGGATTGAAAACACTAGCTCAACATCGCTTTACAGTAGCACGTCCTCTGGTTGCTTACATGGAATTTGGTTTAGGAGGTCTCATTACGCCCTTACCATCCCTCAAAGCGTTCTTACGTCTACGGGGAAAAGCAGCGGATCTATAGAAGGCATGCGGTGGTATGTTTATGCCGGGCCACTTTATCAACCATTACCTAATTATGAGATAGGTTTTAAAAATTGGTCGGGAATTAGTACTAACCCTTGTGCAACATCAAGCAGTGGATGGACAGTAGTAAAACCGTCTGCTTCTGAATACTTTACATCAACCACGTACAAGACTTTTACTTTTTCCACTCCATTTGCATGGAGTGGGGGTGATCTAGCTATCTCAATAGCATGGGGGCAATGCCCAACCAACTACAGTAGTTCAGGTAATCTGATGTACGGTACAACAAACCAAACTTCCGCTTCAGGGTATTGCTGGTTTACATGGGTAGACTCAGCGGGCACCTATTACATCACTAATCCCGCAACAACCACAGCCAATTTTATGCCAAGAATTGAGCTTTATTTGTAGGTAAAACATGACGACTTTATCCGACATAATTGCTCCGTCCGCTTTGTTGACTGTAGACAATACAAAGACAGTCACGAACAAAACCATTAGCGGCGCAAGTAACACAATTACCAACCTAAACGCCAGCAATTTGTCATCGGGTACGGTTGCTACGGCTCGGTTGGCTTCTGGTACGGCAAGCTCTAGCACTTACCTACGCGGCGACCAAACATGGGCTGCGGCGGGGTTAGACTATTTTTCCGACGCAGAAAGCACAGCTGTACCAAACAACCCTGTCTATGTCGATTCTTTAAGCGCAACAGGCGCTGCTACAAATGTTGACGTTGCTTTGGTGGCTAAAGGTACTGGGGCAACGCTTGCTCAAATTCCTGATGGCACAACTGCTGGTGGCAACAAACGCGGTCAGTATGCTACTGACTGGAGCAAATACCGGCCCCAAGGATCAGATTATGTTGCTTCGGGATCCTACAGTACTGTTTCGGGGGGGGCTAGCGTAAAGGCTTCGGGAGCCTACAGTACTGCTTCTGGCGGTTATGTCAATGTTGCCTCTGGAACCTACTCTACTGTGATTGGGGGCTATTCCAATCAAAACACCAGTGGCAGCTACTCTACTGCAGGTGGGTATAACAGTTATGGGATCGGGGAAGCCTCTGTAGCCATTGGGTATTCCTGTAGAGCTGACACATACAGTGTCGCTTTTGGCTACAGAGCGGATACCAAAGACCGGCCTTCTTGTTTTTCGTTTGGCGGATATAACCGTGGCGACTCTGGTCACCCTTTTCAATCATCTTTGATGAACGTGTCCGCCGAAACAACTGATGCCACTCCAACATACTTAACTGGTTATACCACAGATGCCGCCACTTATTGGAATCGTTTAGACTCGAATAGCGCCGTTGCATTTCGCATCATCCTTATTGGGCATGTAAACGCGGCCGGGGATACCAAAGCATGGGAGTTTTATGGAGCAGTTAAGCGGGGATTATCTGCTGCGACATGCACGTTAGTAGGGGCCGTGACAAAGAACATCATTGCGGCAGATTCCGGGGCATCGTCTTGGGATGCAGATGTTGTTGTGGATACTTCGACTGGAGCTTTTACAGTGCAAGTGACGGGGGCGGCAAGCACCACCATTCGGTGGAACGCCAGCATGTATACTTCGGAGTCGGAATACTAGGGGAAACGTATGGCTTTGACATTGAACATTTCAGAAACCGACGTTGGAGCGGAATTTGACGCCGCCTACGCAAGGGTGGCGCACGCTGTTGTCCAGAATAACTTTGATGAAGCTCCCGTGGTAATGGTCGTTGTGGAGTTTTACGCGACAGAACGAGCTAGGGTAAATCGTGCCCTCCCTGTACACCGTACAAACATAGCAATGTCCCTTCCAGAGGGTGATTTCATGACCGGAATATATACCGCCCTAAAAGCCACTAGCGGTTTTGAAGGCGCGGAGGACTGCTAAATGGCTATCCAGTTTGACAATACCAACACTGGAACCATAACACTTAGCCCCCCAGCAAGTGGTACTCAATCAATAACGCTCAGCACCACTTCGTTCAACCGCTATATGCAAATAATTGCGGTAGGCAGCGGGACAGCTTTGTCAAATGGCACAGATATTATCGGACAAGTAGAAATACCCGTAGCGGGCACGATTACGTCAATACGCGCCAAAACCAGTTCAGGGACTTGTACGGTCACATTTAATATTAATGCATCCTCCATTGGCTCTGTTGCGGCGACTACAAGTGGGGTATCGTCCGCCATATCCTCTGCCGTTTCTGCAAACGATGACCTAACGCTAGACGTGTCGTCCGCTAGTGGCAGTGGTTTACTGGTAGTGTTAACGATTGAGGGCAGCTAAGCAATGGCTATTTATTACTTTGACCCGCATACCGTGATCAATGGCACTGGTACTTGGGCCTCACCCTTTAGTCTTGCAACTAATAATACCAGTACATTTGCCTCTGGGGATGAACTACGTATTAAAGGCGTAGCCCTTACAGATTTACTGACCGGATCAACCTACTCCGGTAGTCTCACTTACCCGCATCAGATTCAGGCAACTGGAATAGGAACAGCGTCTGCAGTTGGGGATGTTTACTACATTGAAGAAACAGAAGCTTTTTTCTCGGTTTACGGCGTTGTTGGGGCTGACCAAATACAAATCAGCAGTAACCAGGCATGGAAAATGCTTCCAGTTAGCTCTACCGCTAGTTCTGCGACATGGACTTTAAAGAAGGTGGATATAGCCACTTATAAACACTCAATATCAGGGACTATTTTCTATCTTATCTACGGCTCCGACTACGACAACATAACAATTAGTGATTGTTGGGTAGACGTGGGCGGAACACCTACACGGGTGACAGATGGCTCGGTTAAAACTTTAATTCGCTCTTCCAGCACAGGCAGTAGCCAGTATCTTTACATGACCCCGCTCAATATGTGGAGCTCAGGATGGACGGTTAATATGCAGAACAGTAGTGTGCTGTCGGCTAGAGGGACAACCACAAAAGTTTATGTCATGATTGATGGCACAAACCATACCATGTCTTTTGGTCAATTAGAGAGTTCAACGTACTCTCCCGGTTACGCCTCAAATAGTAACGTGACCACTAACGGAGGATTCGGTTTTAACAAGGGGCTGAGAGACTCTACTATTAGCGTAAAAGTTTTTTGTGGCAGTATTGTTGGCCTGATGAACGACGTTAATTCCCTAAAGCTGGCTAACAACACCTTTAACTTTGATCTATGTATAAGCCAGAGGGGATCACAGTTTTCCTCATCTTTTAGTTATTACCCAGAGCTAATATTGACCGATTTAACGGTCAATGTGGTAGATTTAATCGTCTATGATTTTTGTTCTATAAGTCTGAATATTTATACACCATACTCATGTTTTACGACTAACTCAACCCTGAATGTTACTGGGAACGTGGACACGTATGGTTCAAACTTTTTTGTTACAACAGGCAGCAACGCACGATTTGCTTTTTTAATCACAGACTGCGTTGGATCGAATACATACGACATTAGTTCTGCTACTTTTTACAGTAATCGGAGAGCAAACACAAACCCCGCTCTTTTTGGCCGAGTAGGGTATGTTTCGGGGGGTGTGTCCAGCGGTACAGGCGTTAATAGAGGAATTACTGATTTTGCTTTTCCTACCACAAGCATCCCTGCAATATACGACTCCGGGGGCGCAAAAGCTGTATCAGAAGAAACGGGATGGGCCACAAATTCGTCAGGTAGCGGCGGCATTTTTAGTAGTTGGGCCCGGAACCCGGGCGCTTCAGCATACCAACCGATTATTTACAATGCGCGTCTTCCAAGTTCTTCCTCTTGGCCCCCTTCAAACAGTTACATGTTTAGAATGCAAAGTGTTAATTATCTTCGGCCAGTTTGTATAAGGATAACCTTTGAGGACAACTCTGACCCGATAGAAGCAATTTTTCTTACAGCAAAAAATTCTTGGTTTAGTACCGGAGGGTCTGCAAACTCTCTTCCTACTCTTGTAAATAATTTAATGGAATGCACTAAGGATGCATCCACATACAGGACATCCGGCCCTTCTTTAAAAATGAAGGTGACTAGTACTTATTCGGTTAACGAGGAGGGGGTTTACCCGGCTGCCAGCCTGACATGGGGAAATGGATATATAAAACACATAACCATACCTGTCACTGGCTCTACCTCTACAACAGTAGCGGGATACATTAGAACGGATAATTCAACGATGGCTACAGCAGACTGCACGGTTTTAATTTTGGATCAAAATTACGACGTAGTGACATCGCAAGACATGACAAGTGCAGCCTATAACGCATGGGAATCTTTTTCCCTTAATTTTACTCCTTCATACACTGGGGAGTGGCATATAGCTATCCGTAATTTATACCCAATTTTTGGAAAATCCTACTGGTTGGATGATCTAACGGTATCGTAAAGGAGATGATTCATGGCAATTCTTGCTGAAGCCGCGCTAGACGCTAGATCGGGCCCTTATGAGGGATGCTACTACCGTGTAAATGCTGTTTCTGTCCACCAAAAAGGCGAAATGGTTGTAGAGGTGTGGATATATCCTACAACCCCTAGTGAGGAAGGCCCGGGGGTTGCTCAGGTAATGGTTCGCAGCTTTGAATATGACTTATTGAATGCGTCTGGTAATTTGTGGCAACAGGCATATGAAAAGTTAAAGACGGAAGTTTATCCATTTGAAGATGTCTAGTGAATGTTAATTCGCTGCTCCATGGCTACTTAGCTGACACAAGTAGCCCTTACACACTGGGCTCTAAAACCAGTGTGTATTACTACGCCTTATTGGCCGCTGGTAATGTCACAGTTGGGGCGGACACGGCGGAGACGGCCACCGGAACTGACGCAGTTTCTGCCCTAGTTATTTATGGAGCCAACGCAGCGGAGACGGCCACCGGAACTGACGCAGTTTCTGCCTTAGTTATTTATGGAGCCAACGCAGCGGAGACGGCCACCGGAACTGACGCCCTTTCTGCGCTATTGGGCTATAGCTCGGGTATTGCAGAAACGGCCACCGGAACTGACGAAATTTCCGGAACACTTCTGGTGACCTTCAAGCCAATTGTAATTTTGATGTAAGATACGTAATGTTGCACCTTTGCCTTACGTATGAGAAAATCAGACAAACCGTAGTGAGGTAAAAAATGCCTAGTACTTTTTCAAACAACCTAAGGCTGGAACTTATCCAGACGGGGGATCAGCCCGGGGATTGGGGTCAAACGACCAATACCAATCTAGGAACCCTTTTGGATAAAGCTATAGCTGGGGTAGCAACCGTTACCACCTCTTCTACAGATGAAGCCTTAAGTGTCAATGAGGGGGCGGATGACAATTCCCGTTGCATGATACTGAATATGAATACGTCGGCTGGTTCGGCGTATAACGTATATTGCGCCCCTGCCAACTTACAAGCATCAAAAGTATATGTAGTACTAAATAATGCGGCATATGACATGACGCTTTACGTAGCTACAGGGACGACGCCTCCAAACGACACAACGGCGGCGGGCACTGGGGCCACGGTTCCTGCTGGAAAAAGCTCGTTTTTGTTTGTTTTTGGCGGGAACGTACGCACTGTTCAGGCCACTGAGCTAGCCAGTGTCTTGGCAATTGTAAATGGTGGTACTGGAGCCACAACTGCTTCTGGGGCAAGGACCAACCTAGGCCTAGCCATTGGCACGGATGTTCAAGCCCATGACGCCGGGTTAGATGACATCTCTGGTTTAGCCGTGGATGATGGCAATGTAATTGTTGGGGACGGGGCTAACTGGGTTGCGGAAAGTGGGGCAACAGCACGAGCCAGCCTTGGTTTGACTATTGGGACAGACGTTCAAGCATATAACGCCAATACTGCGGTAACAAATGCGGTGCAGACGTATACGGCAGCGCAGCGCGTAGCAATCACCACCTTGACGGATGCTGCTACGGTGACCCCTGATTTTGATGACAGTAACAATTTTTCCCTGACGATGGATACGGCTGGGGCAACGCGACAACTAGCCAATCCAACAAATTTGGTAGCGGGACAAGTTGGGTCTATATTCTTGATTCAAGATGCTACCGGGAGTAGAACGGTTACATGGGGAAGCTATTGGAAGTTCCAAAGCGGAAGTGCTCCTGCACTTTCTACTTCCCCTAACTCGGTTGATCGGGTAGATTACATCGTTAGGACTTCAACAGCAATTCAAGCGATCTTCTCGGGGGATTATTCGTGAGTTTTGCTAACACAAACATATTGGCCGGGGCGGCTACAATCAGTGATATTAATATTGAAACCAGTTTAGAGTTTCACTGGACTACCTGTTCCCCGGCTAATCAGTATGTGTACAGCCGTTCTACAGGCGTCACGCCTGTGGATAATTCTAAGTGTACTTTTTCGTTTTGGATCCAAAATAGAAAACAAAACGCCTTTGATTACGTTTATGCAGACAGCTACCAAGACCTAGACGTTTTTACAAATTCCACGGGGTCCACGTACACAAAAATATCACTTGGGCATTATACTACTGTTTCGTACTCTGCAACGGTAGTAAAAGTACTATCAGATCGTAGTGTTAGCTCGCGGACCACATATCTGCATGATATTTGGGCGCTTGGGTGGGCGCATGTTTGCGTACAACAGCTAAGCAAGGATAGGTACAAAACCTACTTGAACGGGCTATTGGTAGATGATGTTACTTTTACATCAGGGGTTGGAATTGACGACACCCTAAACAAAGATGGCTATGTTTTTTGGGTAGACCCGGCAAAGACTAGAAATGCTTCGGGCGGTTCAAGTTGGCAGACACGGCTAGCCCGCTATTCTTTTGCTGAGTACCATTTTATCGATGGCGCTGTAGTTGACTGGGCCAATTTTGCCGCAGTTGACGCAAACGGGAAAATATATCCTAAACGGTATCGGGGAGGGCATGGTCCGAATGGTGGCTACTATAAGTTTAGCGATTACTTAAATGACGCGGTTACCGACGACTCTGGAGAGGGCAACGATTTAACCTACAACACAAGCGCCTTCACCACCTTCGGCGGCTTTGATGAAGCGTTTGATCCTTCAGAGATTTTGTATTATGCAATCAGCAAAAACTCACCGTCCCATACATATGCAACTTTAAATAATTCAGAAAGTGACGCTGAAACTGATTCTCCAAGAAATGTAACTGCTGTGCCATCTGGCTACCCAAATGTAAATAGCCAGAATAAAGAGCGCTTTGCTTCTCTCCCTGTAAATGGTGGTAAGTTTTATGCGGAAGTTAATATAGTTGTTCCTAATACAAGCTTACCTGACACTACGACCGTGGGGGTTAAAACCGCTTCAGATTACAACTACAGCACGGGAACGGAAACATTAGACTTTAAGTATGACCTAGTCACTGGGAGCGTTACCGCTACCGCAGGGTCAGGAACCGCGATAACGGTTACCGGCACTCCGAGTATCCCTGTTGCCGGAGACGTGGTGGGAATTGCTGTTGATGATGTGGGCGGGGAGGTTAAATTTTATTTAAATAACGTATTGCAGGCAACGTGTAGCGGATACCCCTCTACCCCTGTTTTTATGAGCTTTTATGCCGGTCGAACTAGTTCGCGTCACTACTTTAACTTTGGTCAGAGGGATTTTGAGTATACGCCACCAGCCAATCATGTCGCCTTGATGAAAGAAAATCTCCCTGTGTTTTCTTTAGGCCAAGATGAGGGGGCAACCGCCGAAGTATATAAAACTGCTTCCGGGAGCCCAAGGACCATATCGCTGCCCTTTTCCCCGTCATTAGTCATGACAGGGGCTAACGTGGTAGGTGGAACCGCTGTTCCATACCTAAGAACGCTCTATGCGTTCAAGAACAATTCCGGGACAGACCGTATTCAGATCGGCGCATATGGTGACAGCATTAGTTATCCTTATGTGTCAACAATTACGGACGACGCTGCAGGAAGCACGTTTATAGAGGAACTAACCTCTTCTGGTTTTGTTGTTGGGGATAATTCGGCTTCGCCATTAGGAACTAGCCCTGATGCCGAGATAAGAATCAACAATCCATCTGTGGGGTATTACGTATCTGCTCTTGCCCTTAGAGACAATCTCACCTCCCCCGTTAGCAACACAGATGGAACAATTACGTCTACCGTAAGAACGGACCTAGAAATAGGGATGAGCGTTGTTGAGTTTAATAGCACTAGCGCGGGAACCGTGGGCCACGGGCTAAGTTCCGTAGGGGCCCCTGCTTTTGGTATCGGGTTTGATTATTCAGGAACTGTCTTGGCATATAAAGGCCTATGGGTATTTAACATCCCCGGTAAGGGCAGTCTTGCCGGGACATGGGCAGACGGTTATTACCCCGGGACATTTGGCTCTACTGAAACCCAGTTTAGCTCCGCCCCGACCTCTACTGTTTTGTCGGTTCCAGCCAACAGTGTATGGTCTACTCAGACCATGTTTCTCTTTACTCCAGTGCATGGTTTTTCCGCCTGCGGTCAGGGCACAGGCACTTTCCCAATATCTTTTGCCCCTAAATTTGTTTTTGTCGGGGATAACGCTTTATACAATCCTTCTGGCGCAAAACCTTTAACGTCGATCTGGTACATAGGCGCGGTTAATCAAAATAATGCTGGACCTTCAGTGCCTAATGGTGGAAGTCTGTTTGGTCTAACATATTACACGTATGATGAAGCTTTACTAAGCGGAACAACTGGCGGCAACAGTTACGGAAACACTTTTAATCGAATTGACACAAGTCGGCCTCAGTTTGGAACAAAAGTCGATAATAGATCAGTTTTGTATAAAGATGGGATGTTAATTATTACTGGCGGAGCACTTGAAAGCAGCATATCTAGCAAGTGGTGGTTTGCTTTGGGCGGTAGATCGATAGTACATACATAGGGGTAAAAAATGCCTTTTGTTCTTGGTGGAAAAACTTTACGCTTGAACCGGCCCTTCACTCATGAGGGCGTTCAGTATCCAGCCAACTGGTTACACTTAGCTTCAGATGAAGATAAGGTGAAGATTGGCATTGAAATTTTGCCAGATGTTCCAGTAGAGCCAAATGACCCTTTTTTAGACGAAATCATTGTCTCGTCTTTAAAACAGGACCTTAAGGCTAAAGCAAAAGATACCGTAGCACATGCTTTAGCTGAATCCGATTGGTACATTATTCGTCAAACGGAAGAGGGGATTCCGGTGCCAGAGGATATTGCTCAGTACAGAAAAAACCTACGAAAAGAGTTAGACCTTGTCCGGGTTCGGATTGACGCAGCTTCTAATATGGAAGAGTTGGAGGAAGCTGCCAAATCTGACCTAATCTACCTTGTGGTCCGGTGATTGACCCAATAACCGCCTTTACCGTCGCTACGACGGCGTTTAACACCATCAAAAAGGCGGTGGAGGTTGGTCGTGAAATTGAGGATGTCGCGGGTTATATCGGTAAGTTTTTTGGGGCTAAGGCCGACATTGTTAAGGCTGAGGAAAAAGCCAAAAACCCACCTATATTTAAGAAGCTACTAAGCGCCGGGTCGGTAGAAGAAGAGGCACTACAAATTGTGGTGCAGCGGCAAAAGCTAGGCGAAATGGAGCGTGAGCTCCGCAGCATGATCATTCTGCGTTATGGGCAAGAGACGTACCTTGAGATGATGCGCCAGCGGGAAAAGATCGCAATGGAGCGCAAGCGGGTCGAGCTACTACAGAAGCACAAGCGGCAGGAGTTTTTTCTTGCTGTTTTCTACACCGGGCTTATTGCTGCGCTATTAGCCGCTTTGGCTTGGCTGGTGATGATACTCTTTGAGATGGTGGGGAAAGTATGACGGCTAAAGACCTAGACGCTTGGCGTATTGTACCTAGATTACTAATTTTGAGTTACATGTTGGTCTTCTATAAGACCTGTACGTGGTTCATGGAACTGCCCGATCCGACCAATGCCCAAGCCGGGTTTGTGTCTGTGATTGTGGGCGCTGGCGCGGCGTGGTTTGGCTTGTATGTCAACAGCGGCCCGAAGATGCAGGGAGGCAAGGATGCTTAGTGCTCTGATTGGCCCGGTGACGGGTTTGCTGGACAAGTTTATTGAGGACAAAGACCAAAAGGCAAAGCTGGCGCATGAGATTGCCACAATGTCAGAAAAACATGCCCAAGAGCTGGCAGTGGGGCAGCTTGAGGTCAACAAGGCAGAGGCGTCCCACCGGTCGGTTTTTGTCTCTGGGTGGCGTCCTTTTGTGGGGTGGACATGCGGGGTTGCCCTAGCATGGCATTTTGTACTACAGCCCCTTGTCATCTTTACAACTGCTTACCTAGGCGTTAAACTACCGGTACTGCCCACGTTTGACATGGACAGCCTCATGACCGTATTACTCGGCATGCTTGGTCTTGGTGGCCTACGGACCTAT
>Ga0099850_1001444_pt1 | contig 11058 bp, 16 predicted proteins | sample CB_VirMetaG_5_FD_79182 | JGI IMG/M metagenome (GOLD analysis project Ga0099850, IMG submission 79182) | Freshwater to marine saline gradient viral communities from Chesapeake Bay - CB_1508_1D Viral MetaG | ecosystem: Environmental > Aquatic > Marine > Coastal | place: USA: Chesapeake Bay...
ATCTTCAATGTCTTTAATAGGTTGATTGACTGCCATACACTTGTAACCACCTGAATAGGTAAACGAAAGACCTTTAATTCCAATAGTTTCGTGTACATGATCTAACAGTTCTGTACCAATTTCTCCTTCAAATACACGAGTTGCGTGGTCATGATCACGAAATAAGTATGGAAGCGAGAGAGAATTAAAGTTAGTCACATTAGCATTTGCAAGAGTTTCAATATATAGTTGGCTCATTTGCACTCGTCCACTGCGTAGTTCTTGTAGTGGATCACACGCTTGACCATCATAGTAGCGCTTTTCATACTCTTCAAGCTCTAAAATTTCAAATTCATAAGAGTTGTCAGTTAACTCATTTAGAATAGAGGCAAACTCTTCAGCAGTGCGAATAAACAGCTCTGCAGGTTCATGAAATAACAACCAAGTGATTTTTTTCTTCATATTGATCTCCTATACCTATATATGTTATTATCTCATAATAATTAAAATATTTTGTCGTGTCAAACGATTTTTAATCATATAAACAACACAGCAATTGACACAATCTAGTTCTATATGTAAAATATAATTGTGTAAAGATATTAAAAAGGATATAATCATTTTATGAAAATTGCGACTATTACAAACTCAATCCCACAGTCAAATATATATGCTAACCCAGTTTATTTTTGGTTACGATCTTTTTTAGATTGCGTATATCCAGAAAATAAAGTTGAGTGGGTTTATAATGTTTTTGCATTTCAAGATCTTGATGATATGGTAAACAAAGTTTTAAGTAAAAATCCAGATATAATTTTATTATCAATCTTTATTTATAACCAAGGAGAGACTGAAGCAATAATTAAAAGAATTCGTGAATTAAGTTTAACAGTTAAAATTGTTTTAGGAGGACCACAGGTAAATGGTAAAACTCCTCTAGTTAATTTCGATTCATGGCCAAATGTAAATGCAATAGTTTATGGCGATGGAGAAGAAGCGTTATTAGGTTTAGTAAAACGTTGGGAAGAAACTGGTAAATTAAGTTCTGGAATTAACTGCGCTGTGCCAGGAGATAAAGGAACCTATAAACGCTTTCGTTGGGAAGAATGGCCTCCTTATACAAATTTTGCAGGTACACTCTATGAAGAGTGGAGAGCAGCTTCTGATGAAATTTTAATACACTGGGGATCAGATAGAGATGGGCACAGATCAGTACAATGGCCTTCAGAGACAGATCGCGGGTGTCCTTATGGATGTACCTTTTGTGATTGGAGCGCGGGACTTCATCATAAATTAACAATAAGACCACTTGAAGCAGTCTACGCTGATATTGACGCATTTGTAGGAACAGAAGATATTATATTTTTTAATAATGCAAACTTTTTTCAGTTAAAACGAGATTTAGATATAGTTGATTATTTGAATGAAAAGCAGGTAATCTATAAAATTACTTCAACCTCCAAATTACAAAAAGAAAGAGTATATAAGTATTATAAAGACAATGAGCAACGTATACAAGAAATGTATGATTCAGGACATTTAGCAGGTACAAACGGTATTGGTCGTATTTCTCTTCAATCTATTAAACTAGAGGCTCTTCAAGCAATTAATCGACCAGAAGTACCCTGGGAAGAACATAAAAAATATATACAAGATTATCGAGCACTCAGAAGGCATGATCTTGAGATAGCAGCAGAAATTATAAATGATATACCGCTTATGACTGATATAGATTGGTTATGGCAGACTTTGGAAATGAATGATGCAGGCATCGATACGGTTCTATTTCAAAACTGGGAATTTTTACCAAATTCCCCAGCTAATGACCCTGATTACTTAGATAAATGGAATTTACTATTAATTGATATGATAACTGTAGGCGCTCTTGATTGTATAAAAAACACTAAACAACCTGATTATAGTAAAATTAACTACAAAACTTCCTATCAAAGTAAAATAGTTGTAGATCGAACAAGAAAATATCCAAATTCATTTGCGCACGTTATTAGTATGTTAATGAATTGGTGTTATCAAAATAAAAAAGATTTTAAAAAAGAAATGTCATCAAAATTAGATTTTATGATTTCACTAAGCCAAATAATAGATAAACAGGTTAAAAATCAATACACACCTACTGGGCAACTGCTGTATGGTTTATACGATCCTATTAGTAAACAATTTATGGATGTAGATCATTGGATAAAACAGTATTTTAGTCTGTATGAAAAAAGTCCTAAAAGCCCAATAGCAAAACACGTGCATAGAGATGCAATGCATGAACTAGTTAAACAATATGTACCGTATCATAAATATACGAGTCTAATGAAACAAGCATCTTGAGATAATATAATGAGAATTGCTACTATCACAAACGCAACCCCTGATTCTAATATATATGCTAATCCAGTTTATTTTTGGTTGCGATCTTTTTTAGACTGTGTTCATCCTACAAATCAAGTGCAGTGGTGTTCAAATATTTGGGCGTTTAAGTCTTTAGATGAAGCAGTTGAACAAACTCTTGATACTGCTCCTGAGATAATTTTGTTATCAATTTTCGTCTATAATCAAGGAGAGACAGAAGCCTTAATAGAAACTATTCGTCAGAAAACCTCCACTGTTAAAATCATTTTAGGAGGACCACATATCAATGGGCGCGATCCACTTTCAAATTTTGACTCATATCCAGAAGTAGATGCAGTAGTTTATGGGGATGGAGAAGAAGCCTTTTTAGGGATTGTTAAACGATGGGAGCAAACAGGAACACTCTTAGCAGGGATAAACTGTGCAGTGCCAGGCGAAGCAGGAACGTACAAACGGTTTAAGTGGGAAGAGTGGCCTACATTTACAAACTATGCTGGGGCACTCTATGAAGAATGGAAATTAGCTACGCAGGAGTGTTTAAATGTATATAAAAATGATGAATTTGGTCGTATTGCAGTGCAATGGCCAACAGAAACTAATAGAGGCTGCCCCTATGGTTGTACTTTTTGTGACTGGAATGCTGGATTACATCATAAAGTAACAATAAGACCGATTGAAGCAGTTTACGCTGAAATTGATGCTTTTACTGAGGTTGATGGTGTAGTATTGTTTATAACAGATGCAAACTTCTTTCAACTTAAAAGAGATGAAAAAATATTAGAATATATGAATAAAAAGAAAATAAATTACAAAATTACTGCTTGGTCAAAGTTAAAAAAAGATAAAGTATATGAATATTTTATTAAAAACTTAGATCGAGTACAAGAAATGGTAGAAAAAAATTATCTCAATGGTCAACCAGGTGTTGGTAGGGCAGCGCTTCAGTCAATTAAAAAAGAAACTTTAGACGCTATTAATCGTCCAGAAATTCCTTGGATAAAACACAAACAATATATACAAGAATACATAAAAACTCGTCATCATCAAATCGCAACTAATGCAGAGATTATCAACGATCTACCTCTTATGACCGACTATGATTATCTTTGGCAAGTTCTTGAGTTATACGATGCAGGTATTGAAACAATAGGTTTTTATAACTGGGAATTTTTACCCAATGCTCCAGTAAATAATTCTGATTATTTAGATAAATGGAACTTAACAGTAATTGATCAAATTACTGTATGGAATCTTGATTGTATAAAAAACACTAGACAACCTGATTATAGTAAAATTAATTATTATGAGATGTATCAGAGTAAAATAGTTGTAGATAGAACAAGAAAACACCCAAACTCATTTGGAACTATAACTCATCAATTATTGAACTGGTGTCATGAAAATAAAAAAGATTTTAAAAAAGAAGTTTCAATGAAACTAGATTTTATGCTATCATTAAATGGTATAATCGATAAACAAATTAAAAATCAATACACTCCTGGTGGACAGTTATTATGGGGATTGTATAATCCAATGAGCAAAAATATCAGTGAAGTAGGTACGACAATTCAACAGTATTTTTCTCTATATTCAAAAAATCCAAACATTTTGACAGTAAAACATGAACAAAGAGATGCAATGCATGAACTAGTTAAACAGTATGTGCCGTATCATAAATACACTAAACTATTTAAAGAAGTATCGTAAAGGAATCTAATGAAAATTTCATTTATTGTTAATGCAGTAATAACTGGGCAAATCTATGCAAACCCATTCTACTTCTTTTTGCGGTCATTTCTAGATTTTAAATATCCAACTAATAAAGTTGAGTGGGTAGGTAAAATATTTACTTATGAATCAATTGAAGAAGCTGTAGATCGTGCACTGATAAATGAACCAGATGTTCTACTTTTATCTGTGTTCATCTATAATATGGGAGAGATTGATGCCATTGTCGAAGAAGTAAGAGCTCGTAACTCAAAGGTAAAAATTATCTTAGGTGGGCCAAATGTCAATGGTAGACAAGTTCAAGATAATTTTATTACTTGGCCTAATATTGATGCGGTGGTTTATGGAGACGGTGAGGAAGCGTTTTTAGAGCTAGTAAAACGATGGGAACTCACAGGTGAACTAAGTGCTGGGTTGAATTGCGGAATACCAGGTGATGATGGATTCTATAAACGTTTTCGTTGGGAAGAACACGATTCTTATCCTACATATGCTGGTATAATGTTTGATGAGTGGCAGACTGCTCACGAAGAAATAAGCACTCGATATGCTGACGGAGGGTATGGAAGAGTAGGAGTAATATGGCCAACAGAAACTAATAGAGGTTGTCCGTATGGTTGTTCTTTTTGTGATTGGAGTGCTGGGTTACATCATAAAGTAACAATAAAACCAATGATGGCTGTTAAACAAGATATTGATGCTTTTACTAAAATTGATAATGCAGTAATGTTTTTAAATGACGCTAACTTCTTTCAAATTAAAAGAGATGAGCAGATTTTAGAATATATGAATGAAAAACGTATCAAGTATAAAGTTACCTCATGGTCAAAGCTGAAAAAAGACAAAGTATATGAGTATTTTATTAAAAACTCAGACCGTGTTCAGGAAATGGTTGATGAAGGCTATTTAGCAGGACAACCAGGCATTGGTAGAGTAGCGCTTCAGTCAATTAAGAAAGAGACTTTAGACGCAATTCATAGACCAGAAATTCCATGGTCTGATCATAAAAAATTAATACAAGAGTACAAAGAGACGCGTCATCATGAAATAACAATTTCAGCTGAACTAATTAATGATCTTCCTCTTATGACCGACTATGACTATATTTGGCAATATCTTGAATTATATGAAGCAGGAATTGAAATGGTTAGCTTTAATAACTGGGAGTATTTACCTAATGCCCCAGTAAATGAAGATAATTATTTAAATAAGTGGAATTTAAAAAAGATTAAAACTCTTAATATAGGAATGTGGGGTGAGGTGGAGGTGACAGAGGATAGAAATAGTGTCCTTGATAATTTAAAACCTAACAACCACTACTGGAGTAATGGAGTTGTAGGTGAATTAGGAGTTCCAAATACAATAGGACACCTTTTTGGTAAACTGTATAATTATTGTTTTGAGCACAAAAGAGACTTTAAACAAGAACTTTCAAAACACATTGATACGCTGTTAACACTAAACGAAATGTGGATTAATCAACTAATAAGCAGAAAATTATCTGATGGTACGATTGTTTTTGGATTTTATTCAAAAACAGAGAAAAAATATTATCACTATGCAGCCTGGTTAGAAAATATGTATGGAAGAATTTTGTTTAGTAAGAGTAAACCACGTCCAATAAATAATCCTCAGTATGAAGAAATACATAAACTACTCCAAAAGCATATATTGTATCACAAAATTCCTGAAGCTATTTTACAAAAAAAAGTTGCTTAAACACCTTTAGTAAAACCACAACTAGGACACTCTACTAAATCTTTAGTGCGCTCATCATTATGTTCGCGTTGAATGTGGTGAGTTTCGTCACATTTCGGGCATACATATTCTTCGATTACTTTTACTTGCATGTACCAGTACTCACCATCACGATAAGTTTGAGGACATTTCATATTATTTCCTTTCACATCTAAAAAATCTTTGCGGAGATGAATCACTTAAATGATCAGGCAAAGATACGGTTTTAACATCAGTTATACGAAGAGTAGTACATCTATCTAATGCTTGTTGTGTTTTAGCCCAGCCTGGAGATTCAAAAGAATAAGGCCATTTTGGATCTTGCCATTCGTCTAACACTTCTCTAAAAACCCAAACAGGAGAATCAATCCAGTTTACTATGTTATCTATCCAAACAGAACAATCATGATACATTGTTACCGTATGGAGTACTCCACCTAAATACACTGTGTCTACAGGGGGCACGTGGTGCGGTTTTACCCATGTCATATTACTACAGTTATACGAGTCATAGTATTTTTTCCAAGCAGATGCTACATCCCAGCAATACACATGATCAGCTACTTGTGCCATAAGCCACGCCATTTCTGCTCTTTTACACCCAAACTCATAAATAGTTTGTTTAAAATCAGGATTCCACCACTTAAGTAAATTTTGAAGCTGAACTGCTCTTCCACGGGTATATTGAGAATCTTCAGAGAGTAATTTAGGATATTTCATTGTCGCCTTTAATTAGAAAAGTATAAAACCCAAATTGAGAATGTACTATTTTTTCAACTGGGTAGGTTAAGTAATCTTTTGGATCATTTAACCACATCATCTCTCTTAATGAACGTTCTTTAGCCTTTATTTCTTCTAATGTACAACCTTGAGCTTGTTTCCAAGAATAGTATTCGTTTTTTAGTTCAGTAGATTCTAAAGTCTTTTCAGAAAGAATTACCCAAGTAGATAGAGATAAAATTTTATCTAAAATGTCCCATTTATTATCACAAAAGTGTAAAGTCCAATTTACTAAAGAAAGACTATAGTATTGATCAACAAGTGTTGTAGAATACTTTATTACTCCGTCTTGATTATGTTTAAACATATCAGAAGATTTATCAACCCCCCATAAATTAGACCATCCTTTAGATTTAAACTTCCGCAAGGTACAACCAGTTGCACAACCAAAATCAAGTATTCGAGAGTTGTGTGTAGTGTTTTCACTAGCAAAATCTAAACAATAATCAATAGTTTTGTTGTATAAAGGAATATGTTTTAGCACATGGCTTTCATATTCTAATGACACATCTTGATTAAATTTCCAAGGATTTGGTATATTTTTCATGTAATTGATCACTTATACAAAGTCTGTTATGAGTGCCTCCTCTGTTTAAATGTTCCCATCGGTGATCACCGATTGCAAGACACACAACAGGAGATACCTCTACACCAAGTTCTTCACATATTTTAATCTGTACGTTTCTGTATTTTTGAGGGATATAGTCAGAAGAGAAATTTTGTAAAAACTTAATCCCAACGTGTTGAGAAAAATAATTGAGGTATTCATCTTGGGTATAGGCGTCAAGACCATCTTCATAATATTTATTTTTTGAATATCTCATTCCTATTCTATGTCGAGATATTGGAAATGTTTTACTTAAAGAAAAAGTTACTTCCTCAATACAGGAGTAAGTCAAATCAAACATCATGCCATAGCAAGTACCAAACCAACACATATCAACAAGAGTTGGAATATGTAATCGTTCGCACTGCTCTAATGTTTCATGATAACGATAAGCTGTACCTGAATCCGCAAAAGGAAGTGATATAATAACTACATCATCTTTTTGTAGAGGTTCATCGTCTAAAAAAGCCCAGTTGAGTCCAGTTTTAAACATTATTTTATGGTATACATACTCACCTTTCCAAATTCTAAACCGTTTTCGAGAGTGTCTGATATACCACTTATCAAAAGCTTCAGTAGTTCCTTGAGAAAAATGTCTATATGGAAAAGAATCAAGCCCGTCTATAAAGTTGAAAGAGGTAGAATTAATCCACTGATGATAAAGATCACAAAACTCGTTCTCTAATAAGTGATTAGAAAAAGATAAAGAAAAGTCAGTAATCGAAAGTAAATTTTGTGTAATAGAATCTGGAACGCATTTACCTTGCCGATATAAAGGTCTATTTTTAATCATAAGCTGTTAATAAATTTCCATTGTTCAGTCATACCATCTTTTAAGTTAACATTTCGTAATTTATACATTTCGCCAGCAAATTCAAGATAGTATTTCCATTTTTGAATCTTTTTATTTAAAAGAGGAATAGCCTCATAAAACTTATCTTTTATTTCCAGAGAGTTAGTAAAAAGTGTAATTGAGTGAGATAATAGTGTATAAATTTGCTCATTATGAAAAGCCTGACCAAGACGAGGCCAAATCCAAGTAGGATTAGAACAAGCCCATACACAAGGATGATTTGTTGAGAGAATGTATTTTTCTATCGGAAAACGATAATCAGTAGAAAAATATACGTAATCAGCACTTCTTAAATACTCACTCTCACTAGCATCTTTCCAAGTCCATTTAAGTAAAGAAGAAGAATAAGCAGATTCTATTTCGTGAATTAATTGTAGTTTTTTATCTTCGTTAGCTAAAGGTTCAAAAGACTCTACACACTCTATTTCTTTGTTATTTTTCTTACATATAGGTAATAAATAATCTAAATCTCTACCAGTATAAGAACCAAGATTTACAACAGGACGTTCATTATCAAGAAAATTTGTAATAATGTAATCTAGTACTGTAATAGACGCATTTGGTATAACAGAGTGAAAAAGAGTTAAAGGTGTTTCTCTTGAATCAAATTCATTAATTTGTTTAAGCATTAAAAGTAATGATCTAAAATGTCTATATGATCTTGATAACGAGCCATCTCATCAAGCTGCTTTTCAATTTCTTCCATCAATTCAGAGTGTTCGCCTACTCCTACTGGGTTAGTAAGATAAATCTCAATATTTATGCGATGTTTCTCAACGTGCGCTTCTGCGTGTTGTCTCGCAGCATGAATCATTTGTTCTCTTAAAGTTTGCTTCATTTTCATTTAATTTTTCCTTTCTAATAGTAAAAGTTGCATTGGAACATGACTAAAAGAATAGTGCTCTGGAGGATATGATATTTTATGAGCAATTTCTACTAAACGAGAATCACATCTAAATACTTTTTCTCCAGGTTCTTCATTCCACCCTTTCTCACTGTACATAGAAAAATGATCTGGATCTATGTTGGGTAGGGTTAATGGTAAACCATTACGTGCTATAATGTCTTGATCAGTACCTCCAGTATGCCAAATACAAATATAATATTTTGCATAAATTTTACTAACTACATTTTTCCACCAACCATAAGGATTAGGTCCTACCTGACCATGAACACCTGCAGTAAATAGAATATCAGTTGATATATCAGGTAAATTATCAAAATTAATAGTACCCTCATCAAACCATTTTAAACTTTTAACTTTTTCTTTAAAAAGCAATTCATAAAGTTCCATACTATCAGGGGCAGGATCCCAGATTGATACTTCTGCTGCACCCCAATCTAGTAGTACTTTAGCTCTATAACCAGGACCACTTCCCCAATCAAGTATTTTTTTACCTTTTATATAAGGTAATAACAGGTCTTTCCAAGGAGCCATCTTTACTGGTGCTCTTTTGGCATATCGTATTAAATCTTTATACTTTGCAGGATCCATATTTAATTGTTTTGATAATTAATTATTCCTAAACACCAGTTTTCAGCTGTGTCTTCTGCATAGCGTTCAGAGTGATAATAAACTTCTCTATAATCTACTACTTCATCAGCCATAAAAAACTGAACAAAGTATCCTCTGTTATTTTTACAAACTTCAGCTCTTCTGTCAGAATACTCGCCATCACCCCAATAAGTACTAATTACATTAATCATTTAAATCTCGATTCATTCTTCTTAATAAAATTGTAAAACAATCTTGCCAATATGTCCAGCCCCAAGAGCCTTCTATGCATCTATCACGTGCAATTAAACAGTTCTCTAGTCTGCGTTCATAAAGTTCAAATTTTACTTTTTCCAAAATTGCCACCATCGTCTTGTAGTTGATTGATTTGCCATATCAGCATGAATAAACTCTGGCTGATAGTCTTGAGTTTGATAGTAGGCAAGAGCTGACTTTGCAAAAGCTGCTTCTATAGGATTATCTTGGGAATCACTATAGGCTTTTAGTTTTAACAAATCAGTTTCTGACAAGTTTTTACCCCAATGATCTACGAGAGTTTTTGCTTGTGCTTCAATTGCTAGTTGAACTTCATAAGCATCAATCCCCATATCATCCCAAAAAGTATTTCCAATCATCTACTTCTCCTCTTCATCTAACTCTGGTTGATACCAAGCTTCCCAATCTGCTCTAAAGTCTTCATCCATTTCAGCGTATAAAATGCACACCTCTTTTACTCCTACATTATAACTTAACAACTCACGGAAGCAAAGAGCTTGTTGAACACTTGCCTCTGAACACAGTTCATCATCTCCATCTGCTGCTTCCCACTGAGCCCAAGTTTCTGCATGAGCGTCATTGTTGAGATCTGCAATCAAGTTCCAAGCTTCGTCTTTTGTTATCATTAACAACCACTGTCTTCAACTGGGCAGTTCGCAAGATACGAGCCTTTAGAGTCTAACCCTAATTCCCAATGATCAGGAACTTTAATTGAAACGGGTGCTTCATTCATCAACTCTTGCACACGATGTTCAAGAGTTGAAATAGTAGTATGAATATGTCCTGTATCGTGAGGCTGAATCTGTGTTTTAAGATAATCAATTTCACGAATTAAGTGAATAATATGTTCTTGTCTGTACTGTTCGCCATTGAGGTGCATTAGTCTGATTCCATCTCTGAATGTTGAACAATGTAAGATTGAACTGCGATTAAATCAGGAGCAATTACAGTTATGTTTTTCCAATCATCATCATGTGAACGACCAGAAAAGTCAATAATATAACCATTACCTGCCATTTTGATGTTAAACTCTGGTGAAATTTTAGAAAATTCTTTTGATAAGTCAATTTTGTTCATAATTTATCCTATATATTTGTTTGAGTGTGAATCATAGTAGTCGTCTTGAGTGTAACTACGTATGGTAGTATGTTCGTAAATGAACCCTCCCTTATCACGATAAAGAGTGATGAGTTTTTGTTCGATCAATCCATCAGTTTTTTGTGATAAGATATTGTCAAGTTC
>Ga0099850_1001445_pt1 | contig 11056 bp, 8 predicted proteins | sample CB_VirMetaG_5_FD_79182 | JGI IMG/M metagenome (GOLD analysis project Ga0099850, IMG submission 79182) | Freshwater to marine saline gradient viral communities from Chesapeake Bay - CB_1508_1D Viral MetaG | ecosystem: Environmental > Aquatic > Marine > Coastal | place: USA: Chesapeake Bay...
GGCGAACGCGGTCCCGAACTGCTCACGATGGGCAGCCAAGGTGGTTACGTCCACAGCAACACATCCGCTGCAATGGATCGTTACCGCAACGGCGAAGGCCCTGCTGGTACGCGCACCGTCAATGTCAGCTATAGCGTGACTGAAATCAATGGCATGAGATTCGTCACTGAGGATCAGTTCCGTGCTGGTATGGATCAAGCTGCTCAGCGTGGCGCCAAGATGGGGCAGTCCCGCACCATCAGTACACTGAAGAACAGCCGCGCACAACGTAGCAAGCTGGGATTATGAGCATCATTGCGCTGACAAATTTTGTTACCTTTTACCTACCCAATGGCCGTGTTGCTTATCGTTTTCAAAACAGCCAGCCAGATACAAAGATCAGATTAAACAACGCTAACCATCAATACTTGTCGTTTATCTATCAAGGTGCCGCCAAAAGCCGCAGTGGTGACAACATCGAATCAAACATCGTCATGGCAAACAACCAAATTTCAATGAACCATTCCATTGACGCTGTACGGTCCCGCTGGCAAACACGTATGGATACATGCCTTATGAACCCAGAAAATTTTACCGTATCCAAAATTTTGACCACTGAATACTGGATTGTTGCAAACATGGCGTACGACCCTGAGCGAATTGAATTAACACTTTCCAGTTCGATTGATGCTGTTGGCACGGCAGCACCAACAAGAGTCCTTACGCGAAAAATGGTTGGCGCACTGCCTAGTACCGCTCAGATTCAAAACCGTTGAACCCGCACCAGCTACTCGGCAAACCTTATCGCCTTGGTGCGTCGATCGAACGTCACGGCGCTACCGACTGTGTTGGATTATGTATCGAAGTATTGCGGTACTACGGGTTTTCTGTGCCGACACCAACGCGGCAATGGTATCGAAGGCTGCGCCGTGGCGATACTGCGGTATTCAAAGAAGAGCTGGAACGCTGGGGAAATCGCACAATATCACCTAGACTTGGATGTGTAGCACTATGCCAGTCGGACAATGGGTACGGTTTGGCAGTCTGGTTTGAGGAAGGATGGCTGAGTTACGTCGAATCAACGGTGACGTGGAGTCCTTGCGGCGCCCTTCTGGCCCTCGAGTATTACTGCCTGCCGAAATCGAGTTATGCAATACCGTCGGCATAACTGAAGACGAATACTTTTATTTTCTTAGCTTAACGGAAGCGTATAACGGCAAACGCGCCAAGGAATACGAGTTAGTGCCAGATATTAGGAATGAAGCGACAACAATTGCAATTATTAGCCTTGTAATTGGTTTGGCGTCTACCGCCGTCAGTGTTTTACTTGCGCCGAAACCGCGTTCGCCGCAGCAGCAAAAAACTCCGCCTTCATTGCAGACGGCAGATTTAATAGGCCAGAGCAAATTTGCACCTCAAGTTGGCTTTGACGCCGTACAGGATTTAGCAACGCTCGGCTCTATCATTCCGCTTGTTTTTACACGCAGAGGCGTTAGGGTTTCATCACAGTTGCTCTGGTCTCAACTTCTGAGCGAAGGAACGCACCAGCAATTTAAGGGCGTATTTTTATTCAGCTCCGGCAATATCGCGGAGAAACCCGACTTCAGTGGTTATGCGATCGGAGATCTTCTACTTGAAAACTACACAAAAGCAAAAGTCGCTTTATTTTTTAGAAAAAACGGCGGCAGGTTGGTGTATCCAGGCACTTATTATTCCGAAAGCGGACTAGCCCCATCTCCGACTCCCGATGTATTTAGTGTCTATTTTGACGCAAGATCCGAATTCAGGACTTTTTTCAGTGGAGCGCGTACACCGTCAACGCAGACCCAATTTGGTGTGTATAGCCCAATGCCAAATGGTATGTACTACCGGCCAAATTATGAGCTAATACTAAAACCAGATGACGGTGACGAGAAAATAAACAGAGAAATACAGAAGAAACGGGAGAAAATATACAGAGGATTTTTCCCGCGACTAGCGGCAATCACGTCCTATAACGGCACCACACTTATTTACCGACTAGATGGTGCAGGTATTGAACAGGTCGTAAGGGATAGTTACGAACCTTGGGGAATTGAAGATGTACGTTCAGCCGTAGACAGTGGTCGAGAAAACGCAGATGCTGCAATAACTGCTGGCGAGCAGTATATGGCAGGCAATGCACTTATTGCAGCAGTTAAAGTGCCCACGCAACCGTGGTCTGTCGGCTACCGGAAAAGCTTCGTATTTGAAGTAGTCGAAGGCGACCGCGTAGATACGGTATCTACTAACAATTTAAACAGAGCGGATCCCCCGTATTCCAAAACCGCTTTGCAAAGAGTTGCCATTGGAACAGTCTCAAATTCTCGCGCATGTACCAGCACCGAAATCGGGATTAAATCGACAGTATGGAGGCAAATTACCGGATTCGCAAACGTAAATAGTTATCCAGGAGACTCGGTGGTACGAGAATATGAAGAGAAGAATGGCAGCATTAGCCTTGGCTCTATTCAGACGTATATAAAGCGGTTTAGTTTTTTCACCTTGCAGTACAAAAAAATAGGAGCAAGCAGTTGGACTAATGTAACACCAGTGCCTTTTTGCGTCAAAGGGCAAACGCCACAACCCCAGTACAATTACATCCGTGTCAACCATGATCTTGGTCAGTACGAATTTAGGTTTAGACCCTATGCAGGAAATGTCATCTATAAAAAGTGGCTAAACAAGGAAGTTTATTTGCTGGAACAAGGCACTACACTACCATATGAAAAAAACGGATCAATTAGTTTTCGTTTTTCGGGTCGAAAGTTGCTTTTAACTGAGATTGAAGTTAGCAATACTGAATGGGTAAAAGGTTCGCCACCGCGAACAGCAGGAAAGGTTTACGGGTTTAGCGTGTCATCCGTCGGAGTCATACCGAAACTTGATCAATGGCGCCTTCAAGAAACACGCTATGACTACGAAACTGACTACGTTAGTACCCGTATCCAAATAGATGATGATTATACACAAGAATACTGGTACTGGGACGGCAACAGACTTGAATACAGGGAAGTTTATGGAAAAAGCAGCTACGACCCTAAGCCCGTCACCAAAGGTGACACCCAATACCGCATAGGTGAAGTAAAAAAATATAGAGATCGTTGGGCTATCCAAAGATACACAAAGTTTATCGGCCCTGAAACGCCTACATCAACGCAGGTCGTCAACCCCACAGGCGGCACTGGCTCTGGCCTGAAAGTCAGAGTAAATGTGTATTCAAATAATGCAAAAAACTGGACAGTTGTAAATGCTGGATCTGGTTACACAGATGGCGACAGGGTGTATATTCCAACGGCAAACATTTATGCCCGAATAAAAACACAAGATGCCAAATTTATCGAAGAGTCTTTCAACCCCTACGATGCTATATCCGATCATCCCGTTTACGAGTCCGAAAGGAGCAGCCACTTCGACGGCCCAGAGCATGAAATCGTGTATGTTAATGAGATTAACAACACGACAGAAGGGGCCACTTACGATAAATTGGCTATTGCCGGACTTCAGATAAACAGCAGTAAAGAATGGTCCAACTTCAGCCAGCTATCTGCCTATTTTAAAAAAGGTGTTGTTGTGGATCGCTTGGTTAAACCAGGCCGAGACGCAACAAATCTATTTCCCGAAATTGCATACGCACTTCTGACCGATGGAACGATCGGCGCTGGTAATTTGATCGGGGTTGATCAAGTTGATAGAACTCGGATGGCTACGGCAGCCCGATTCTGCGAAAGCAACTCTTTCTACTGGGACGGCGTGGTGAGTGAACGTCAAAACCTGCGAGAATTTATTTTTGAGCAGGCTGCGTACTGTTTGCTTGATTTTTCAATTTTGGGCGGACGTTTTAGCCTATATCCATCAGTGCCGTTTTATAAGTCCGGCAAGATCAATTTTTCTGGCAAGCCGGAAATAAAAGCATTATTTACAGATGGTAATATTCGTGATCTTCAGGTCAGTTTTCTCAGCCCAGAAGAACGGCAGTTATTTCAAGCTGTGTGTTTGTGGCGGCAAGAAGTAAAGAACGGTTTTCCTGAAACTAGGACATATAAAGCACGTTTTAGTAAAAGAAGCGGGGGAAGTGAATCCGATCCAGTTGAAACTTTTGACATGAGCGGTTTTTGCACATCAGAAAAACATGCAGAGTCTTTTGCCCTGTACGCATTAAAAACAAGAAAAGAAGTTGATCACGGCGTAAAGTTTCAGACTACGCCCCAATCTGCGATGTCTTTAATGCCTGGCCAGTATTTCCGCTTGGTCAGCGAGGTTACACACACAAGCCGTTTTAAAAACGGCAGCGTTGCATCAGATGGAACTATCGTCAGCCAAGATCTAGCCAATGGCACGTATTCTGTGTTCTATTGGAAGCCGGGCACCACAACGGTTCAGCAAAGCAATCTTGTCGTCGTCAACGGCGCCACAACACAAACAAGACTTTATAACACTGTATTTACAATCAAAAATGACACCACAACCGATCGCGTGTATAAAGTTGAAAGTTTAACTTATGCCGAAGATGGCTTGGTGGAAATTGCCGGCAGCCATGTCCCATTGACTGCTACTGGTACACTAGAAGTATTGAATTGGAATACAAACCAGTTCGTGCTGGAGTCTGAGTAATGGCTAACGTCTACTTTCCGCTGATCAGGCCAACCGCGCGTAGCTACAGCCCTGGTACGTATCCGCAGACTCGGTTTCAGGCACAAAACGGTGCCACTACCGTGGTACGGTTCACGAATCGCCGCAGCAATTCAGAGCTTAGCCTGACATTTGCAAATATCTCTGACGACCAAGCCGCCCAGATTATCTCGACTTACGAAAGCACAAACAGCGGTTGGAACCGCTTGGTGTTTAATAATACCAATGGAGCGGTTGGTGCGTCGAACAATCTGGCTGCGTATATCCGGGAAGTCAACGGCTCGGGATTGCAGTGGCGTTTCGCTGAACCGCCGACAGTAGAAAGCGTCAAACCCGGAATTTCCACGGTAACTTGCCGGTTTACAGGATTCTTGGATGGGGTTTAGAATAGGAGTAATGATCTTCCGAGTTTCCGGCGATGGCCCTTTATAGCGGCAAAGACGGAGTTATGGTCTTCGGCAATAAAACTCAGGCCCGCGTTCGCAACTGGAGCATCAGTACGAATGTGGACATGCTTGATGCAACGGACCTTGGCGATGACGCAAGGGTGTATGCAGCAGGCTTGAAGAGCGCAACCGGTAGCGCAACCATCATGTACCACGACGATAACGACAGCCTGCGTACCACCATTGATAACTGCATCACCACTGGAACGCCTACTGCCGCTCGCCTTCAGTTCCGCTGGGGAACCCGCGACCTTGATTTCGACGCCTTTGTCAATAGCGTTTCAATCACCTGCAGCACTGGCGAAATCATGACTGCAGACATCAGCTTCACCATGACCGGAGATTACACCAGCATTGATCTGTAATGGCGGTTCTTCTTGGTGAGATCGGCAAAGTCGAGCTGCGCCGTACTCAGCTCGATGAATCATTGTCTGGTACGGTCAAATCATCCGACGTAAACCCGGCCAAGGATCGGTTTAGCTTTGATTTTCCGCTTGGCCTGCTGATTACAGGCGATCAAATCGAGATGAAAACGACCGATGGGTCGTTGTTGAGCTTTATTGCGGCAAGCGGCTGGCCAACAAATCAGGTTTACAGCGATGGCATTTTCTACATTTATGTGGATGAGATCGGCGCTATCCGCCTGTATCAAACATTTGACGAAGCAATTTCCGGTGAAGTTGCAGGCCGCATCAACCTAGTAGATCCAGGTCGTGACGTGCCAATCAGCGTTCAGGTTCGCAACAACAACGAACGTGTACTGGGGCAAGTTACAAACTATGAACTAAACACCGAGCGTGATGTCATTGACGCCACGGCGCTTTCGGATGAGTTCCGCCGTAATTATTCAGGTCTGATCAGTGGTGGCGGGCGCATCATCTGCTTCTTCGATTATGAACGCCGTACCGGCGATCCACTGATCAAAGGCGAATCGGCTGGTGTTGTTGAGATGCCAATTTACATGAACCAGCTTTTGCTGCGTACACGGATTGGCAGCGAATTTTTCGCCAAGCTGACTTTGGTGGGACGTGGCTTTAAACCAGGCGGCAAGCGCGATGACTTCGACGACGAAGTGTGGTATGAGTTTGATGCGCGTATTACTAATGTCGCCATGGCATTTGTTCCAGACGAACCAATCGAGACCACAATTGATTTTGTGACCACAGGCGAAATCAGGCTTCGCACTAGGTACGTTTCAAATTACCTGCTACAAGAGCAGGGCTTCGCAGATCGGATCCGTCAAGAAGCGAACCAGTCTGGCTTTATCGAAGTCGAGCAGCAGGATTAAGCGCCTTAGAATAGCAATAGCACTGTTGTAACGGTAAGTCGTGGCCGATCTCAGGATTTCAGAGCTTCCTGTTCTGTCGCAGGCAGATGCAGAAGCTAACGACGATATTGCCGTTGCCGATTATTCGTCTAGCGAAACCCGCCGCCTTACTGTAAAAGGCTTGGTACAACAGGGTGTCGTCAACCTGATCGACGATGGCGTCATCCCTGGCGCGAAGGTTGTAATTGACAGTATTACGGCAACTCAGATCGCACCTAACGCGATCACAGATTCTGAGCTTGCTGATGATGCGGTCGACACGGCGGCAATTCAAGACGCTGCTGTTACTAGCGCCAAGATTGCTACTGACACGATCACTGCGGCCAACATCGCCCCAGATGCGGTTACGGCATCAGAACTTGCCGACAATTCTGTAGATACGGCAGCGATCATCGATTCGGCTGTCACTGCAGCCAAGATCGCCACTGACACGATTACATCAACGCAGATTGCTGCCAATGCGGTTACGGCATCAGAGCTGGCCGACAGTTCAGTTGATACCGCCGCAATCATTGATGGTGCAGTTACTAGCGCAAAGATTGCCACCGATACGATCACCGCGACCAATATCGCCGCCAGTGCAGTTACTGCATCAGAACTAGCCGATAACGCTGTTGACACCAACGCAATCGTTGATGCTGCAGTTACTGACATCAAACTTGCCACCGGCATTGACGGTGCAAAACTCAGCGCCGACACCGTAACTGCTGCCAAGATCCCATCTGCTTCGCTGGATCGCGGCCTAGATAAAACCACCGGCAGCATCGGTCACACCAATTTGGTTACTGCTGGTACGCGCAGCGGTATTACCTTCGACGCGCAAGGTCATATCACCAGCACCGCCGCACTGGTTGACACTGATTTGCCGGTTGCGACCACCACAACAATCGGTGGCGTCAGTGTTGCAGCAGATTCCGGCCTTGCAGTGTCTGGCACGGGCGAAATCAGTATCGCCAACACGATTGCCGCTGCCACGGTTTCCGGCATTTCGTTTGATGAGTATGGCAGCATCACTGGTGCGGTCGCTCTGGTAGACACTGATCTGCCACTTGCCACAACAACTACTGTTGGCGGCATCATCGTTCCAGCCAGCGGCAACCTTGAAATTGATGGTGCAGGCAACATCAGCATTCCCGACAGTGGTGTAGTTGCTGGTGAGTATTCCAAGGTCACTGTCAACGCAAAGGGCATCGTCACTGCAGCTACCACGCTGAGTGCTGCTGATATTCCAGATCTGAGCGCAGCAATCCTTACGTCTGGAACGCTGGATGCAGCTCGACTGTCGGCCAACTCGATTCCTGGCTCTAAGTTTTCAAATTCTTCAGTTTGCCAGTTTGGTGGTTCTGACTCAACTGCTGGCGTCGTTACCTTCCCGACTGCTGAGTATTCAGGCCAGTTCTTCTTTGATTCAATTAACAGTGATCTTTATATCTGGGACGGCAACGCTTGGCAGCCTGTCACGATTACCAGCGGTGAGATCATCTTTGCTGGTACTTATGACGCAGGTACAAACCTAGTCGCATCAGTCACAACGCAAGGTCAAGCGGCTGGCCTAACTGCTGGATCTGCGCTACCCGCTGCATCTGTTGATAACCGCCAGTATTACCTCGTTGTTAGCGAGCTTGGTACGGGCACCGCTCCAGCGCCTGCCGTTGCACTGAACCCGCCTGACATTCTGCTGTCTAGTGGAACGGACTGGGAACTGCTAGATGTTTCCAGCTTCGTGGCAGCACAGCTTGCATCAAATATCTCGTTCGTACCGTTTGGCGATATTCAATCGACCAACGTCCAAACCGCGCTGCAGGAAGTTTCTACCGAGAAGCTTGCTAAATCCGGTGGCACGATGACCGGCACCTTGGAAATCGGCAACACCGGATCACTGGTATTTGAAGGTGCAACTAACGATGATTTTGAGCTGACGATCGCCATTACCGATCCAACGGCTGATCGGACCATCACATTCCCCGATGTTTCTGGAACAGTCATTACCACTGGTGACACGGGAACCGTAACCAGCACGATGATCAGCGATGGCACGATTGTCAATGCTGACATTAGCGCCAGTGCCAGTATTGCGTTTAGCAAACTCGCCAACCTGACCAGTGCTTACATGCTGGTGGGTAGCGCATCGAATGTACCGACCGCTGTTCCGATTACTGGTGACATCAGCATTAGCAATGCCGGTGCTGTAGCGATCACCGCTGGAGCGATTGTTGATGCTGACATCAATGCCGGCGCAGCGATTTCGGCAAGCAAGATCCAAGCTGCAACTACCAGTAATGCTGGTGTAGTACAGCTCAACAACACAATTAGCTCCACGTCAGCAACGCTGGCTGCTACTGCTAATGCTGTCAAGACTGCGTATGACTTGGCTGCGCTGGCAATGCCCAAAGGCGGTGGCACGTTCACTGGCGCGGTAACGATCGGCGCACTTGGTAGCTTACTGTTTGAAGGTGCTACGGATAACGATTTTGAAACCACGCTAGCCGTGACCGATCCAACGGCAGATCGCACAATCGCACTGCCTGATTCCAGTGGAACGGTAGCATTAACCAGCCAATTAGACGACGGTTCTTATTGATCGGTATAGAATAGGATAGTAATTTCCGGCCAGTAATCTGGCGTTAAGGAATGGCTCTCCAGCACCTGCGTTCTAACACCGCTAGCAAGCGGCCTACTCCTGCTTCGATGGCAGATGGCCAGTTAGCTATTAACACGAACGCCACAAGCGCCGGTCTGTTTTTTAAAGATGCAGCAGGTGATCTAGTTAAGGTCGGCCCTGTTCATGTTGGAACGTCTGCACCGAATAGCAGCCCTGCTGGATCTAGTGGCAATGCGCTTGGTGAACAGTGGCTGGATACCAGCGGTGGCGGTTATGTGTTCAAGGTGTGGGATGGTAGCGCATGGCGCAGTGAACCCGATCAGTTCGTAGATGTCACTGGCGACACGATGACGGGCAACCTCACCGTGCCGAGTTTGAACGGTGGGCCGCTGGCTGGGTTCCGCAATGTCATAATCAACGGATTATTTGCTGTAGATCAACGTGATAATGGAGGAGCAACACTTGCAAATACAAACATCTTTACTCGTGACCGCTGGCAATCAATTACGCAAGGTTCAGCCAATTTAGTCACTGTTAGTAGATCCATCGTCAACTTGTCATCCGCGCCCAATGCTGACGGTGCAGCTGATGCCCTGATATACACAACAACGGGTGCTCTATCTCAAGGTGCTAGTACAAACCTGTACTTGTCACAAAAAATCGAAGGCAGAAATTTCAGAGCAATGTCTGGGTGGTTAGGGAATACAACTGATCGCCCTGTGACATTATCGTTCTGGGTAAAGTCTTCAGTGGCTGGAACGTACAGCATTTCGCTGTTACGTGATCCGACAGGAATTGGCGCGAGTAATTTACTGACTTACGTTGCTTCATACACCATCGATACTGCTGATACTTGGGAGAAGAAAACAATTACTATCACCGCCCCTAATGACTCTGGAGCGTCTATTACTTCTTATGTGGACTTAAGCTTTCACGTATGGGGGGGTTCATCTCGCGTGGCAGCAAGTGATGGGTGGCAAGATGCTGTAAGTGCTCTTGCCGTGGTCAGCCCTAGCTACAACGCAAATTGGGGTTCTGCTTCTGGTCAAACTTTTGAAATCACAGCGGTCCAACTCGAACCCGGCCCAGTAGCGACCCCGTTTGAGCACCGCCTTATTGGCACTGAGCTGGCGTTATGTCAGCGTTTCTTCCAAATCAGAAGCTCAGGCACTGTAAACGCTGCTGACTTGCGACCTACAATGAGGGCAACCCCAACGATTAGCGGCAACAACTACGACGCAGAGCTATGAATATCATTTTTTGCGAAGCGCATAAAGACCTGCGCTTTATCAACTGGCGGCCTCTGCGCTCTAAGCATTTGACTTACGCTGTCGCCACTATCAACGGCAAGCAAGTATTAGCCCACCGCTTAATTGCTGAAATTGAGGGTTGGGATTTAGATGGCAAAGTTGTTGATCACATCAACGGCGATGGCGTAGACAATCGCGTGGAGAACCTACAGGTTGTCACGCAGCAGCAAAACATGCGAAAGCAACGCAAGCCTGCCAACTGCTCATCTCTTTTTAAGGGCGTCAACAGGTTGCGCGACAAATGGCGTGCTCGTATCACTGTTGACGGCAAGACTAAATCGCTCGGGGTTTTCGGTTCTGAGCGTGAAGCGGCGGCTGCTTACAACGATGCCGCGTTGGAACTATTTGGCCCCTTTGCACTTTTGAACAATGTCTGACACCACAACAATGACTTTCTCCTACACCTGGTCTGACGCTGAGCAAACTGCCCTCAAGCGTGAAGACACCGACGGCAACGTCGCCTTTGTTCCCACCGACCCTGCTAACCGCGACTACATCGAGTTTCTTGCCTCTGGCGCAACCGCTGCTGACTACGTCAATCCTGGCTACAAAGACCTGTCAACAGCCAAAGCAACAAAGACGACTGAGCTGAACAACGAAAGCAAAGCTCAGTTGACCAGCAGCAACTGGATCGTCATGGATGCTTTTGAAACGGGCGGCACTGTCCCTGCGGAATGGGAAACCTACCGTCAAGGCGTTCGAGACGAGTTAAACACTTGCATTGCCCGCGTTGATGGGGCCA
>Ga0099850_1001448_pt1 | contig 11048 bp, 16 predicted proteins | sample CB_VirMetaG_5_FD_79182 | JGI IMG/M metagenome (GOLD analysis project Ga0099850, IMG submission 79182) | Freshwater to marine saline gradient viral communities from Chesapeake Bay - CB_1508_1D Viral MetaG | ecosystem: Environmental > Aquatic > Marine > Coastal | place: USA: Chesapeake Bay...
CAAAAAGAAAGAAGAGGAAAAGACAGTGGAAAAGAAAAAGATGGTGTTGGTTGACATTGATGGAACATTGGTGTCAATCACAAAGAGTGAAGGAAATGAATTTGAAGGTGTTATTCCCTTTGGTGAGGAATATTGGAATGAATGGAATAAGACTACAGTCAAAGCAAATGTTTTGATTGGTGGTGTGGAGATGGTGAAGGAATTGAAAAAGAATGGTTATGTGATTGTTGGAGTTACAGTCCGAGGCAGTAGTGCTAGGAAAGTGACTGTCGAAAAATTGAAGCAAATTGGTGTTTGGAATTGTTTTGATGGTCTGTGGTTTAGACCATTGGTTTGTGAAAGGTGGTATTGGAAGAAGGAAGAAAACGCAGGAAGAAAAGATTGGCGGAATGGTCAGAAGTGGGGTAGTGATCAAGTTAAGGACTATCTCATCCCGATTATTGAGAAGAAGATGAATGGCAAGTTTGTGATTGCGTTGGAAGACGAAAATCACGAAGTAATGAGGAAGCATGGAATGGAAGTGGTAGACGCCAAAAGATGGTGGTAGTAATTAAGGAAAAAGGGGCTTTGGCCCTTTTTTCTTTATGACTAGGACTTAGGTTTTTAGTCATCCCAAAGAATATAAGTGTGGCTGTAATAAACAGCTGAGACTTATTGGTCTCGAATCTTGGCACCTTAAAAAACAATAATCCAAGAGAAATGCCCGCGTAGGGGTTGATCTACGTAAATCAAGGAAAGGAACGTCGAGAGATGTTCACGTCAATTGCAATAACCCTCTTTCTGGGGGTTGGAATGATCATGGCGGTAATTCACGCCGAATCAATCAAGAGCAACTGGAACAACATGGTCATTTCATTGGCCAATTTGTTCAGCCGAAAAGGCATTGCAGAACTTGCAAGTGAGTTCAGCTTTGCGGACAAGGCACCCAAAAAGTGTTGGAAGTGTGACGAGGGGCTTTATGAAGAGCGCCGAGAAGCATGGGATGACGCTTGGGCAGAAGGCGGTATCGTTTACGACATCTTTGCAGACAAAATGGAGGATGAAGCAAAAGGATGCCTTGGTTGCATTCAACAGCAAAAAGCTGAAGAACAAGCGGCCAACTACTGGGCAGAAAAAGCCGCCGAGTACAATGACATGGTCAATCCACTGACGGGTGAGTTGGATGCAACGACTCTTCGTCGTTTGGATGGTCGTCTGTAAGTAATAAAGAATTGAGGGGTGTCCGAAAGGGCGCCCCTCTTTCTTTATGACTAGGACAAAGGGTCCAAAGTCATAGGCTCTAGGAGGGGCCTAAACAATGAAAGTACCAACACTACTGCAGGCCGTTTTAGCGGTTTTGCGAAATGGAGGTGTTGACCTTGAGTCGGCATTGTTCCAATTCGGGATAAACACCCGAGAAGGAATGGTGTCGTGGAACGTCATCACCTGGACCAGGAGCTACGACACAGAGCCCTATGTCAAGAAAGACAAAAAGGGACGGTTGCTAGTAGCTCAGAAATATTGCAGAAACATCCGATGGGAACTGCAACGTTCAAAGATCAAGGCAACTCCTGGAATCATTCAGGTGAATGTCTTAAAATCACAGAGTAAGCGTGGCGGATGGCTTATTCGTGTTCACAAGCAAACACCAGTGTTTTCAGAGCGAACAATGAAGTTTGTTTTCTGCAACTACTGGGAGGGCTACTGGGCATCTGAGCAGATGCTGGCTAATCACTTGGTATCAAAAGCCAAGAATGGCAAATTGTCATCTGCTGTTTTAATGTCACATGCCTTTGGACCAAGGATTGAAATGGACATTGTAAACAACATTTCTTTCCTTAAGGAAGAGATCAGCCGATAATTTGCCGGCAGAGAGTAGGGCTAGGAAGTCAAGTCATTTTGATTTCCTAGCCCACTCTTTTTATGACTAGTGATTAGGCCACTAGTCAAAGGGCTGATCGGTATCCCCTTCAAGATACCGACTGTGCTTTAACAAGGAGAAGCATGGACACAAACAAACCAGTGAAGAGGTCCATCTTCACATTCCTGAAGGGACCGTGGCGGGTCCTGACGAACAGGCCATCTAGCGAGGAAACTCGTATGATGGACGAGTTCAAGGAATCCAAGAAGCCAATCCAGTCTGGATTCTTCCGGCTGAAGAACGGTAAGGTAATTACCGATTACTTCATGCCAGTTGAAACCGGAGACTGGGTTTATCCCGCCCTTAATCGGCTCACTGCTGCTGGAATTAAATTCCGGCTTGGAGTGATCTCGGTAAAGGAACTTGGAAGCAACATCAGCATCGGTAGGTATGACCTGCCAAAGCTGGTGGATACGTCCACGTTCTGTTGGGCAAATGCGTCGTACGCATTCTTTCTGATGGTTGATGGTGAGGACAAGGACTTCACCCTCTCAGCTCTTGGAATGGAAGCGTTAGACTCAAAGAAGACTCCAAAGCGTCTTCAGGAAGTCACTCGCATCGTTCAGATGAATGCATCTGGGCGTATGGAGAGGCTCTCCTATAAGATGCTTACAGCGGATGATCTCAATCATCTGCCAGAGCTCTTCTTTGACGGCGTCATTTTCATCCGTAAGACCTTTGCGGTCAAAGCGTGCTTTAACATGCCTGATGGGTATGAAAAGCGCAAAATGATCGCATTGATCAATAAGAATAAGATTGGTCGCCTGATATCCAGGCTAACAATCGAGTTCGGTTTGGTCAAGGGTCTTGCTGTTGTTTGTGATGATGACCAACTCGAAGCAGATGTGGTTTTCCACGAATCGGCTTTGAAGAAGGAAGTCTTCACCAATGATTGCAAATGGATGTTTACGGCGTTCCGGCATCCACATATCCACACGGCAATGTGGGACATGCAATCAATGTTCCATAACCACACGTGGCTTTTGACTGAAGAGCGTTTCGGTCAGGATCTCAACTCGATAATTGTTGATATGAATCAACAGGTATCTGAGGGCAAGATTCCTGATTGGATACTTTATCAGGAAGAGCACGGCCACCATGAAGATGGCACTCCTTCAATGGAGTACGCCACTACTGGATGGAAGAAGACATATCAACGCTGGCAAGCTGCTGGTATGGATATTCAGTCTTCGTCCAACATCCTGTTCATGGCTTATGGCTCAGTGATCAACCAGATGAAGGCTGCTCTTCGCAAGAAGCGCTGGTGGGTGCCAATGTCCAATGCCATGATGGCAACCGTTACGACTCGGGAAGCACTCGAGTTGATCGGTGGATACGATTTCGGTAACATACCGCGAAACGTCATCTTCTATGATGAACGCTTTGGTGTTGTGTTGCCAGCTGATCGTTTCACTGAAACAGCGGACCTTCATGACACATGGGACCAAGACGGTGACCAAGCAAAGTTCATCCGCATTAAGTTGTGGAGCTCTGCTGATCCTGAGGAATTCAGGAATACATTCGTCATACCTTCTGACCTGGAAGTGCCTAATACTCCAGAAGAAGCAATTGACGTTTGTGTGGTCATCAGGAGCCCAAATGGACCAGGTGGATATTCCATCGAAAGGTACGACGCAGAACGCATGCCATTTATGCGTGCTGCTGAAGACCGTATCCCGGTAATCAATCTGATGGATGCACCTCCAGCAATGGCAACATTGTTGAAGGATGTCAAAGTCGGAGAGATTCCATCATCCGCGAACCACTCTGGAAAGCTGATGAGTAAGGATAATGCTTTAAGCATGATCCAGGCTCAAACATGCAATCCTGGAGTTGGTCAGTACGCAAATGCAGTGATGGCTTGGTCTGCAATATTTGGACCAAGTTATCCCACTGTAATGCCAGCAATCGGAAATGACATCGTTGACAGTTTGCAACAGACAGCAGATCTTGCTGCCTTTAGCTACATTGGCGATGGTGTGTATTCCATGGAACAGCTTCTGATGAAGAAGGCTGCCAAAGATGGCATTCCTGTGGATAAGTTTGTCTTTCAGACAAGGTTCTCTGCATTGATGTACGAGACGGTTCCGGCTGATCTCATTTTGGAGGACGGTAAGTTTTCCAAGATGAATGATGCTTATCGTGGCACTTTGGGTAAGATTCAGGACATTGTCCGAGTCTCATCCTTTGAGTTCAGGATGAACGCATCTACCAGGAATAAGGTGATGGAAGCCATTCCAGACATCAAACCGAATACAGCTGCATGGGCTCTTCAGTTCTGGAGCAAGTACAACGCAATGCTTGAAAGAGCAGATGCTGCGTACAAGCAAAAGACAAAGACCAGAAACATCAGCCGTTTCGCAAAAGCATTTGCTGAGCGTGAACGCACTGAAACGGTCTCAAAGATCGTTGAGGAGATGTATTCGGAAATCACGTCTTACGAATCGGGACATCCTGATAAGTGGGCTGTTGCTCTATACCGCTGGATCATTGATCCTGTGCTGACGCGTACAAAGTACGGAAGGTCAGACAGAATCATCTTCCAGAACGGCTATGAGGGACAAGACACCATCATGGATCTTCTGATCGAAGGCATTCGTCAGCTTGATCAGGGCTGATAACAGGTAATCTACCTACGGTTCGTCCGTAAACAGATAGAAAGAGTGGGCAGTTCTTGCATCGTACGCAAGGGCTGCCCCTCTTTCTTTATGGCTAGGGCTTAGGTCTATAGCTGAGTGTTGGTCATTAGACGTGACTAGGTTATCTTAATATTGATAACCGAACCTTGGCACCTCGAACAATAATCCAAGGGAAGAATACTGGTAGATCAGCAGAACTGATGCTTATACCTCAACAAGGAGAAATAAACAATGTCCGAAATGACTAAGGTCCTTCAGTGGACCACTACCTGCAAGTCATGCAGGGGCACCGGCAAGTGGCCAACCAAAAAGAACCCAGAAGCCCAGTGCTTCAGGTGCAAGGGAAATGGACGCGTGATGGTGAAAGCCATGAGCGACAAGCAGGTCGGCTTCATCCGAGGCCTGTTCAACGAATTGGTCAGAATGGACGTCATCTGTGATGGTGATGGCCTGTGGAACAGCGTTGTCACCAAGATGCAGAACCACAAGGAAGCTGTTGCTATCGAGAACATCGATGGCATGCTGACCACCAAGGATGCCAGTGACATCATTGAGATGCTGAAGGATCACAAGTCCCGGGCACTCAAGGCTAACAGGTAATTCCACCTACGGTTCGTCCGTAAAGAAATAAGATTAGAAGGGTGTCTGAAAAGATACCCTTCTTTTCTTATGACTAGGCATAAGGTCTAGTCATTCACAAGGAGAAAAATAATGCAAGAATGGAAACTACTGCTGAGAATACCAGCAGGGATCAAGGAGCACTTAACAAGGCTCAAGAATGAAAGACAGAAATCAATCAATGAAATTATCTTGCACTTCATCCTATTGGGGCTGCAACGAGAAGAAAACATTGAACTTGGTGAACTGTTCAATAAAGACCTTCACATCAAGATTGCCCATAAGACAACAAGTAAAAACATTACTGATGTCAAAGAGGCTCACAATCAGATATTGAATGGTCTCAAGGATCAGAAACTGTCAATATATGCATGCTCCCTATATCCAGCACTTGCTGTCTACAGAAGCATGTTTCAAGTAGCTCAGGAAAACAATCCTGCTAATGAGGCTGTGATACAGCAGTTTGCAGCGGCTATCTATGATGCTGCTAACAATGCATCACAAGAAGGCAAGGATGGTCTAGCTGAACAACTAAAAGAACTGGCCTGCACCTTCTTACCTCCATCTGCTGCTGTGACAGCTTTGATGTCAGAAACAGAATGATTTAAAGCTAAGTCAGTGTGGCTATGTCTAGTTCCATAGAGCTAGATACTAAGTCTAGTCCATAGGTCTAGAATATTAAAATAGTTTTATTATTCTAAATCCTTTGGTGGGTTTGGCTAGGTCCTAGGTCGTGGCGGAGACGCTGCGGCACGGGTCTGGCCAAAATAGGGGCAATTCTGCTCCGAACGGGTTGTGCGTTTCCCGTGTCCAAAAACGCTCACTGCAGGTCTAGGAGCCTGCAAATCATGAATGCCATCAAGCAACTGGTCGCTTTCTATGTGACCCGGGTTGGAGAAGCCCGTACCTTCTCCGCAACCACCAAGGACGGTGAGTCCTTTGAAGTAACAAAGTTCCCTCTCACGCTGATGCCCAGCATTGAGAGTGGCTTTGACCGCGACTGCCAGTTCAGCATGTGGGTTTCTTCTTCGGAAGTTGCTCGCAAGGCTGCGGCTCTCTGCCAGCATGCCACTGACAGGTTGGCCCTTGTGAATGACGTCCGTTCTTTCAAGACGGGCGCTCGCAAGACCAACACTTGGGTGACCAAGGACGGCGAGCAGGCTTCGCGTGACCAGTTCACCGTCTACCTGGATGGCGATGCGACTCCTTCGTGGACGCGTGTTGCTCTTCCACGGGCCAAGGATGCTGGTGACATCGCCTCGGTGGATGTCAGCGACATCAAGGTTGAGCCGAAGATTGTCGTGGAGACGTCCGACGCTCCGTTCTGACTTGACCGTCAGGACAAAAAGTGTACCCTCGGGTGGGAATCCTCCCCCTCCCGCCCGGGGGTTTCACTTCTCTCTTTTTTTATGCGAACTGCTCGCCCCCCTGGGGGCTCGCAGATTCGCTTCGTCCCGCTGACGCGGGACTCAAAAAATACGTCTAGTACTCTCTTTCAACTAGACATTTGATCTTGCCATCACCTCCTTGGGGTGTTCTAGCCTCCTAGTATCATAATATTATGGTACTGGGGGGCTAGACACTCTAAAAAAAATTTGCACTAGTACACTAATTGCGAAAATAGGGGATTCATAACTCAAAAAGGAGAAAAAAGTAATGTTTTTGCCCGAATTCGTAAATGAAAAAGAAGACGGAACTCTGGAATGCACTTTCTGGTGCCTGAACTGCGACAAAAATCATGTCGTAAAAAAGGTCCCCAGAAATGGCTACCAGCGTTGGTTGATGAACAATGAATTCGTTCAAAACTGCTTTCCAGAAATGGACAAAGACGAACGAGAATTGTTCATTTCCGGAATTTGTCCAAAATGCTGGGACGAAATGTACCCGGCAGGAAATCCATCGGACACCGGAGAAGAAAACGAAATCGAACAAGCCCCTAACATCTTGCCAAAAAGCATCTTGTTGGGTGACAAGTAATGCAAGTCACACGCATCATAAAGGAGTATTCCATGCCAACTACGTATTATCTCGTAGATATTGCAGATGACTTTGTTTATACTTGGGGCAATTACAAATTTGTCTCTCAGATGATGGATGAAGCCTATGCTGGTCTTATCATTCTTACTGAAGAAGAACTCACCAGTAAAATGAAAGAACAAGTCCTCAAAGAACTAAGTTCACAACAACTTGATTAGGAGATTATCATGCACGTAACGCGTATTCTTCCAGAAACCTTTCGAGCAATGGAAACTAGTTCCACTTACACGGGACCCAACTACTGGGTCTTGTTCACCGTTGGTGATGTGGAAGCCGATGGCAAAATCTACAAAGGATGTGCCATCAAGATTCTTGCTCGTCGTGACGGCGAAGACACCAATGAAGTAAATACTCTTTCGGTAGTGTTCAAAGGTAAAGACCGTATCCGAAAAGCTTCTGATTGGTTGTCCAGATTCAGTGGTGGTCACTGGGGCGAAAAGCAGCATAACTGGCTAGACATCATGGCTGGTGATGATGATAATGGAAGCCTCTATGATGATCCAGATGACGACTATGATTTGCACAACAGAACTTTCAAGCCGGCAAACATAGAGTAAAGATCTCGTGGCAAGTACTCATACCGTACGGTGATGTACTTCGATCACGCAGAGCCCCCTGTGGCTACGCAGGGCACATTGGGAAATTAGGTTGTTCTCTTCCCAAATCGTGAGGCAACAACCCGGTCTAATGGCCGTATGCCATTGGCAAGTTTACGGAAACCGTTTCAAGAATGAAAACGGAACCATTCTAAAAATTTGCACTAGTAAAAATAGGGGTAATTCCAAGCAAAGGAGAAAGCAATGTCAGTAGCAAAGATAGTTAAAGCAAACCTGATCACGCAGCTGATACTGGCAGCAGTAGCATTCGTGATCTTCTTTTTCATCGGGTTGTTCGCAGCCCGCGATGAAAAGAAGAAAAAGAATAAAGAAATAGAAACAACGTACAACGACTACATCACAAAGGAGATGCAGTATGGCCAGCTCTGAAAATGAAAAGTGGTGGAAAGAATCCGCCAGACTAAAAGAAAAGAATGCTCGTCGTTCACAGCGACGAAAAGAAAATCCAGGTATTCACAATCCACGTAGTCAATCTAAAAAGAAAGTAAGTGAATAATGTTGTTCAAACTTGAACTCAATGATGCAAAAGGCGAACACTCTGAAGTATGGGGTTTCATGAGTTGGCGTCGTGATGCTCGTTCCATGCCAAAAGGCTGGATCACTTCCATGAATGCCTACCGCAACTTGGAAACTGGTGATCGTGAAACCTCTGCATGGATTGAATACAGCATTCAGTCCCCCACTGGTGACTCATCTGATCACCACCACTACACGATTCCCTGTCTCAACTTTGAACAGGCAAAAGATATCGTGGCACAGTGGTACGCAACCATCGAAACAATGATGGATGAGTACGAAGCAGCCAATCCGCAAGAAGCAAAGGAGTACTTGTACTCATGAAAGCTGTAACTCGGATTAGCCTGATCATTACAACCGTGGCATTCGTCATTGCTGGGGCTTTCGGATTTATTCGGAAGTTCCGGCAATGATATTAACAGGTTTGGTCACTGCTATTATTCTAAACTTTATTGTTATAGCATTAGCAGGAATTTCAAAAAGGAGCAAATAATGTTATATACATTCATTGCTATACCACTAGTCTTTATTCTTGGTTTGCGGCTGGGTTCTAAACTTACAGCCAAATCCATCTATCAAGACATAAAAGATAACTATTTCGTAGAAGAAAAAGTGATCGTCAAAAAGAGACATCCTAGCTCTCAGACTGAACCACACTTCTACGATCAAGATGTTGAAGACGAATTTGATGACATCATCAAGCGTCTTCAATAAAAAAAATAACACTAGTCACCTTATTCTAAATTTCCTATTAAAAAATAGGGGCACACTCAGAAAGGGGGTGATGTGTGTTTGAATGGTTATTTGACCTAATTGCAGAGTTCATAGATGCAATATTTAACACCTATGAAGAATAATAACAACAAAAGAAAGGCAACATCCATGCGTAAGTTAGGTGAATTGCTGGGCAAAACAACTGCTCAGACCAAAACGCTTGCTAAAACTACTGCTGTAGTGAGCAAGAACGCTCTAGCCCAAACAAAAGAGACATTGGTGAACGCCAAGTCTGATTTTGTAGCAGGCTACAAAGAGCAAAGCAAGAACACCTCAGACATTACGGATGAACTGGAAGTCGTAAGTGACAACCAGCATCCAAACGCCTGAGCTAATAAAAAATAGGGGATTGTTCGCCAAGAGCAATTCCTTGTGTAATACATTATATCAACATCATATCATATCAAAGAAAGTAAAACAAACATGTCACTATTAAGCAAGTTCGGAGCAACAGAAAAGTTCAAAAACTTCGCTGTTGTAACCGAAGACCCAGATGCAGTAAAGTCCAAGAGCAGTGTCGCTAGACTGGTCAAGGGCAAGCGAGTTCAGATTCCTGGCTCGTTCAATGGACAAGCAATTCCAACCTTTGCAACTCTTGAGAGTGCTTATTGGAGCCGCTTGACTGTTCAGGACCACGAAGTTCGTCGTGCTGGAGAAGCAGGTCGTATGACCCAAACCTTCGGTGGTGCGTTCAAGGAAGTCAAAATCAAGGTAGAACTTGACATTGACGGTCAAATGATGACGCTGGAAGATTTCATTACCACATTGGTGATGGAAACAGCAGCCCCTGGTACCTCCAAGGATGAAGTCGTTAAGAGCATTAACGAAACTGGCATTCTTAAGGGTATCCGTGAAGGTATGCCGTTGTTCTTCCAGCAAATGGGTGCAGATGTCAACAAGATTGGCAATGTCGTAGATGTGTTCAAGGCCGCAGGTGCTGTTGACACTCTTCATAAGATGAAGAATCCACGATTCAATACTTGTTGGGATCTTCCCGTGGGCAATCGGAACTTGGAAGTGGTCTCGTTTGAACTTGGTTCAGCAAACCGCACTCAGTCCCGTACTGGTCAGGGATTCGTTGACATCGTTGAAGCGGTGACTGAGAATCTCAATCGCGTTCTTGGACAGAAAGCAGCAATCTCTATTCTGAACAAGCAGAATGAGAGCGGCATTTCTCAAGAGCAGATCAAGAAGAACAACGCCCAGATTAAGAATCTGCAGGACATCGCCAAGAAGTATAGTGCCATTTGGTCTGGTACTTCGCAGCGCACTCAGATTACGCCAACGGGCGACCAAGTCAAACTTGACATCTATGACGCCGCCAATGTCCCTTGTGGTCGTTGGACGGTGTTCAATGGCAAAGAAACCATTGAGATGGATGTCTGGTCCAATCCGAACGAAGTTAGCAGCCCAACTGCTGCTGCTCCGCAGGTTGACACGACAGTCGCCCCGTTCTAAGTAGCGGTTTAGTAGCCCTGCCAGAAGACCTTCCCCCTCTGGCAGGGTGAAAACCGTTCTTAGTAATAAAAATAATACTAGACCCTAAAGAAAGGTAGGTAGTCTATGTACCCGATTGCACTTGCGGTGTTCCTCGGTTTCGCTGTGGCATACGCCACGGATCTGATTCTGAGCAATGTAACCGTTCTGCAGAGAGTACCATTCCTTGGAAAAGGTGACTATCTGTTTCCAGCATTGACCATTCTGGTCGTGTGGGCAGCAGATGTCAGCATCCTTGGAGCCTACGGATTGGGTGGAGCCCGCTGGTTGGATGTCGTTGGTTCGGCATTCGCTGTGGTCGTTGCAGCCAAGACTGTAGACACGGTTACTGATGCACTAACAAGTTAAGGAAGTAGTGGGTGGTAGTGTCGCGAGCCTGCCACCCACGAATCCTTACCTTAATAAAAATATAGGTAGTTGGTGGGAGAGAGTCCTAGATCTCTCTCACCA
>Ga0099850_1001450_pt1 | contig 11044 bp, 7 predicted proteins | sample CB_VirMetaG_5_FD_79182 | JGI IMG/M metagenome (GOLD analysis project Ga0099850, IMG submission 79182) | Freshwater to marine saline gradient viral communities from Chesapeake Bay - CB_1508_1D Viral MetaG | ecosystem: Environmental > Aquatic > Marine > Coastal | place: USA: Chesapeake Bay...
AATGGGACCCTCAATCGCGACTTGGTGGAGGCCCTGGCGGACCTGTCGCGCCCGTCCCACGAGCGATTCGAGATCGCGTATGTCAACTTCGAGGACACCTTCCTCGACGGTCGCCTGGGCTACTGGACCTCGCTCGCAGGGGCCGCGACGGTCGAGGCCGGAGACTCGACGACCGACCCGGTGACCCTGCCGGGCCTTGTCCTGATCGAGCGAGACCAGGTGCGGTGTGATGCGCTCGGGACGAACAACTGGGACAAGTACGTCTGGAGCGGGACTCTGAAGCTGACCGGGACCTGCGTCTTCGAGCTCCGGTTCTACGTGGCGGACATCAGCAACTACTACGCCCTGATCTTCGACACGGCGGCAGGCGCCGTGGCCTACAAGAAGACAGTGGCGGCCGTCACGACTCCGATTCACGCTGTAGCGGGCATTGACCTCGCGACCCCGTCGACCCGCAGGTTCGTCGTCGACGTCCAGAGGAGCGGCGCGTACAACGTTGTGAAGCTGACTCTCGACGGGACGGACATCCTGTTGAACTCGGCGGACGGGACCTTCGTGCGTGGGACGATCGAGCTGATCAACACGAGCGGGGCGGACATCAGGCTGAGCATGACGGAGGTCTACGAGCGCCCGCTCTCGATCACCGTCCTGAGCGACTACTAGAACAGGAGGCCGAAGTGATCACCGGGAACACGCTCGTCACGCTGAACAACAAGCAGAGCCTCGGGCTGGCCGAGCTCTGGACGAACTTCTTCCAGTACCTCGAGTCGGCGAACGCCGAGGTCGTGCAGGGCCTGTGGTCCGACGACGGCTGGTTCGTGACCTCTCCGGCGCTCACGTCTGCCGCCAACGACACCTTCGACATCGAGGCCGGAAAGAAGGGCACGGACGGGATCGGTGAGCTGATCCAGACCGGCGACGCGAAGTCCTACGACACGGCCGTCCCCTTCGAGAACGCGGTGGCTGCCGTCTACCACGTCGGCCTGATGAGCTGCCGCCCGGCGACGACGGTGAAGGCCTCGCCAGAGACGGGCCTCGCCCAGTACACCGCCCGCGAGCAGATCGTCGGGGTCATCGGCACTCCAGACGCCGTGGTGGACAACGGGACGAACGTCACCCTGGACCTCACGACCGTGACGGACGTCGTGACCCAGGCGGGGCGGACCTGCAGGGTGTACCTGGCGTCTCCGGAGACGTCTGTCCAGGCGGAAGCCTTCGAGACGGTCGCCGTCACCTGGAACGGGACGAACAACGAGATCACCACCACCGGAGTCTTCGGGCAGGCCGTCGTGAGCACGACGGCGGCCGACTACGTCGTCGTGCTCGAGGGTCCGAAGGTCATCAAGACGACTGACATCTCCGGTGACGCAGGGGTGCTCTACGTCGGGACGGTGACCGGCACAGGCTCGCCGAGCATCCCGACGGTGTTCGTGATCACGGGAGCCACGCTTCTCGTGTCGATCCCGGACCTGAACGACATCACCGACTACGACCCAGGCTCGGGGCGCCTGAAGATCGCCGTGGACGCCTTCGCAGGAGACACGCTCGACCCGATCACGGCGAAGGACACGAGCGGCAACATCAGGTACTCCGTCTCGCCAGCCGGGCAGATCGACATCTACACCTCCGGAGGCTCGATCCTACTCGAGGCGGCGGGCTCGGGGCTGGACGGGATCATCCATGCGAAGTCGGGCGACCTGCTCCTCCGGGACGCGAACATGGCGGCGACCGAGCCGCTGGGGTCGGCGACGGCAGGGGGGCTCTCGGCCTCGTTCTCTGGGGGGAGTCTCCTCGACGCGATCAACGAAGCGCAGGGCGGGCAGCACTCGGGGCCGACCATCATCGAGGGGATGGTGGCGACGGACGGCGGCGGACTCGACCTGGACGTCTCGTCCGGGGAGTTCAGGCTTGATGGGAACCTCCACGCTCTGACCGCGGACACGATCACTCTGGCCAACAGCTCGACGGAGTACGTCTACGCGGACGTGACGTCTGGAGTTGTGTCCCTCGCGAAGACGTCGACGTACTCGCACAGCCTCTCGAGGGTCTGGATCGCGAAGACGGTGACGTCCGGTGGAGCGATCACCTCCATCGTCCCGATCGCCTCTCGGAGGTACTGGTCCGACCGCCGAGACCACATCGTGTACGTCGGTGCCAGTGCTGCGCCGGCCATGGCGCCATCGGACTTCCAGACGATCGCGGAAGCGATGGCCGCCATCGAGGTCTGGACCCAGGACCCGTCGGGCGGAGACCCTGAGAAGGCCTGGACCGTGCGAGTCCTCGGGGAGTGCGTGGAGACTGAGACTCCGATTGCGATCCCGGTCGACGGGATCACGATCGAAGGGGCTGCGTTCGGCGACATCGCAGGCGAGACGGGCCCGATGATCCGCTGGGTGGGAGGCACCGACCTGTTTGATCTGAACGGGAAGGAGCGGGTGACGTTCCGGAACCTCTCGACGAAGGCGACGATCGCCGACCCGACGACGCCGTCTGGGACGACCCCGTCGGTGAACTTCCTCGGCACGACGGCGATCGCTGACGTCAACGACCTCGTCGTCGTGGGCTGCCGCCACAGCGGCGGAACGGGCTTCATCTTCCTCCCCGACACCTCCCCGGACACCGTCGGGTCTGTCGCCGGGGTCTTGGTGAAGGACTGCGTGGTCACGAACGTGGTCAACTGCGGGGTCGTGCTGGGCCAGGGCACAGGTGGGACACTGTCGCAGGTGCTGATCGCGGACTCGGTCTTCAAGCGCAAGAGCAGCGGGTCGTCGGCGACGACGTTCCAGATGGGGATCTCGATCGGGTACGCCTCGGGGCTGGTGATCCGCAACTGCGCGGTCGGTGGCTACGACGGGTCGAGCTACGGCTTCGACGACGACGGGATCAACGTGACTGGGGTCGGGATCTCGATCACCGGCTGCACCGTCGTGGACAACGCGGGAGTCGGGATCGAGGTCGGCCAGACCTACGCGACTGACTATCGCGCCATCATCACGGGGAACAGGGTTCTCGGGCCCTCGACGAGGCACACGACGGGGATCTGGTGCTTCCAGGACATGTCGATCATCTCCGACAACGTCGTCGAGAAGACGTCCGGGGACGGGATCAAGGCCGTGGAGGGCTGCACGGTCTCCGGGAACTCCGTCGCCGACAGCACAGGTGGGTCCAACTCGCTGATCGACGTCGAGGCCGGCTGCACGGTCTCCGGGAACAGGCTCGTGACCGGGTCCGGACGAGGGATCTACACCCTCGGGGAGGGGGCGGTGACGGGCAACGTGCTGACGGCGGTCACCGGCTACACCATCGAGGTCGCTGGGCCACGAGCGATCGTCAGCGGCAACCAGATCCTGGCCGACTCTTCTCCGAACGACTACCTGATCCTCGTGTCGGCGGAGTATTGCGTCCTGAAGGGCAACGTGCTCGAGGAGGGCGGGATCTACTTCGACAACGACGCCAACTACTGCGTGGCGAGCGAGAACATGCTCTACGCGCCTGGGACGACCCACGGCATCTACTACATCGCGAACTTCGGAACGATCACCGGGAACTTCGTCAACAAGGCGACCGGGAACGGGATCTACGCGGACACGGCGACTGACATGGTGATCAACGGGAACCACATCGCCGGAGGCGATCTGACCATCGGCACGACGAACGTCAGGCACATGGTCACGGGCAACAAGACTGGCGGAGGGACGATCACCGCCCCCGGAGCTTCCGACGTCATCGCCAACAACCAGACGGCGTAGCGCGTCTCGAAGGGGTCGGGGCATCCTGCGCCCCGACCCCCGTATGGGTCCGCATGGACATCACCATCTCACGGGACACGGCATGGGCGGACGCTCGGTGCGAAAGCCGGGACCGGCTCTACAACCTCCTCGACACCGTCTTGTCCTACCCGATCCCCGGGGCCGAGTTCTCCGAGAAGTTCAGGACGCACGTCTGGGATGGGCGTGGCCGTCTCCACTCGAGACCGAGGGGCGGCGACGTGGTCCGCTTCCCGGCTGGGATGGTCGACCGGGTCGCGACCTACCTGCGGGACAACGGGCACCGCGTGGAGGGCGCCCTACGCCCCGCCCCTGTGGACCCCGTAGCGGGCGCGTGGCGCTGGGTCGGCCCTACCCCCTACCGCCACCAAGCGGCGGCCGTAGCGCGCACCGTAGCCGCCCTCTCCGAGGCGGTGCGTGACCCTCTCGCCCCGCCCGGCGGCATCCTGCGTATGCCGATCAGGTCGGGGAAGACGCTGACTGCTGCGCGGATCGCCTACGAGTCCGGTCTCAAGACGCTGTTCGTGGTCCCGTCCGACTACCTTCTCTACCAGGGCCTCGACGCCTTCCGCTCCTTCATCGACGGGGCCGAGGTGGGGGTCTTCGCAGGCGGCCAGAAGGACACGGAGCCGGACATCATCATCGCGACCGTGCAGTCCTTGACGGCCGCGAAGGACAAGCGGAGCTACCACAAGCTCTCCAAGCAGCCCCGCCTCCTCATCGTGGACGAGGTCCACCACAAGGCAGGAGCGACCGGCACCGCGTGGCGCGACAGCATCCTCGGGATGAGGCCGCACTTCACGCTGGGGCTGAGCGCGACCTTCAAGCTGGAGGACGACCCGGAGGAGGCAACGAACGCCCTCTGGTTGAGGGCAGTCTGCGGGCCGATCATCCACGACATTGGGATGACAGACCTGATCCGGAAGGGCTTCCTGGCGAAGCCGGTGGTCCGTTGGCTCCCGCACGGCGCCCCGAAGCTCAAGCGGAAGTCGAGGAGCCCGAGCGTGCTCTACTCTGACGGGATCGTGGAGTGCGCTGAGCGCAACGCCGTGATCCTCGACACCGCAGCCGACCTCGCCAGGAACGGCCACAGGGTCCTGATCGACGTCGCGAGAGTCGGGCACACCCGCCTCCTCAACGCCGGGCTCAAGGAACGCCTGGGGCCTGCCATGGTGGGGATGGTGACCGGGTCGACGAAGACGGCGATTCGGCAGGCCCTGGTGAGGAAGTTCAGGGCAGGCACCGTGCGGGTCCTGGTCGGGACGGTGCTCGGCGAGGGGGTCGACATCCCTGAGCTCGACGTCGTGATCAACGCGGTGGGCGGGCGAGGCTACATCCCGGTGATCCAGAGGATGCGCTGCCTGACCCCGGCACCGGGCAAGGCCAAGGGGATTGTCGTGGAGCTGATCGACGACCATCATCGCCTTCTGAGGGAGGCGACGGTAGACCGCTACGAGGTCTACCTGACCGAGACCGGGATCCGGCACGAGTTCGAGGGCGAGCTCAGGTGAGGGAGGACGGGAGATGTGCAAGAAGCAGGTGGTGTTCGTGGACGACGACTCGGAGGAGAAGCATCGCTTGCTCCTGCGCGAAGTGGAGGAGGTCCCGGGGCCCGGCTATCGGCTGACCTTCGACGACGACCTCGGGGGATGGCAGCGGGCGTGGCTCGTGGCTGGGCCCCCGACCGTCGCGTATGCGGGGGACGCAGAGATATACATGGTCCCGATCGCACGGATCCGGCCTGTTGACCGCGAGCGCGCCCCGACGTAGACCGTCACGGGTGCGCGACCTACTGGTCGAGCCATGCCAGGGCGAGGGGGGTGGCCACCCCCCTCGCCCACCTCACGGCAGGCCGACCCATGACGGCATGGAGACGACGAGATTGAGGAAGGCACACACGTCAGCGACGCTGACGCCGGCCCAGCAGAGGGCCCTGTTCACGCTTGTCGTGACGGAAGACGGCCCGCTCCTCGAGCGGCCTGTGACGGCCTTGGCTGAGGCGATGGGCGTGGACACGTCGGTGGCGCAGCGCCACCTCGCGGCCCTGGCGAAGGCGGGCTTCGTGAAGAAGCAGGCACGGTACAGGGTCGTAGTCTTGGCACCTGCCGAGGTCCGGTGTCACTCTCACCCGAAGGGAGACCCCTGCCCGGGGTTCGCGGGGCAGGTCGTCTACGACCTGATGGCGACCACGGTTGCGACCGTGCGAGCGGACTTCAGGTGCGACGCTCGGCGCGACGCTCGCTGCCGACGCTACCTCTTGGAGGGACGAATGGGGAACCGCAGTGCGAAGCAGGTGGTCAAGGGCTGGGCAGAAGTCTACTCGTCCTCGTCGCCTCCAGCAGGCCGAGAGAGGAACCGGCAGGCGCAGATGCTCCTCGCCTTCTACACCAAGAGGCGTCGACGCCTTCACGTCGGGTACCAGCCCACGAGGAGTGACACGACGGCAGCCGCGAAGGCGGTGGCGGGCATGAAGACCCGCTTCATCACCGCCGGGCTGTACGAGAGCTACGTCGACCACTGCTTTGTTGTCTTCGCCGGGATGATGGCCCGGCAGGGCAAGGCGGTCATCCCGCCCCCGCTGAACTTCCTGAAGTCGGCGAACGTGATGGACGGCTTCCTGGCAGAGCTCGGCCCGAGGGAGATCAACGTCGAGGCCGCGGCCAAGGTGCTCGCGGAGGCGGGGATGGGCACTCTGGACCCGGGGCTCGTGATGACCATCGCGAGGATGACCATGGAGACCGGAGACCCCCTTCCGCCTGCGACCCCGGCTGACCTGGCAGGAGCCGTGAAGCTGGTCGTGGAGCGCTTTCAAGACATCGGGTACCGAGAGGTGGGGTGATGTCTTTCGATGTGGAGCTCGAGAAGGACATCCTGAGCCAGTGCCTGCGGAGCAAGGCGTACCTCTCGAAGGCGGTCGCCCTTGTCGAGGCGCATGTATTCTCGTCGCGCTCCTTCGCGTGGGTGTGGGGGGTCCTGGAGGAGACGTACCGCGTCCACCGGGAGCTGCCGTCGCCCGCCTTCCTCCTCGCGAAGATCGACACGGACTACGGGGAGACTGAGGACGCGGCCCACATGGAGACCGTCCTCGAGGCGCTCTACGACAGGGAGACCTCGTCGCCGAAGGCCGCACTTGCCGAGATCCGCCGCTTCATCAAGATGGCGGCGGCAAGGGCCGTGGCAGACACGGCGCTCGACAGCATCGACAGTGGCGACGTTGAGGCTGCGGAGGCCGCCGTCGAGAAGGGCGTCGCCTCCATGAGGCGGGCATCCGTGCTCGTGGAGCCAACCCCGTGGGGCTCGACCGCCGTGGAGCGGCTCGACAGGTACGTGGCGCGCGCGACCCCTGGGGCCCGCCCCGTGTTCAAGACGATGAGCGACACTCTCGACATGAGAGCCCTGCGCGGCGGCTTCCCGGCGGGGAAGATCGGCGAGATCCAGGCGAACACGAACGTCGGGAAGACGACCTTCATCGTGGACCTCGGGTACAACGCGCTCACCAGGTCAGGCGCAGTCGTCCTGCACATCACGTCTGAGGACGAGATTGAGGAGGTCGAGCTCCGCTACGACGCTCGCCTGACCGGCATCGGCCGCAACGCCCTAGAGTCCGGCAAGCTCACACGGCTCCAGCGAGAGACGTATAAGGAGGCCTTCGAGAGGCACCCGCACCTCCACGACAGCCTCTTCTGCTGCTACCTCCCGAAGGGGCACAAGGTCACGATGGTGACCCCGCTCGTCGAGATGGTGCGGGAGAGGCACCCGACGCGCCCGATCCTCTTCATCTACGACTCGCCCTTCCACGCCAAGGGCCCGGACCGCTTCTACAAGGAGAAGCGGCACGAGGTCCGCGATGTTGTCGAGTACCTCGACAACATCGCGAAGGACAAGTCCCTGGGCTTCGGGGACGTGGGGATCTGGTTCACGCATCAGGCGAACCGGGCTTCTGCAGGGAAGGTGCCGACGGCAGAGTCCGGGGCCGAGTCCTACGACGTCGAGCGGACAGTCGACTTCGGGATCGGGCTCCGGGAAGGCGTCGACCTTGCCGGCTCGAAGGAGAAGACGATCGAGGGGTGGGTGATCCGGAACCGGATCAACCGGATGAAGAAGGCGGTCGTCTACTTCAAGGCTGACCTTGACCTATGTCGGTTCCGTGAGGTCGCCGCCTTCGAGATCGAGGAGGAGGAGGGGGAAGGGTGAGCAAGAAGAAGGGCCCGAGGGCTCCGGTCGACGTCGCCGAGTACCTCGACGAGACGATCGGGGTCCGCACGACCTCTCGAGGCGAGAGCGGCATGCAGTGCGTCTGCGAGTGCCCCTTCTGCGGGAAGGACCGGAAGCTGTACGTCCACCGCGAGACAGGCCTGTTCATCTGCTACTCGTGCGGCGAGGGCGGAGGGCTGACGGCGCTGGTCATGGCCGTGGAGGGATGCACAGGCCGTGAGGCGCGGCGGATCCTGGCAGACGCAGCGGGGAGCCGGGTCGCAGCGTCCCTGTCGAAGATCAGGAAGGCCGCAGGGCGGCGGGTCGCGCCTGCGACGCCTGCGACGCCCCCGGCGGAGCCACAGGGGGCCGCGCTTCCTGCTGAGTTCCTCCCGATCTGGGACCCGGACCTTGGATGGAGGAAGGTCGAGTACCTCGAGAAGCGGCGCATCAAGTACAGAACGGCCATGGCGATGCGACTCGGGGTCTGCATCGCCGGGCAGTACGGCGGGAGGCTGATCTTCCCGATCATCGAGGACGGAGTGGTCCGGAGCTTCGCAGGCCGTGCGATGGGCGGATGGGAGCCGAAGTACCAGCACCCGGCGGCTGACGGCAAGAGCAGCCTGCTGTACGGTCTCGACCTGGTTGCAGGCCCCGAAGACGTCATCGTGGTCGAGGGGCCGACGGACGTCCTCTCGATGTACCAGAAGCGCCTCCCAGCATGCGCCCTGCTCGGCAAGAGGGGGACGATGGCACAAGCTGGGAAGCTCCACAGGCGAGGGGCGCGGCGGGTGACCCTCCTGCTGGACGGGAATGCGGGGGCCGATGTGCTCAAGACCGCAGCCATCTTCTCGGAGACGATGGAGGTGCTGGTCGCCCAGCTCCCGGGGAAGCTGGATCCCGATGAGGCGCCGCGCGAAGTCATCATGGAGGCCCTGGACAGGGCCCGCCCTCCGTCGACCCTGGAGATGAAGGTCGCACGCCGTACCCTTTGAGATTCCCGCATTGATCGTTGCATCCCGCGTTGATCCGCGCGACAATGCGGACGCACGTGGAGTGCAACGGCGATCGGATCACGCAAGGAGGTACGCAGATGACGACGAGTGGCGCGGGCGAGGCCGCCCAGGGCAGTGGGGTGGCGGACGACCTTCCGGAGACGGAGGACGTAGCGGCTTACTACTTCGGGACGTCGCAGACGGCGATCCCGGTGAGGCATGACCGGACGCCCTACGACAGGCAGTTCGTCCCGGAGTGGGACGACGGCTACGAGATCGACGAGCCGCTGTTCGAGAAGCTGGCGGTGTGCGTCTCGCTGGACCTCCCGGTCCTGGTCAGCGGGCCAAGAGGGACGGGCAAGAGCTCCGGGGTGGTCGCGCTCGCGGCTGCGGTCCGGCAGCCGTTGCGCCGCATCAACCTGAACGCGAACACGCGGACCCGCGATCTCATCGGCTACCGGACCCTGGACTACGAGGAGGTGGAGGTCGCGCAGGCTGACGGCTCCTCCCGGACGGAGATCCAGCAGGTGGTCCGCTGGGTGGACGGGCTCCTTCCGGACGCGATGAAGCACAACCACTGGCTCCTCATCGACGAGTTCGACGCGGCGTCCCCGGGGGTGCTCATGGCCCTGCAGGCGGTGCTGGAGCCCGCGCGCAGGCTCGTGCTCGCGGAGAACGGAGGGGAGGTTGTGGCACCTCCGGGTCGCGACCCACGCGAGCGGCGTGACGGGGGCGGCAGGTACGAGGAGCACGAGTACCGCCGCTTCAGGGTGTTCGCCACCGCGAACACCCTGGGCCACGGAGACGACACGGGGTTCTACGCTGGGACCAACGTGATGAACGCAGCGACGATGGACCGCTTCGTGGTGATCCAGCTCGACTACCCCAAGCCGGAGGCCGAGGTCGAGATCATCCGCGCGCGGACGGGGGTCCCCGCTCGCCTCGCGAAGACGCTCGTGGGCTTCGCCAAGAAGACCAGGGATGCGTTCGACGCGAGCGAGTGCGGCGCTGCGGTGTCGACCCGACAGCTCATCGCGTGGTGCGAGATCCTGGTCGCCATGGCGGGAGGGGCGGCGGGCCTGGAGGCTAGGGGGTCGGAGCCACTCGTCTGCCACGCGATGAGGCTTTCGTATGCGATGGCCGTGGGAGACAAGCTCGCCGAAGACGACGTCGACTACTACGCCGGCGTCTTCCAGCGCGACTTCGGCTTCACGGTCACGGCATGAAGCGGGCCGAGGCTGTCGCGGCCCTCGGGGGCTACCTCGAGAGGATCGCGAGGACGTATGCACGAGACCACGGAGTGACGGTTCGCCTCAGCGAGACGAGCACTCCGTGCGTGAACATGCGGACGAAGGTCATCGAGCTCCCCGCCACCGTCGACGCCCCCCCTGCGGGGGTGAGACCTGTGGTCGACGGCTTCCTTGACCATGAGACGGCCCACCTCCGCGCGGAGACCGACTTCACCGGGCGCGCGGCGCCGACGGCCGTGATGGAAGACATCGGGCACGACAGGACGCTGATGACCCTGTGGAACCTGTTCGAGGACCACCGGATCGAGGCCGACGCGGCGAAGCGGTGGCCCGGGGTCGCCATCAATCTGAGGACCAAGCAGGACTGGGCGAAGGAGAAGTACGACTCCGGACTCGGAGCCACGCTGCCGCCGGATTCGCAGTTCATCGTCGGGCTCCTTCACTGGATGTCCTACGGGGCACCGCCGGTCTGGCTTTCGGAGGAGGTCGCCCTCCTGCTCGAGGGGTTCGCCGACCTCGTGGAGGAGGCGACGACAAAGATGTGGTCCCCGCGTGACGCCCACCAGCTCGCGCTTGAGGCCCAGAGGCGCCTCGCCAAGATGGCGGAGCCCCCGCCTCCGCCCGAGCCCCCCGACGAGGAGGACCCAGACGACGACGAGGACTCTGACGACGAGGACGGGGACTCCTCAGACGACGGGGACGGGGGCTCGTCAGACGAGGAGGACCCAGACGAGGACGAGGACTCTGACGACGAGGACGAGGACTCTGACGACGGGGACGGGGACTCCTCAGACGACGGGGACGGGGGCTCGTCAGACGAGGAGGACCCAGACGAGGA
>Ga0099850_1001453_pt1 | contig 11029 bp, 7 predicted proteins | sample CB_VirMetaG_5_FD_79182 | JGI IMG/M metagenome (GOLD analysis project Ga0099850, IMG submission 79182) | Freshwater to marine saline gradient viral communities from Chesapeake Bay - CB_1508_1D Viral MetaG | ecosystem: Environmental > Aquatic > Marine > Coastal | place: USA: Chesapeake Bay...
AGGAGTCTTAGACTTAGATTCTTTGTACTCGACGTTTCCACTAACTTCTGCGCTTCCCTGTGCGGAGCGACCACGATGAGGTTTGGCTCCAAGGACAGTTGTCGAATAAACTTTTTGTTCTGCCATATCCTACCCCTACCTGTCTACGTTCACACGACCCGGTGTAGCGGACATGCCGAGCTTACCGTAGATAACATTCAACCTTTCAATCTGTTCGGCGGATGCCGCATTCTCGTCTTGTAAGTTTTCGAGGCGGATCATTTCCCGAGTGAGGGAGTCCCGCTCTCTCTGTGTCATTCCTGACGCGGCACTTGTAGTAGGCGTAGCTGTTGTGGTCTTTGCCTCTTCCATGTTAGTGCTACCGCCACTTTCGTATTTCTTACGGGTAGAACCTCCGTAAGATTTCTTTTGACGCATAGTGTCGCCGCCCGCCATCATTGGTTTGCGGCCTTGGTTTGAGTACATTTTTTTCATCATCATAGGGGTATTTCCTTCCTAAGGCATTAAGTAGTTCATCTGTTCATTGATACTACCGGGGATAACGATTTCAGTTTTTTCGTCCTCATCCTCGGTCTCTGCTTGTGCTTCGGCCGCACGTTCTAAACGAATAGCGGAAAGACCTGCCGCTACCGATAGAGCTTGGAAGAACTCGAAGTTCTCTTGTTCTGTTTTGAGAGGCTTACCGGAAACAAGGATTTCCTGTACGGTCTTGGCGAGTTTCTTGTCGTTGACCATTGCTTCGAGAAGACTCAGCCCTTGCATACGGAAACTCTGGATAAGAGCCTCTGCACCAACGTAGCGGGGAGACACCACGCCACGGTTGATTGAGTAGATACGGGAGATCCAAGACTCGATGGAAAGACCCGTGGGCACTCCGTCGACAGTCATCCCCCCCGGCATCTTTGCTTGGTTTAGGACAGCCCAGTCCCCAATGTCCTTGAGAGTCTGGTAGAGTTCGTCATCGCCGTCGGTCATCTTATCAAAAATGGCCCGCTTCTTCTCACTATCCTGTGCTCCGCCAGCTCCAATCGCATCGAGAAGATCAGATCCGCTAAATCCTCTGTTCGGAACAATTCCTTTTTTACCTGTCGTCGGATCAATTCCGTAGACACTACCCTCGAGTTTTTTCTCTGCGGTAGAACGTAGCCACGTGCCGAAGTACTCCTTACGTAAACCTTTGTAGGCGTCTACTGCTTTTTGAATCTCAGCCAAGCCTTCTTCACGAGTGACTTCTCCAGCCTCAATATCCCGATTAACTTTTGCAGTTACTCTCTGGCGGATAAGTGTCTCGATGTTTTCGACTTCTGTAAATCCGGGGTCACCTAGATCAAACTGCTTAAAGAAAAACCCTTGGGGATCAGCGTCGAGATCTTGGATTGCTTTAGCTACAGTATCGTTTGCGTACTCTTTATTCCTTGCGTCGAGTTTAAACTCCTGCTTCATCTTTGCTACGGTGTTTCTGTACTCAGAGATTGATGCGTTAGCAAGCCCCCGTATTTCTTCGTCAGCCGCGATCATTGTGTCTAGGCTAACCTCACGGAATATTCCGTCCATGTCGAGTAGGGGTACCTGTGTGTAGCTCCCTGCTTCATTGAGGCGTAGCATCTTGAGTTCTGACACGCTAAACAAAAGATTCATGTTGAGCTTTGTCTCGTCAAACAGAGGGTCACCCTTCTGGATAGTTTCAAAAACTAACCGACGTGCTTCCTCTGCTTGTGCAGGAGTCAACGCTCCGCTCTTGACGAGCGCCTTACGTAGGGGCGCGGCGGCGGGGCTATTACGGATAACCTCGAGCATCTTAACCTTGAGTGCGCCACGCAAGGCTTCAGTAGAGGGATCTCCCTCCACCAGTTGGTAGTGTCCGCCGCGATCTCCGATAACAACTTCCCGCTGTCCCCTACCCCCTGTGTAGATGGTGATAGGTTCCTCGAAGTGCTGGCCGGCAACCTGTGCAAGTTCGTTGTTGACACGAATAACCGTAGAAGTTGTTGCCGCTCCCCCAGAGAATGGGTCAGTCTTGTTGAGGTCTCCGATTAGAGTGTTGAAGAATTGGTCTGGCTTAACTCGGCCAGTCGCTCCTGCACGTACTAATGATGGTGTTGCCTCACGAGGGGAAACTCCCTTACCGATCTTCTCCCCCGGTGTTCCTTGGCGCATATGCCGCTGGGCCCACTCAACTTGGAAAGTCCTATTCGCTACGTTTAACTCTGTGCTAGCCATAGAAGCTTCCCGAGCACCGCCTCGGTTAAAGAAGTCGTCGTAGAATCCGTCCCCAGATTCAGCGAGTTCATCGAGGCGATCCACCATGCCCCTCTCTTCGAGAGCTCCTGCTCCTGCTCCGGCGTCTTTAGCGTACTCCTTACGTATACTTGCGTTCAAGCCACGCTTAAACATCGCAAATTCTTGGAGAGTGATTGCGAGAGGGATCTGGTCAGCCATCCGGCGTCCCGCTTCTGCGAGAGCCGCATCGTCGGCAACCTCTGCTCCTTCAGCAACGAGGTCTTTTCCTGACCCCGGAACATCCCCGCGTAGAACAAGGCGACGTACCGCACGAACACTCTCTTCACTTACACCGTCAACGCTGGTGTCCCCGCGTAATGCCGCACGTATTCTTTCCCACTTTTCAATTCCGGCAGAGTTCTCGGAAAGACCGACCATACCGTAGAGGGTGTTGCGAAGATCTGAGGGGTTGAGATCGTTATCGACAGCCGCCTTTTCGAGAGCACCGTCGAGCTGTGCCATTGTGCGATCTGCCGCGTCGTTAAACTGGACAGCCCAGTTACGTAGGTGAGACTTACTCGCTGTTATCCCAGCTTCACTGCTCGCCCCAGAAGACGCAGGAGGAACATTAAATCCTTCAATTTGAGTAGGATCACGGTGAACCTCATCGTAGAACGAAGTGACGTCCATGAGAGTTGTGTCGCCGTACTTCGTATAGAGTGCGTCGTATGGCTGAGAAGCTTTTTGATAACTCATCGAACGAGTGATGTAGTACTGGTAGGTGCCGAGGTTATCTGCGCCCCCGTAGGCAACTTTGCCGTAGTCTCGGGCGTACACGTTAGCCGCTTCTGAGATACGGTTTAACCGCTCGAGCATACGATCACTCAGCTTCTGGTTGATTTGCTCGGCAGGCATCCCGATACTTTCGTATACTTTACGGAGGGATTCATCGTCTCTGATCAAGTACTCTGAAACATCTGGGATAGGATCACCCATCTTCCAAGACGGATCGATTACACGTAGGGCCTCTTGGTTTCCAGACAGAGCACTTTCGATTAGCCCGAAACGCTCATTGAGGGTGTTTTCGACCTCAGCTAAGTCGCGGGTGATCTGACTACGAAGATCGGCGTTGTACTCAGCCAAACCATTGGCGAGAGTTCGTATGTCTTTGTCCGTAGACGTGTTAGCAACTTGAAGGAGTTGAGTTACTGCGCCATTGAGTCTCGCAGAAAGTTCCGACTTACGGCGGAGTACTTCTTCTTTTGCATAAAACTGAGAGCCCATGTCCGTAATTTCACCGACGTCTACACCACGTGCTAGTTGGCGTTCGGCAAGCAAGAGAACATTGAGACCAGTGACTACCCCTAGAGTTTGCTGAAGAAAATCATCGTCAAAGAATGGTTGCCCTGTCCTCTCATCGATTAAAGAACCTAAGCGATTTTGTAGGTCATTTACGTATGTTGCGCTAGCAACCACGGCCTGACGTGCCAGAGGATCTAGGTTGTTGATCGACGCCAATACACGTTTTTGCTGTTTACTCAAGCTAAAAGTAAATTCGTCGTACGCACCCGCTCTTCGCAGTAGATCAGGATCGAGTATGCCGAAAATAGCGGCTCCCGTATTGATGACCGCGTCTCCTCCGTAAGCAACAGTCTGGAGAGCTTTCTTGGTTCCACCAAGGAAGATGTTTGTTGCTGTGTGTCCCGACATAAAGCCCAAGACTTCAGCGATTGCTTGCGACCCTTCACCCCCATCGAAATGCTCAGAGACAACTTGTCCTGCTACGGAAGCACCTAGAATACCATAGCCTGAAGTACGGAGGGTATCCCCGAGCCAAGTACCCCGGAAAACTTCTCCTTGCGCCGCGTCGATACTCTTTGCGAGCTTGTCGATAGTTTTTCTTTCGGCATCCATCTGCGCTTGGATGGTTTTGATCTCTTTGACATCTGTGGTCTGATCCCGCTTGAGTAGCAGGGCATCATACCGGGTAGTTGCCTCCTCCATGCTTTTGGCTTGAACCTTGATTTGATTTGCCGCAGAAAAGTTAGGAGAGTTTTTGTAGACGTTCAGGTTGATCCGCATCGAGTTGGCAGACATACCCCTCGCCCAGTTACTAAAGGTGCGATCAGGGAAAGTCTGTAGGTATGCCGCCGCGAGTTCACCACCTGTGAGTCCTTTCTTGAAGGCTTCGTCAGCACTACCGTGGGTACGGTTGATCCATGTGTTGAAACGTGCAACTTGTGTGAGGGCTAACCCATAACGGAATCCTGCTGTAACAACAGCCAAGGGAACTTCTTCACCTAAGAAACGGTACGCTCTGTCTTCTGCGTCGCGGGCGTACATCCAGTAGGATGAAGCCGCCTCAGGGCTGAAGCCTTCTGCTTCGAGTGCTCCGATGTAATCGAACGTGTACTCGGGATTCATCTCGTAACGGCCGGTCGTTTCATTTAAGACCATCATTCCGTTAGTTCGCATGTCCTCTTGGACCTTTGCATCCGCAACAGCGTTTTTGGCTGTGGCCTTCGCAATATCCGCTTGGGGTTCCCCGTAGAGGAACAGCCCTGATTGGAGACTTTCCTCGTAGGTTGCGCTCTCTGTGAATGGCGTCGCAAGAAAACCTGCGGCGTCAAGGACAAAACCAACGAGATCTCTCGCTCCTTGGAACGAACGGGCCGTCTTAATATCCCCGCTTTCTTCGAGCGCGATAAGAGCGGCCTGATCCGCTGGGTTAGTCGAAAGGTCATTTAGGATAGGGATTAGAGTTTCATAGCCCCTGCCCGGTGTTTCTTTTGCGAGAAGTGTGGCTGTGAGAGGGGTAAACCCTTCAGCAGGGGTACGTGCATTACGAATATCTTTGAGGTAACGGGGGGCAACATACCCGTATTGACCCTCGGGGTTTGTCTCGGGGGTGTAGACATCGTCAAATGCCATCGGGTCAGCTCCCTCTTTTACAGCGTGTGCGTAGTAGTAGCCGCCTTGAGAAGCCATGAGTGCTCCTCGTTGTTCTGCGGTTGTCCCGTCTATAAACCGTTTAAAGCTAAAGTTTCCGGGTACAGGCTCTCCATCAGGACCAATCTTAGATATCGTAATAGGTAAATGCCCTTGAACTTTAATAGCTTCCCTCGGTTTGTTCGGTATTAAAAACCCGATTGAGTTTTCGATTCTCTGGCGGTTTTCTTGTTCTTTTGTGGGGTCGTCGTACTTTAGGAATCTGGAGTAGTAGCTCTCTTCGATACCCGGATTCTCTTCAATAACCTTCGGAGTTAAGGGTTGCGTGAAAGCTTGTCTGACTCGAACAGGGGCGGGTTGATACTCGTCACTCAGCATGTTACTCGAAGAAACAACTCCAGAAATTTCTTCGGAACGCCTAGCAGTACGCTCCAAGAATTCTGGGGGAGCAGGGGGTGTAACCGGTACTGGTGTCTCCTCAGGAGGGGGAGGATTTAAGATGTCCTCCATCTGGGCATTCTGAGAGTCAATTACCATCTGTTGATCTTGGTCAAGTTCCATTAAGTAGGTCCTTTGAAAATATTATAAAAATTCAAGCTCGCCGTTCGGCAGTACGATAGCTTCTCCGCCTTGGGGAAGAGTAATCGTAGTCCCAGCACGTGGGTTTTGTTTGTAGAATTGACCGCCTGTTATTTTGTCTATTTCATTTTCAATAGCGGCAAAGATAAAGTCTTTATATCCCATACCACTATTGATCATGTCGTCTTCGAGAGTTTTAGCCGCCCATACACGCGCTTCGTTTTTGGAGGTGTACGCCCAGCCCATTTTTGCTTGACGCTCCATCTGACGAACTACGGATTTAATTACTGCAACTTTAACTCTGGTATCCCCGAGTTTGTCTCCAAATGAAAGAATGTTCTCGATCCTGTTGATATCCGCGTCAGAAATTGTACGGGCCGCCGCGTTACCACCTTGAAGAGCCATCGCCATTGTGTAGACAAGGACACCTTCGTAGTATTTTTGTACTGCGTTTGCGACAGCAATTTCATTTGTTTTGTCGACGTTAGCAACGCTTTCTGTTAGGTTCTTTTGGAGGGCAGTAATTTTCTCACGGTTTTTTTGCTTGACAGCGTCGCTATCATCAGAAGCATCAATCGCTTTGAGCATGTACCTAAACTGAGCTTGGAACCCGTTGACAACATTTATTGCACCGCCGACAAATCCCGGTATAGCTGGGCTATCTTGGCCGTATGATCGAATAAGGGCTTGGCCCGTCAGGACAGTGTCTTTTGCCGCTGTTGCTTTATTTGCGAGGTCAGATAGTTTTTGTCCGCCAAGATAGGTGGATTCGATGTAAGCTACGTATTGTTCGTCGTCGTCTTTTAACGACTCTAGACTTGCTGGCGAAAAGTAGGGGTAAACTGCCGCAATTCCGCGTGGAGTCTTGCGTTCTTCCTGAGTCTGCCGATCAAGAGCGTTTAGAGGAGCTACAAGAGTTGCCGCCGCAATACTCTGGTCGGTGTTTAACTTCGTGAAAATACCCATCTTGTTACGGTAATTTTCCCAAGTTTTGACGCTTTCCGTGCCAGTACCAGCGGCCCAGATATTAAAGACATCAGACTTCTTTGTACCCGACTGCATATAGTAGTTGTTGTAACCACGAAATTTAGCTCGGGTGTCGACAGTGAGATCTAGAACTTCTCGGTCTTTTAAGTTGTTGTATTGGCCTAAGCCATGAATCTCCGCAACAACAGCGTCATGTGGAGCGTCCGACATGTTGATATTTATGCCGATGTTTTTGATTATACTCCGGGTGGCCTCATCGTACGGCCCCTCGAGATCAGGCTCGAGAGCCCCGTCAGCAAGACTCGGAGATATTTCGGCTTCGTTGGTGACACTATTCACAGTGGATTCGAGCTGAACCCTAGCGTTTTCAGGCTTGACTAGCATCTTATAAACAGACGCATGCCGATTTCGTAGCATATCCTTGACTGACATTTTGACAGTGCCGTCTTCATTCATCACGTCTTGAGCGTCGTTGTACACATCCTCAATTAGCTCAATCGCAAATTCAGGACCGTATGTAACGGCGATGGATTCAGCGAGGGATTCTGGAATCCTCGGAATACGTGAGGTAAAAGTTCCTGCTTTTCCTGCGTCAACAGTTTGCGTGTAATCGAGAGCGGCCTGCTCTAGCAAAGATCCGACTCGTCCTTTCCACTGTCCCGCAAGTGTAGGGTTTGTCTTTTGCCACCATGCGTACTGGTTACCTGAGATTTGCATCATCGCATTGTTGAGACGGTCACGTGCGTTTTGTCCCTTAGGGATGTAGTGCCCATCCCTAACATCCATGTAGGACCTACCATCTGAAGTCTTCAACATCGCAGGTTGACCATTCTTATCCCAAGTATTTACAAGGCGATAAGAAAATACGGCGTCGGGAGGAATTTCTCCTTGAAGATCCCGCACAATTAAATCCGCTGGAACAGACATCTGAGTAGGATCACCTAGTGCCTGAGAACGTGCGAGAGCTTGCGCCTGCGCTTTTCGTTGTTCTTCCGCCTTTTGTTCAAAACCTACAAGAGCTTTAGCTCGTTCAGTAGTCAGTGTCTCTTGTTTTTTTGTCTCTAACTCCATCTCTCGGATAGTAGCCGCCACAGGACTGAGCGCAAACGCCGCACCCGCTTTGTTTTTTGCCATCTCTTTTTGAAACGCAAGTTCTAAGGCCGCCGCCGCATCGGCTTCTTTTTCAGATTTTTTACGCTCGGCCGCCGCAACTACACTAGCGCCTGAAGCGAGGCCCACACCGAGAGCTAATAAAGGTAACATTATTCTTCAACTCCTAAGAAGCTTTGGCCGGAAATCTGCTCTTGCTCCATTTCCTTTGCTGTCAACTCTTGAACGGCTTGGTTATTACGAGCAACAACTTGCTGATATACCTCAGGATTTTTCTGCCGCATGATATTGAGTATTGTTGTGTCATCAAGACCGTCGTCTTGGTCCGGCATTCCGTCACGAGTAGAAAGAACACGGACAGGTATTCGGTTCTCTGCCGCAACACCCATGAAATGAATCGAGAGGGGCCCCTTAATAAGTTCCGCTACGTCTGGGGTGAAGTTTCCACTGATAAAACCCCCGATAGCTAGGGACTTTACAATCTCTTCTACAGTCACTCCAGCGAGCATCAACTTTAGATACCGCTGTTCCGCTTGAGGTTTGCTCGCTTGCTCGATAACAAACTCGAGAGCTTCTTCAGGATCTGCAAAGCGAGGGGGGTTGTCCCAAGACCATTTACCTCTTGGTTGCGTGAGGCTGTACCCGGCAGGAGCACGAGACATGGGATCTGCAAAACGAGGATCATTAGGAGGAGGTAACGGCATTATGATGTCATCCGAGTCGAAGAACGCATAGCGATAGAAGGGGTGGGATCTATATTAATTGTAGTTCTGCCCCCGCGTTTTGTCAATGCGGCTTGTCCCCCAACGAGTCCACTAACCCATTGTAAATCGGAGTTGTTTGCCATTCTTTGAATACCGCGCTGTACACCGGAGCTGTTTTGCCCGATCCTTCCATCTGACACTTGTCCGGCAGTAAATTGCCCAGCGTTGTATTGGCCTGACCCAGATACTTTTTGTGGTTTTGAGAAATTGATTTCTCTTCGCTTACCATCTTCCCCATATAATCCGGAGAGTGCTTTTTTGCCTTTCATCAAGGCTTTTACGCCTGTTTTAGCGTAGCCGTATCCTGTTTTAGCGTAATCCCAAGCAGTATCTAGCCCAGTGTCGTCCCAGATATCTTCGGCATAATCCCCTACGGTGTATAGAAAGCTACTGCTGTAGTCAACTCCCTCTGTAAAATACTCGTCCCCGTAATCCCATCCCGCGCTAAAACTATCAATGTACGGAGAAATATATGTATCCCAAAAACTCATGCCCTACTCCTTAACTATCCCGTTGCCAGCCCGTACACAACCTCGACGGCAGTACGTCCGAGCTCTACGAGAGACTCGTTCTCAAACTGTGTTTCGTAGAGACTCATGTTGTAGTCGTTTTCCATTGCGAGCATTCCGACTTGGTGTGCTCTCTGTTGTGCGTTCTCTGACATCTGTACAGCCCAAGCCGCCTCGTCCCTGTACTTTTGCCAGAGTTGATTCTGCGCTTGCGTCGTCATATTCAAAAGATTTGCCGCGTTAACACGGTTTGTTTCGTTTTGGATTGCGGTATTGGCTGTGTTGATGTCCCGACGCCACACCGCATTTGACTGGTCGATTTGCATTTGCATCTGGGAGTTAAACCGCTGACGTGCGTCGTTGATGGATGCAATAAACTGGGTCATCGCATTCGACTCGCTCACATTAAACTGCTCCATCGCGGCTACCCGGTTGGAGTTTGCATTCTGTACTTGCACATCGAGTTCCGCAAAAAACTGGTCAACCTGCATCTGACTCTTTGCGTTAAACTGTTGCGTAGCATTTTCCGCCGCCGCATCTGTAAAGAGTGCCTGTAGCTCCGCCTGATAGTTTAGCGTGTTTGTCTTTTGACGGTTGTCTAAGTTTTGCAAATCTAACGAAAGAAAGGCTTTTGCGTTATTGACTGCGGCTGTTAACCGAGCGTCGAGATTGGCCTTGTCCATCGCGGCAATCGTAGCGGCATTCGCGAGTGTTGTCTGTTGACGCGCACTGAGGTTTGCCATGTCCATCGCAGAATAAGTCTTAGCATCTGCCACCGCAATGGGGATACCCGCTTCCATCAACGCTTGGACCATTGCCGCACTAGCCATCGAACTAGCACCGAGTCCTCTCTGTTGCATTACAGCCGTAGCTCCACGTGCGGCCCCCGCCGCCCACGCAGGAAGAGGCTCCCCTGTCTTAATTGAAGACATCAGGTCGCCAATCTGGTACCGAACAGTAGATTCTTTTGACACTTCGCCTTGGGCCGCTTGTGCCAGAGCACCTTCAGATACAACTCCTTGCGGTACTTCTGTGATGAGGGAACCCGCAGAAGGGGCCTCGAGTTGTGCCGCCTCCATTGTCCCCACATCTTGAGCTGTCGTTGCCGTATCGACTTGCTCTGCTTCAGGTTTTGTTGGAGCAGTAACCTCGAGCTTATCTTTAGGGGCTGTCTGTGTGTCGACAGTAAGGTCCGTAAGGTCCGGCGTTTTTGTGACGAGCTCGTCCTGCTGTACCGTTTGGGTTACAGGGGTTACAGATGTCCCCGCTGGGAGTTGAGCCGCCGTATCCCCAAATCCTGCACGAGTTTTGGTATCCTCGATCAGTTCAGTAGGGGCTTGGACTTGTCGGAGAAGTTCTTCTTGTGTTACTGACATCCTTATTTACCTTACTTTTTTCTCGCTGATCCGACGGACTCTGCTAAGCCTCCGCCGAAGTAAAAACCGACGATCATCAGCATGATTTCACCGATCCAGAAGTCACCGATGATTTGTTTGACGGCATCGATGTCACCTTCCCCGGCTAGAGTCATCGCGAGAACAAGAACAAACATACTCAAGAACACTGCTGTGAACATTAGGGCGATGTACCGCTGGGCCAGTTTAAAGGGGGCGTACGCATTCATGAGGTCAATCTTGGCCTTCGACTTAATGGCGATCTCTTCTTCTGTGGAAGTATGCATGTCATCAATGAGCTCCATGCCTTTCTTGATAACATCGCCGGAACCAAGTATTTTGCCTAATATGCCAATCATGTACCATCTCCAAAGAAATCAGTTTGAATGCACACAGCTTCGTAGTTAAGTTTAGGTTGTGGAAACTGTTCTAAGATTGTTTCACGTGCTTTGAAACACGTATCCATGTCTAGGAAGGGACCATGTGGCCTCACGAAGTACTGGTCTGCTTGAAGCAT
>Ga0099850_1001454_pt1 | contig 11028 bp, 10 predicted proteins | sample CB_VirMetaG_5_FD_79182 | JGI IMG/M metagenome (GOLD analysis project Ga0099850, IMG submission 79182) | Freshwater to marine saline gradient viral communities from Chesapeake Bay - CB_1508_1D Viral MetaG | ecosystem: Environmental > Aquatic > Marine > Coastal | place: USA: Chesapeake Bay...
CCCTCTTGTTACTCCATATGATGAACAAGAAGAAAATCCGCTTCATGGTATCAATTATGATACTGCAATTATGCATCTTGATGTGTTTACCCACGAAGATGGCATTGCCATTTCTGAAAGTGCAGCACAAAAAATGGCTGGTGCAAGAATTAGTGCTCAATTAGTAGAGTCTCATCTTCCAGTTACTCCTCTTGTTAAAGAAGGAGATCAAGTCACTCCTGAAACACCTGTTGCTTTAGATGGTAAAAAGCAAGTTACTGCATCTAAGCTTTACTATCCCGGTATAGTTCTTAAAGCTGAAAGCCAGCGTGGTTCAAGATTAGGAGAAGAAACTTATAGGTTTTGGTTGCAATATGAGTCTTATTATCCTTTAGAAACTGGAGACAAGCTATCAAACAGACATGGTGGTAAAGGTGTCGTTACTGTATTGCCTGACAGTCAAATGCCTCATCACCATGATGGTACTCCTGTAGAAATTTGCATTGGCCCTGAAACGATTACTAATCGTAAAGCAATGTCAATCCTTTGGGAGATGATGCTTGGCAAAAAAGCACAACAAGATGGCAAATCTATACAAGTAAAATTATTCAACTCTGATCAGAATCTTGATTGGAACCGAGATGAGCTTCATAACTTTGAAGCTCTTGCTGAAGAATTTGGAAACAAAGAGCAACTTTATTTAAACAATCAACCGCTTGATGAAGAAACCTTTGTAGGTCCTTTGTTCTGGCTTAGACTTGACAAAATTGCCCGTGAGATTGTAAACTCTACTAATCGTAGAGGACCTAAAAACAATCTAGGCGGCACTGTTGACCAAGCAAAACTATCTGGTCAGCGCTGTAATATCTCTAAGATCATGGCTCTTTTCGCACGAAATCTTGATCATACTGCTCTTGAGATCGTAGAAGAAAACATGTCTGCTGAGAAACACTTTTGCAATATAGTTAACGCAATTAGAAACTATGAACACGTCGATCCACCCATGCTTAGATCGGACAATTAAAAACATTTTAGACGATGATCATTCTACTATTACACTAGTAGATGTCATGTCTAATGATGCAGCTCTTAAAGTGGTTAATGCTGCTCGTATTTCATACGGAAACAATCGTAAAGAATACAGTAAAAAAGACCAGAGACTTGCTAAATTTCTCTGGGACCATGAGCATACTTCACCTTATAGGCATACATACTTCTCATTTGCAATCTCAGCTCCGCTCTTTGTTTTTAGGCAATGGGTAAAGTACCAAGTAGGAAGTACTTGGAGAAGCTACGAGATTGAAGGCAATGAGGTTTTCATTGAAGCATTTGATCACATGTTTGATGAAGACAAAGGATGTTCTTGGAATGAATTCTCTGGTAGATATGCAGAATTCGAACCTCATTTTTATGTTCCACAACGAATGAGGGCCAATGCAAAGCATGGCAACAAACAGGCTTCAAGTGAACCTGAAGAATGGAGCGATGAATTCCATTGCGAAATGCATATGCAAATGCATCAAGACTATGAATATGCCCTGAAAAGATATAAATATTATATCGATCAAGGAATAGCTAAAGAAATAGCTCGCACTGTTCTGCCTCAAAACATCTACACCAAAGCATATTGGACTGTTTCACTGCAGTCGGTGCTATGGTTCCTTCATCAGAGACTAAAGCCAGATGCCCAATTCGAAATCAGACAGTACGCTAATGCAATCCATGAGTTACTCAGAGGAGATCTCGAGCGACTCGGAATTGAAACCCAACAAGAGATCTACAATGGCTCTGCCTAAGCTACCAGATAGTCCTGTAAAGAGCATGGCTGATAAAGTGCAAACTTACATTCAGAAAGGCAAATGCGTTCGTGTCAAAATTACCAGAGAATGGGATATTGACCCTGAAAGATGGGACGAGTTTAAAGAACATCTTCAACGCTGCCACAATCATCCTCAGATCGCAAACCATTACGATTACTGGGGTCTTAATTGGTATATGGAGGGCGTAGGTCTACCTGATAGGGTATCATATGACATTAGAGAAGTAACTCCTGGTCCTAGTAAAAAGAAAACAACTAGAAAAACTAAGAAGAAAACTTCTAAGAAAACAAGCAAGCAAATAACAAAGAAATGACTGAGATCAATCTGACTTGTGCTATTAATAACTTAGGCTATGGCATGCACGGTCTAGGATATTACAAAGCTCTTAAAAAAAGGGGTTTTGATATCAAGCTCAGACCAGTCAATAAAGAGATAACTGAAGAACAAATTAGAAAAATAGCAACTGATTTTTATATCGATCCTGATGAATTTGTTAACGATGTTAACAGGTCTGAGATCGATGCACCTAACTTTATTGTTTGGCATGCTGATCATTATCAAAACGTTCGTATGAACGGTAAAAACGTTCTATTCGCTGCGTTTGAAACTGATAAACTTCAGAAAGGTGAAGAACTAGGATTTAAGCAGGCAGATAAAGCTGGAACCTATTCTTCATGGGGCTGCAGTGTCATGTATGAATATGGAATTGACTCATTGCTTATGCCAGGTCCTATTATGCCTGCATATTTGCCTAAAGATCATAAATGCCAAATCCCAGAAGGGTTTACAGGAGTATGGGATAAAAATAAGCCTACTTTGTTTTGTCCTGGTAAATGGGAAATTAGAAAAGGCCATCCAGTTCTAGTTAGACATCTAACTGATTTAGCACTGGAGGGACATGGCTTTAATGCTCTGTGTTTTTGGAACAACATCTTTACTGGAGGACTTACTCAACCTACTGAAGAACTAAAGCGTTTTGCTTGGAATCTGCATAGAGTTTATGATTGGAAGACTACCAAGATATTTCACTACAAAATCAATAACTCTGATTTGTATCTCTTTGACTATGTTGAGTCATATCGAGATCTGCTAAACTTCATGTGGATTAGCAATATAGCAGTTAGCTATTCTTCTGGAGAAGGTTGGGATCTGCCTATGGCAGAAATGACCTATCTTGCTAAAACTACTGTAATTAGCTTTAATACTGCTCATTTAGATTATGTCTATAAATCTCCTTATGCAATTTCTTGTAACCGTCATCTTGCAAATGATGGTTTGTTTTTCAAAGGAGATCGAGGTCATTGGTATCCAGTAGTAGAAGATATTGCTATAAACCAACTTCAAATAGCTATAAAAAACTGGCAAGACCAAGATAACATCGTTAAGTCAGGTGACAGTGCAGATGAAATTGCAATTCATTCTGGAATCAACAATATAGCGCAATCATTCGAATCAATAATACTAAATCTATGAAGCTAGCAGAAATTACCACAAAATGGCAAGGATGCGAAAAATGCGAGCTTTATAAAACTAGAGGTGAAGACAAAGTTTGCATAGGCAAAGGAAGCGCTAATCCTGAACTTCTCGTAGTTATACCAAAGCCAATCTTCAATACTCCTGATGCTCCAACTCCTTATGAACCAGGAAGTGCTGAGCATGAAATGTTCAAACAGATCACTGATAAGCTGAAGATAGATCGTCAAAAGATCTTTATGACTACATCTGTAGGATGTCAGCCTGCTAAAGGGGATCACATAAGCCCTAAACATACTATAGCTTGTCGTCCGAGAATAAAAGATATTTGTTTAGCTTTAAACCCCAAGGCAGTTATGCTACTTGGACCTGAATCTATGTTTTCTTGGACAGGAACTAATGTAGCAGAAAAGAAAATGGGTCTAGTTGAAGAAGATTCACAAAGAAAAGTCATATGGACTTGGGACTTTAGCCGATATATTACTCTAAAGTCAAATAATCAAGAACAAGCCTCAAAAATGGCTAAAGAGCTGTTTCAACATTGGAAACAAATCAGTGAACTCTTGTGATCTACTTCATCTACAATCGAATGGTAGCTATTGGAAAACCTTATAACGGTTTGCCTTTTTTGTCTATCAGCGATTTTAGAAAGATAGAAGAGTTACCACCAAACACTTTCATTACCATACTTAATGCTCTAAACGAGCTCGAAGCAGAAATCATATGACTAGCGCGCAAGTAACCACAGACGTTGAAGCTTCTCATCTTGAAGGCTCTAAAATTGAAGACATCGCAAAGGCTATCATTGCTGAAGACACTATTAAAGACGAAGATCTAAAGTTTGTCTTCGAATTGGTGTCTGAAATGACTCCTGAAAAGATTGTAATCTCAGCATCTGAAACAAGACAGCTTAGGCAATATGAGCCTAACCAGTACCATGCCTCTGTTACCATTGATATGGGCGGTACTGCAAATAGAATATTTGATCGAGTTGCCAAAGCAGCTCCTGAAAACAGAGCAGCAGTCTTCACGGATTGTAAACGCATACTTTACTCCCTGATGGCTGAGCAGTACAAAAGGAACGACGACTTTCTTCGTTCGTTGTTCCAGAAGCAACAAATCGAAGATGGTATCAAAAGATAATGCCGACATATAACCAGTGTATATTCACTGGTCGTGTAGCTTGGGCTCAAGAAAAGAAAATTGGGCCTAGCTGGGGAGTGATCAATACTAAAATCGAACTCCCCAGATTTGAGTTCGACTACAATGGGGCACACCAAATGGTCAATGACCCAATATTGTGGATGTCAATCAAAGCTAATTACGACCGGGGAAACATCAGCTGTCCAGACGTTCTAAGTTCAGCAAGTGCAGGTCGCTACATTTGCGTTGGTGGCGCGACAATATCAAGCTTCAATAGTTCTGCAAAAGACACTGAAGGAAAAGCAATACCCAATGCACCCCCTATAGAAAGATTCACTATGGAGGTGTCTAGTAACGCTGTAAATTTTTCTGAAGTACCATACCCAGAAGTCAATGAGTGTACTTTTTGTGGATATGTAGACAGCGTTGACTCAAGTGGGTGGATTGTTCTTAGAACTTCTTACAAAGTTAAGAAAGAAACAAAGTATCGAAAAGTAAAAATACTTTGTGATCCTAGTTTGGTAAGCCCTGCGCTGAAAAACAATCAGCTTCTCGTAATTGGATCAGTGTGTGGCAAGACTCCTACTAGAGAGTCAGAGCTCTATGTAGTAGCAAAAAACTTTTTTAGCTTGTAAGTCTTTAATAAAAAAGAAAATGTGTTCAGGAGTTAATATGATACTAAAAAAGCTTTAAAAAGCCTTTTGAATATCTAAATATAAATCAGCAGGTCTTAATGGTTTACATTAGGCCTGCTTTTTTGTTTCTTTTTAAGAAATGAGAGAAGCAATCAAGATTGACGAGCTAAAGAAACTCAACGAACAAAAAAGGACAAGAAGAATAAATGAGCAACAAAACTTATGACCTCCTGAACAATTTCATTGTAACCATTGGCATTCTAGGCTTCTGCTGGATCGCAATAATCGCGATAGATGAGGCTGCTGCTCGTAACCACTCCGAGGAGATCTATCGTCTGGAGATCAAGGAGATTGAAGCCAACGCTCAGATGAGACTGTATGACACGATCATTGACCTGAACAAAACCATTTTGAGCTTGAAGGAGCAACTGTAAAAGAATGAGCACTTACGATTTCAAAGACGGTAACGGTCCTGTCCCTGCTCATAGGCATAAAAACCCTGACGGTTCAATAGGTGGTTGGGTAGCTAATACTGCTAGTGTCGCTGATGGTGCCTATATTGGCGAAGATGCCAAGGTGTTTGATAATGCCGAAGTGTCTGCTAATGCGAGGGTGTGTGGTAATGCCAAGGTGTTTGGTAATGCCCTGATATATGGTATTGCCAAGGTGTCTGGTGATGCCGAAGTCTCTGGTGATGCCGAGGTGTTTGGTAGCGCCTGGGTGTATGATAATGCCAAGGTGTTTGGTAATGCCCTCGTGTCTGGTCATGCTGAGGTCTCTGGTGATGCCGAGGTATTTGGTAGCGCCTGGGTGGATGACAATGCCAGGGTGTTTGATAATGCCGAGGTGTCTGGTAATGCGAGGGTGTCTGGTAATGCCAAGGTGTTTGGTTATGCCAGGATGTTTGGTAATAGTATGGTGAGTGGGGAATCAAAAGAAGAAATGCCTCAAAATACAGAATACAAAGTAGTTCAAGTACTTCAATTACTAGAAGACCTAGACCCTAAAGAGCTAAACGTGATCAAGGTAATGTGTGAGGTTCTAATTAAAAAGGGTTCTGAGAAACTAAAGCATAATGATTGAACCTACACCTTCACTATTTTATGACTGCATCGTGGAAACCTTTCCAGGAAACTCCGCGTTTGCCACTCGAGCCGTTAGCAAGGTGGTCGTAGTAGACCCGAAAGACAAGTTTTGTCCCACTTTGTGCATAGATGGCAAAGGAATCATTAGAGTCAATCCTCAATTTTGGGTTAAACACATAAGAACTAAGCAAGATGCAAAACTTGTCTTTTTGCACGAAATGTTCACTCTGTACTTGGTGATACGATCACTATGAGGGGAGCAGAAGACAAGTACGAAGCTGCACTCATGAACCTTTCTATGGACATGAGAATCAATGCTGCTATTGCTCAGTATCTTGTCCCTCTTTACAAAACATACTCTAGAACTACTAATGTGTTCCAGAGTATGTACAAGCCTAATGGACCTGAAGGTCTACTTCGTCCTGGCTCTTCTTACTCAGCCAGAAATAAGTATAGTCTAATATATAGAGCACTGTACGCTAATGAGAATTCTTATAGAAGAGCAAGCACTGGCGAAGAAGCTCGAGTCAAAGATATATTTAAGAATGAAGAAACCATTCGAAATGCTCTAAAGCAACTTCTTCCTCGTAGTCCTTCTAACGAAAAGAAACTTCAAAAATTAATCTACATTGGAAATCATTCCAATGAAAAAGATCAAGAAGATAAAGACTACGGGCAAGATAGTAAAAACCAAGAAACTCAAGATCAACGTCAAGGTAAGCAAGATCCTGGAGAACGTAAAGAAATAGAAGCGCCTCCGATTGTTGAAGCTCTTGAAGAAGATCTTAAAGAAGAGATGCGTGATGCTATTTCTAGTGCCATGGCTGCTCAAGGAGGAACAAGTGCCGGCTTTAGCGATGTGTTCTTTGAGAGCATGATTGAAGTAATTGAGAGCTCCAAAAATGTACACATGGGAGCCTTGGAAGCATTTGCATGTGATGCAAAAATTAACCAAATCAAAGCCATGTTTGAAAGAGAGCGTAGAACCTCTAGTGTTGTACCTCTTAATCCCAGCAATAGAGAACTGGTAATGCTAGCCGCAGGCTGGTGCCCTACTCGCTGGACCAACAAAAGAATAGATCAAGGTAAGAAAAACCGCAATATTGCTGTTTATCTCGATGTTTCTGGCTCTGTATCTTCATATCTTCCTAAGATTCTTGGAGTAATACAGACTATGCGCCAAGGAATTAAAACTGTGTACTGCTTCAGTAATGAAGTCCATGAACATCATATGGATGAATTAATGGAAGGAAAGTACAAATCCACAGGAGGTACGGACTTTAACTGCGTTATTAATCACGCAATTGAAAAAAACCTTGACAAAGTCATTGTTTTCAGTGATGGCTGTGCCTATGTTGACCATGAAGTTAAACAGAAAGGCTTAGAGCAAATTAAAGATGCAGCCATTGTCTACTTTGGGTACAAACAAAAAAACAACTTCTTCGCCAACAACTACCAAAAGCAATTTGAGCTTGAAGAGCTCTTGAAATAACCAACCATGACCAAGCTATTCGACAAAATCGGTATTTACGGCATGCCTGTAGAGCAAGAAAATGCTCTCCTTGCTTCTCTTTTGACTGGCGATCCTACGCTACTTATTGGAAAACAAGGTACTGCCAAAACTGCTCTTGTAAGCGCATTGGGTGCTGCAATGCACGAAAGCACACGTAGAAAGTATCCAAATAATCCCGAGAAATGGATCACTCATCATGCCTACGATGCTTCAAAGATTAACTTTGAAGACCTTATCGGTATTCCGAATGTAGATGCGCTGAAAGAGGGGCGGATGGAATTCACTCGCTCTCCAATGACAGCTTGGGATAAGGATATCATCACTTTTGATGAGTTCAACCGCCAGCTTCCTGAGCGCCAGAACAACATCTTTGAGCTTGTTCGTAGTCGTACCCTCATGGGCATGCCTACTAAGATGAAGTGGTGCTTTAACTGCATGAACCCCTTTGGCATGGCAGGTACTGAAGAGCTAGACGAAGCTCTTGTTGATCGTCACGCTTGGTTCATTTACGTTAACAGCTTTGATAAGCTTAACAATGTGAACAAGATGGGCATTGTACAACACATTGGTCAACACGATGCTCCTGCTCTAAAGCACTTCTGGAATGCTCAAGAAGGACAATTCGATTTCGACAAAGATTCTGATGGAATCAACGAAACCCTTGCTGATGCTGGAGATGACATCTTTAGAATCATGGAAAAAGCCGCTGAAGTCTATCAAGAGCTCAGAAAAGAAGTAGGCAAAGCATACGCAAGCTTTATTGCTCGTTTTGTTTCTGCTTTAGATCACGAGCAACGTGGCAAAGACTGGAAGGTTGAGCTCTCTGGTCGTCGTGCTGGCATGATTCATCGTGCTGCTCTTTCTTACAGAGCAGTTCAACTTGCTAAGTCAGAAATATACCACGACGTAAAGCTTCCTACGCTTAAAGAGTCGTTCAATCAGTTCTTAGCAATGACTATACCTGCCGGCATTTCTCAGGCTAGTGCAGCAGGAATGGACCCAAACGCAATGAACTCAATTCGTTCTAACATTGAAGTTCTTGGAGAATTTTTCCAAGCTAACGGTAGTCAAAACATGATCGCTGCCGTTGACACGATGTACGAACTAGTAACAACAACGTCGCTATCTCGTAAGATTGAAATTCTTGTTAATGAAGTCAGTGACGAACATACTAAAAGTCAAGTTTGGAGCGACATTCTCAATCCTCGTAAGAAAAGCGAAGGCAAAGAGAAAATTAGAAGAGATATTCTAATTAACATTGTTGCTCACCTTTGCACTGTACGACCTGACTGCGTACCTCAGTCTTTTCAAAAGCAAATCATTAAAGAAGCTGCAGCTACTGACAACATGAGGAGTCTCTTCCGATCTCTCACACTAGTAGGGGCTGCTTCTTTCTTTGCCGAACAAGTAGAAGAGCATTTAAGAAGCATTGATAGTCCTTTCGCCAAACTTCAAGCAAAACTAATCTATGAAGATGAGCTGAGTGGCAAAGAATATATTGACAATAAAGAGTTTTTTCAAATTAGAGAAAAAGTCAAAAGCGAATGTGCTTCACTACAATCTCTAATTATCAGTAGTAATATTGCTGACATTGATTCTGTTGATGAACAACAGGTCGTTGAAAGCAAAAAAGATAATGCTGAACAAAAAGAAAGAACTCAAAACATTGTCGAAAATGTTATTTAAGAAACCTATTGAGACTTACGGTTTGAAGCAAAAAGACGCAGTATTTTCTGCATTCAAAATCACTTTCCGAAAGCCTAAAGAAGGTGAATTTGGAGCGCAAAACATGGGAGACGGACTACTTTATGCAGAACCGTGCTTAGAAAAGAAACCTCTTGAATGGTTTTTTGGCATGCAGGAGCATGGCGAAGAAGCAATATGGAGAGAGTTGCAATCGTCTCAAAAAATGCTCATTACTTGTGGTGAAGTAGTAAGAGACGGAAGCTATCCCATTGACGATCTAGAGCTTGAAATGCATAGCCTTACTAGCTTTAGCATTAACTTTAATGGTTCTGGCTGCGGCCGCTCTAAATTTATTGCTGCGATGGACGTAGCTCTTGAATATAACACTAAAGAGTTTTGCGACAATAAAAAATCTCTTGCTGTTATTACTGGAAGAGCAAAGCCTGAAGACTTTTTAAACGAAATAGAAAATCATCTCTATATCACCACTTTTGGTGAGATGAATGATTTAATTAGATATGTAATCACTAATAGGGAAGACAGTTACACAACTACAAAAGAACGACCTTATGTAAAAGCTCTTTACCAAAAAGTCTTTGGAGAAAAGCCTGTCATTCGCTGCAACGCAATGATTGCTGAAGCAAAAGCCAAAATTTGGCAAGAACTAGTTTCTAGAAACCCAAAAGTTCCTATTTCTAGTATCTTAGAGCTGGCAGATGTAGAAAAACTTGAGTACTTTATTGAAAGTGCTAAGCACGGTAGAAACAATTTTCCTACTATAATAGATGGCAGATCTCTGCTCTATGCTGCAATAGGAAGTTCTCACAGAAAAGACATCTTTCCTGAAGATGAGCTTTATTTCGGGAAATTAGAGCCTGAAGACTCGCTTCCTCATGAGTTCTTTTTAACAAATGGTCAAAGTTTTTCTTCAACTAATATCAAAATTCAGTTTAATTCCAACAAAACTTCTTTTCATACTACCGTAGTTGGAATGCTCACTGCACCAAAAGCAGTTGGATATGGTCACATTAAAACTAAAGATCTAGATGTTGGCCAAGCAAAATACTTTATGAAAAGATGTGAAGAAGAATTTCCTAACAACACAACTGGAATACCAGGTTATGTTTACAACATTCCTGTAGAGGATTTTAATAAAGTTTTCTCTCTTGCAGAAAATATGTTCTCTGAAAAACCTGTTCCAGTCGTTCCTCAAGAAGGATATACCGCTGAAGACTGGACTAAAAGCATGAAAGTAAGTGTTGCTTGTAATGCTCCTGAAAAGCAAGAACGTGTAGTGTTTTGCCCATTTGGGAAATTAAACATTAGTGACATGACCAAAAATGATCTTGCTAAAGTAGAGCGGACAATTTGTGATGCTTATATTGAGCATTACAAATATCCTAAAACTTTCAAAATTAGCGCTGGAAATAGACTTAAGGAAGATATTCAAGAATCTGTTGCCACAAACATTGCTCATGTTTATCAAATCATTCGAAATGATCTTCACTTCATGATCAGAATTGCTCTTGGCGGTTATGAACTGGAGACTCCGTATATGATTACTGATATGCAAGAACTTGGGCCTGGAGTAACTTGTACTGAAGACATACACGATTGTGTGTCCGATATAAGAAATAACAAAGAATCTTATATCATGCCCACCTCTAGCCTCTTTGAAGCCGTAACCACTGCGA
>Ga0099850_1001456_pt1 | contig 11019 bp, 11 predicted proteins | sample CB_VirMetaG_5_FD_79182 | JGI IMG/M metagenome (GOLD analysis project Ga0099850, IMG submission 79182) | Freshwater to marine saline gradient viral communities from Chesapeake Bay - CB_1508_1D Viral MetaG | ecosystem: Environmental > Aquatic > Marine > Coastal | place: USA: Chesapeake Bay...
ATTAGCATGACGAAAAAATGGTCTCGCCAGGACATGTACGGCGGTCGATGGGCCGAAAACATTGTTCAGGCAGTGGCCCGTGATTTGTTGGCCGACGCCATGTTGCGCCTGGAAGCTGCCGGCTATCCGGTAGTGGGTTCGGTACACGACGAAATCATCACAGAGGTCCCTGCTGGTTGGGGATCAGTAGAGGAGGTCGAGCGGATAATGTCGGAAACCCCTGCGTGGGCGGACGGTTGTCCATTGGCTGCGGAAGGATGGAGTTCCAATAGGTTCAAAAAATGATAAATGCCGTTTCTTTATTCCAGGCCGGGTTCACCAACCTGGTCAGCGTTACGCCATACGATTGCCAGTTGGCGGAGAATTCAACAATCAACCCGGACCACCGGGGCAAAGCACCAGGGCTGAAATACAATTCTGGCCGCTGGGGTGGATACGCCTGGCGCAAACACCGCGTCACTTTTGACGACGTCATTCGCTGGGATCGCGACGGGGCCAACGTTGGCCTGGCAGGTGCTGCGTTCCCTGCTTTAGACATTGACGTGTTGGACGAATCCCTGGTGGACGAAATCCGCCAGCTCGCACTTCAGCATCTAGGCCCCGCCCCCGTGCGGGTCGGCAGAAAACCGAAGGCGTTGCTGATTTATAGGACTGAAAAACCGATCGACACCCAGCGCATTCGCTTTGTCGACCTGGATACCGGTGAGCTGCACCTGATCGAGTTCCTGGGCGAAGGTGCGCAGTACGTAGTCGCCGGACTACACGCGACCACGCATAAGCCCTACGAAATCGACCAGGACATTGTCGCCCTGGGCGCTGACGGACTGACGACGATCGACCAGGACAGGGTCGACCACTTCATGGCCGAGCTGGAAAACATACTTAAGCTGTTCGGCTACCGCATCGACAGTCACAGCAAGGGGGCGGCGAACCGTGACCAGGTTGACCAGGAAAAGCTGCGGGCGTCTGACCTGGACAAGTTTGAAAAGATAGTCGCGGCGCTGCCTAACGATTTCTCAGACCGCGAGACGTATATCCGCGTCGGTTATGCCATCAAAGGCGCGACCCAAGTGGACCCTGGTCGCGGCCTGGGCATGTTTATGGAGTGGGCCAGTCGCTGGTCAGGCGGGGTGAATGAAATCCGCAACACCGAGCTGGACTGGCAACGTATGCACCCACCTTTTGAGCTGGGCGCCGATTTTATTTATAAGCTGGCCCAAGCTGCCGGTGTCTACGACGTGTCCCTGGATTTTGAGGCGGTGCCCCGTGGTGAAGGTGAGGAAATGGAGACCACCGCGCCGACCGGCCCGATCGCTTTTTCGGAGTCATCCCTGGCGCAACGCTTTGCCAGGAAGCATGCCGGCCGTGCTAAGTTTGTCGGGCTGTGGAACCGCTGGGTTATCTGGAACGGTGAGCGCTGGGAGCATGATTTCACCAGCCACCATATCGACCTGGTCCGTTTATTCTGCGATGCCGAGTCGAACCGGGCGCTGAATAGTATCGACAAAGAGGCGAAAGCTGAGTCCGTGGCAACGCGCCTGGCGTCGGCTAAAACCTTCAACAACATCGCGGCAATCGCAAAGTCGCTGCGTTCAGTATCAATGGAGCCGGCGGCATTTGACGCGGACCCGGACATGCTGAACACCCCGGCCGGTGTGGTTGATTTGAAGACCGGCGAGTTGCACCAGGCCAGGCCAGACATGTATATGACCCGCTCGACCAGGGTCGCCCCGGACAGTCTCAACGACGCGCCGACCTGGGAAAAGTTCCTGGACGACGTCACCCTGGGCGATCAGTCCGTTAAGGAGTACCTGCAAGTCCTGGCCGGGTACGCTGCGACTGGCCACTGCACAGAACATGTCATGCCGTTTTTTCACGGTGTTGGTTCAAACGGTAAGTCGGTTTTCCTGGAGACATTGAGCTGGATTCTGGGCGACTACGCGACCACCACACCGATCGAAACACTGACCGCAACCGATCGCGACAAGAACACGGCCGACCTGGCTGACCTGGCCGGTGTTCGCCTGGTTACCGCCCAGGAAACGGAAGTCGGAAAGTTCTGGGACGAACAGCGAGTTAAGTTGCTGACGGGTGGCGATCTGATTAAGGCCCGTTTTCTCTACAGTCAGTTCTTCACGTTCAAACCGCAGTTCACCATTGTCGTCGCGGGTAACCACGAACCCCGGTTGAAGTCAGTGGGTCCCGCTATGCAGCGCCGCATTAAGCTGGTGCCCTGGCGCTTCGTCGCAAAGAACCGCGACGTCATGTTACCCGCCAAGCTCCAGGCCGAAGCGCCCGCCATTCTCGACTGGATCGTGCAAGGTGCGGTCCGTTGGTACGCTAACGGGCTGCCGGTGTCTGGTACAGTTGACGAAGCTACCGAAGCATATTTTGACCAGGAAGACGTAGTCGGCCGGTTTGCGAAACAATGCTTAGTCGTGGATCACGAAACGGACGCGGATGCTGTCGATATTTATGCGGCGTTCCAGGCTTGGTGCATCGACGAAAATATCAAACCCTGGGCGACCCGTACTTTCTTCGGAGAGTTCCAGGTCTGGGCTGGAGTGGAAGGCGTTTACAAGGCCAAACACCCCCGCACCAGGCGGATCACTTGGCGGGGTGTTGAAGTGCTACCCGTCACCAAAAACGTAGTTGATTTCAAAATCGCATAAAGGGGGGAGTTATGGATGAACGTTTAGAAAATGCTTTGATTGCTGCATTTTTCTTTCTGGTGTTTGGTATCCTTGGCACGATTGATTACGAGGAAGCCATCGCCCAGGATGAACACTACGCGGAAATGGTATGCAACGGGCACTGGCCAAATTATGACCAGCGCCAGCTGGATTGCACTAAGGTCCGAGTAGACTAAAGTCCGGGCTGCTGTACTTGGCGTCGATGATCTGCTTCGCAGTTTCTTCACCGATGCCAAGTGCAACCAGCCGGCGTATTTGCTTCGTTGTGGTGGACGTGGTGTCCATAAGAATGTCGCGAAAAACTTTGTTTTCCATCAACCCCGCGACCACTTTAGGCGCGAGAAACTGGGTCAACAACAACGTTGGATCGGCCCCGCCCCACAGATAAGTTAGGCCAGCGCGCAAACCTTCATTCGTCCCAATAGCGCCCGCGGTATTGCTGAAGTTAGCGCGCGAGCCGGCGTCTTTCATACCGCCCGCAACAGCGCGCGCGTCATCTAGTCCAGGCAAACGCTGAACCGGTAGCGGCAGCTGGCCAGTGCCCGCTTCCATACGATTCAGTTCGCCACCAAAACGGGACGGGCTGAAATTAGGGTTCGCCGGCGTTTGCGCAGCGTCCTGGACCATACGCCCGCCGATCCGAGCCTGTTCGCTTGGTGGAACAAACGCGCGCAACGCGTTGTCGGTTTGTACCTGGTTCCGGGCGCCGCCGCGGTTGACCGCTTCATAGACGGCCTGGCCGCTTCTAAATTCTGTCGCGTTTTTCTGTACCAGGGGCGCGATCTTGTTGTCGATCGCGTCCATGCCGGCGCTGTAATAGCGTGAAGCATTGCGGGCGGCGGCCGCGACTTCTGGTCCAGCGCCCTGGGCGATTCCATCCATGTCGCGAGTTAATGCGCCATAAATGCGCTTTAGCTGCGCTTTGCTTGCGTCTGTTCCCAGAACCAGGGAGTCCCCCATCTGATCGCCAACCCAGCTGCGTAGTGCTTTCAAATCCGCGTAGCTGACCAGGCGCGGCAGTTCGGCGATTTGCTCCGGGGTGAGTCCGTCCAGGTCGACTTTGTTTGGCTTGAACAGCGCGTCCAGTTTGTTCAACGCGCCGCCTGGGGCCAGGGCTTCCGCCAGGGCTTCACTGTCGCGACCGATGCCGCGAAGTTCTGCCATGATGGTTTCGGTGTTTGGTGCTTCAAAGTTGCGGCCCTTCGGCATCAAGCGATCGACTTCGGAATAGAGTTCGTTGCTTCGTGTCGTGAATTTAGTGCGGAAAGTTTTGGCGCGATCAATCACCATTTGGCCGACGCCTTCCTGGGTCATCTGGCCGCCTTCGCCGGTAATACGGCGCACAGCGTCCGCAAGTTCTTCCGTTGCTTCGCGATAGATTTTGTCGATCGTAGGCGCGCCCATCACAGTCTGGCCGACTGCGCCTTCGGCTACTTGGACGCCTTTGTTACCCACTGCACCCGCGGGCAAATTCTGCATGCCCAGGTTATTGGCGGCGTTTGCCACTTCGCGGCCGCTTTTACCGGTAAAGGTTTTGCGGATTACTGGACCCGCAAGTTCGCCGGCCCCCATCATCGTCGCGTCAATCGCGGTGTTTACCGCAACGTCTTTGGCGTGTTCGCCCAGGGTGCGGGTGTCTGGAGTCCCTGCAATAGAACGCACAATCGCGTCATAACCTTCGCCGGCAAGCTGGGAGCCGCCGATCGCTCCACCGTAGGTCCCAACCGGGCCTATCGTGCTGCCGTAAAAACCTGCAACGCCGCCCCCCACGATTTCTGGAACAAGGCGCCCCATCTCAATTGCGTCACCCCAGTCCAAACCCTTCGGGTTGAACAAAGTCCAGCGCTGCGTTTTGTTGTTGAAATAGACGTAGTTGTCGTCGCCGTATGGCTGCGCGTTGTCGCCCAGATATTGCTTCACCAGGGCCAGTTTGTCTTCGGGTTTGTAATACGAACCGATAAACGCGCGCAGCTGGGTTGGGACCCCCGTATTTGTGTCCAGGGATTTTTCATCGAAAAGAACAGACGCCCCGCCAGGGATTGGCGGCAGCTGGCCTAGTGGCCCGTTCGTGCCGATAACATTGGCCCCTTTTGGAAGCGCTGGTAATGCTGCGTCGCCCATTTTCTGGTCCCCTTACTGTGCTGGAGGCATCGCCATCGGCGTCCAATCGGCCGCGCCAGGCACGGCGTAATAGTAGACGCCGCCTTGTTCGATAATTGTGGCACCAACCGGTGCGATCTTGCGCGCCCAGTCTGGGATTTGGTCTGCGCCGTTGCCGGTAAATCCGATTTCTTTTCGCAATGCTTCGCGGCTTTCTGCGCCAGCTGGCATAGCAACCGGTGCGAGAATTGCGTCGATCATTGGCTGGGTAAAGGCGCCAGCCTGGTAAATGCCGCGCTGACGCTCGGATTGTTTGTTGTAGGCCTCAACAGCGATTTTTGTTGCGACCTGGGCAAGAGTAGCCAGCTGTTCGCGAGCGGCTTCGGAACCCAAACCGCCATCGCGGACCTTGCCGAGAATGTCGGACATCTGGCCCGCCACCGAACGCATCTTGCCGGCCGATTCTGCTTCGCCCTGGAGAACCGCAGAGTTTGGTTCCAGCGCTTTGAGCGCACCGATCAAAATGCCGTAGTCAGTGATCCCGCCTTCGTTCAGTGCAGTCAGATTCTTCACCGCGCCAAAGCGATTCATTACTTCCTGGAGCGGTAGGTAGTAGTTTTTCGACCAATCGCGCTGCTCATTAAGGTACTGCTCCGGCTTCACGCCAGGCGCCATAAAACCCGGCTGCGCCTGGGCTGGGTCATACGGTAGGCCGGTGGTCATATTGAACAGACGTTTGCCCCCGTTAGGCATTTCTACCCATGACAGGTTTGGTTTCTGCGCGTTGTAAAGGCTGATTAGGTTGTTTGACAGCTCAGGCATCTGATTGAGCGCGGCCATTGTCGCCACGTCCAGCATGCGGGTTTGGTTAGCATTCAGCACGGCCCCTGCGGGTTGCTGTGGCGACGTGCGCGCAATGTTCGCCATCGGAGCGGGGGCCGGGTTTCCCACTGGCGCTTGCGGTGGTGATACGGCAGCTGCGCCAGGTGGTACCGGTAGTGGGTTCCCCTGTGGGTCCAGCGGGGCCGGTAGGCCGGGTGTCACAGTCGCGTCGGGAACCGTGGGCAGTGGTTCTTGTTTCGGAACGCCGTAGCCAAGCATTGCGGGCACTTGCGCCATAAACGCCTGGCGCTGCTGAAGCAAAGACATTTCTTTGAGCGTTTTGGCCATGTTGAGCTTGTCCAGCTGCGCTTTCAGTTCTGCGTTTTTGAGCTGGTTGCCCTGTGAATATCCCTGGTAATAGCCGCCCATTGCGTTGCCCAATGCCTGGCCGAGCGGCACACGGCCGGTGCCGGGCTGTCCGCCTGAACCAGCGGACAACAGCTGCGCAGCCGCGTTAAGCCAACCCATACGCTTCGGATCATCCCAGGACGATCCCTGCATGTTTGAAATTGTGTTCCAAAAATCTGCCATTTTCGTGCCCCTTTAGCTCAAAAGGCCGCCTAGTAACGCGCCACCAAGTAGGAACGGCATACCGCCCACGGCTGCCAATCCAGTTGCGCCTGGCGCCGCCATCATGGAACCGAGAGACGCGCCGGCCATCGCGCCGCCCAGGGCGCCGGCCAGCGGGTTGCCCGACTGAACAGGGCTGGTACCCGTCCCTGTCGTGGTCTGCCCATACGGTGTTCCGCCCAGTGCTTGGACGCGAAGGTCGAGCATGTTGCGCGGGTAGTTCTGGTCTTCCAGCCATTGGTTGTATGCGAGGCTAAGCTGCTGCTGATCGTACGCACTCTGCTGTTGGCCTACGTTCGCCAACAGGTTGGCGTTGTTCAGCGCGTTCGCTTGCTCCGCACTGGCCGATGCGTTCAGGATTTGCGACGCCGCCAGGCGGTTCTTCATCGCGTCCAAACCGGTTGTCTGGTTGAATTGATCGGTCGACATTTGCGACTGCAAGTTTGCCAGTTGGCCGGCAGCGTCCTGCCCCGCGTCAAACTGACCCGCGGTTTGCGCGGTGTTCATTGCCTGGTTCCACCCGGCCGACTTCAGCTGGCCGGTAATGTTGCCGACGTTGTTTATGAAATCGTTATTTACCTGGGCTTCCATAATCCCGTGACGGTCACCGCCGAATGCGTTACGCATCTGCGCCTGGTCGCCGGTTTGCTGCAAAGTTTGCAGACGGGCGTCGTTCATCTTGTTCACAGTGCCGTTGACCACGTCGTTAATATACGGGTCCATGAGCTGCTGAGTTGTCGACGTCAGATAGGACGGGTTGAGCTGGCGAACCGCCGACCGGTCATACGTTGGCGAAGCCAAGTTGGACGGCGTGTAACCCAAATCGTTGAGTACCTGTCCTGTCCCTGTCGCCAGCACCGACCCAAACGGGTCCGTGTTCGCCATGTTGACCAGTGCGTTCTGCGATTGAGTTGTGTACGGGCTTATGCTTGCCAGCAATTGGCCCGTATAAGGGTTGTACGGTTTACTAGCCAGCGTGTCCGCTAGGTCTAGGTTTGCTTTTGCGGCTTCGTCGACCCACTCAGGATATTCCACCTTTGTTGTTTGCGACGTCTCGCTTGGTGCTTTTGATTTACCCATTTGTAAGGTCCTTTTCTAAAACTGTCGCCGGTTTGTAGCCAATTCGGCCCATTACCTTTGCCCAACCTTTACGGCCGCCTCCGGTCACCCGTTGGCACCCCCATTGCTTGGCGTATGCGCAAACCGATTGCTCCATTTCTAGGAGTTCGTTCAAATCCCCGCCGCATAGAAAAATGTCGAGATAACGGACCTTCGGAAAATTGAAGATTTGCGTCACCATCGCGCACTTTTCCCCTGGCCAAAATTGCATCGCGTTGTCGGCCAGGGCCAATTCCACGTGTTCCAAATCATGGGTCTCACAGTGTTCCAGCGCTTTCTCAATGAAAGGCCGGCACCGTTCCCATTCGGTCTTTACACGACGCTGGTCGTCTGCAAGTTTCCGCTGTTGTCTACTGTTAGCTTCCATTTCCCACCGTCTGGAGCCACCAAAACCGCCTCGGTACCGTTTTCGGCAAGCTCAAGTCGTTGATTCTGCTTTAGATTGTACCGATCTGCTTGCTCCAGCGCACGTTGCATTTCAGTCTGAAAGCGCGCGGAGTAATTCTGCGGAGGCGTTGGTAAGTTCACCGCCGACCCCCTGCACGCAAGTCAGCGCGCAAAATGCCGTAATCGAACCGTTCATCGCGCTGGGCCTGGACCTTGATTTCCACCTGGCGCGCGGTAAAACGGCAGTCGGTGTATCCATTGCTGCCCGCAGTAAACGGCCCCACTGTGGTCGCGGTCTGATTCTGGTTGGTCCGTAATTGAAAGCTCACGCCGACCGCACCGGAAGTTGCGGCGTCTTCGTCGATTATCAGCTGATTCACGGCCATGACCTTGTCGCCCTGGCTGATTTGAATAGGCCCCGTAAGCGCCCAGACGTCAGACTTTCTGTCCGCGCCCGATGCTGTCCAGCCATATTCCTGGTAGTACAAATGGCCGTCGAACGTTGCGGCTACTGGATAGCTCCACAAACCGCCGTCCATCCAGGCAGTTCGCTCCATACGGCCAACCGTCCAGTAATTTTCCAGGTAGTTGTAGGCGACATAGCGATCAGGAGCGGAAGTCGCTCCCGATGGGAAGAACCACCAAACCTCGTTGAAAGCGGCGTTGTGGCCGGAGGTGATCTGATCGCGCTGGAAATAGTTGATATTGTCAAAAACAAAATCGTGTACGTCGCAGGGCATCGGCTTCACATAGCCGTCATAAACGTAAAACCCGTCGCGGCCCATCCAAAACACCCGGTTTTCCGCAGCGATTGCTGCGCGCTGGCTGAGTGTGCCGCAGTTCTCACCGATGCGTTCGATTCCGTAAACCAACGGCGCGCCCAGGAATTCCATGCGATGCGCGTCAGTCTGGGTAAGTATTAGCACCTGGCCGGCGACTTTCACCGCTTGTTGGATTTCGGCGGCGGTTTGCAGCTCGATAGAACCCGCCAGGTTTGTGCTGGCCGGCGTCCAGACGGTGTAGTCTTCGCGGTCGGACCACTGCACCTTGCGGCGATTTCCGCCGGCGCCAAAACAAACCAGGAAACGTTGATCGGTTACCAGGGCCGACTGATTGTCGATAGGGGCGTTGGTGATCTGCGTCGCCGCGCTGATCGGCAAAGAAGTCGGGTCAAACTCATACACTTTGCCGTCGGCATAGCTGCATGCAATCAGCGTGGTGCCCCAGTTGTCGAGCGCCCAGTTGTTGGACCCAATGCGTAGACCAGAACCGGAACGCGCGTCGCCCCAGTCTTCCTCGCCAAAATCGGCCGCGCCAAACCCCAAACCGATCGAAGACGCTGCGTTACCGGCCACCAGGCCGGTAGGCGTTACGTCGTTGTAAATTCCGTCACCCAACGCATACAGCTTGCTGTTGGTCCCGATCGCGGTCCAAATTAGTTCGTTGGAGCCGGTCGTAGCTTTCCAGGCCAGCAAGTTTGTTGGCGTGCCGGTCAGAGGCGTGCTGGTGATTTTGCTCCAGCCACCAACGGGGCGCAGCCGGCCGTTCACCCAGCGCACCAGGTTGGCGTCTGTCCAACGGTTCTTCTGTTCGTATGTCGTGCCCGCCTGGACGACGCCTGGCGGCACTGGAATTTCAGTTAGCATTAGCCATTAGCTCCGCGAGTTCGGTCGCCCGACGGCCAACCTGGCCGGCCCAGCGGCTATCCATCATTTGGCGAGAGGCTTCCCTGAAGTCGCCAGAATCAATCGCCGCCCACATTTTCTTGAAATCGCGCAAACGCGGGATTCCCATATTGAAGGCCATATTCAAAAGAACGTAATACCGCGTTTCGTCTAGGTTACGGACGACAGGGAAGGCGTCCCCAAGCTCCAGGGCGTGGCGGGTTATGTCGTTTTGCAATAGATACCGGGCTTCGTCTTCAGTGATCCCGTTATCGTCCAGGTTGCGGCCCACGCCGATCGTTAGTTTCCCGACAATGTCACGGTACGGTTTAAGTTCCAAACCTTCGTGACGGACCAGCATGTCTTCAAAATCTTTCGGGGTCATTTAGCCGCCCTTCCCTGGAGTTTTTCCACCGTGCGGAGACCACCCAGGCCAAGCATGCCCATCAACACCGGCATAAGCGTGCCCATGTCGAATTCCGGCAGTTCCGGCAGCTGCGCTCCGGCTAAAACTGCAATGAATACAATGATCGGCTGAAGGATGAAGTGGTACGCAAATGCAAACGCGCACACCCAGCCAACCGCTGGACGCCACCCGCCTTTGAATAGCGAACCGGAAGCGGCTTCCGCTTTGTTCACTTCGATCTGCGCCATCGCAGCCTGGTGCGCGGCTTTCTCCGCCATAGTCGCGATTTCGTGTGCCATCGCGTTTTTGGCGTCTTTATCTTCGATAAACTTGTCGAGTAGACCACTGACCGGTCCGATTAGTGACGCGAGCATTGGCACCCCCAGTAACGTATTGATAATGCGTTGATTCTACCGGAAACGCGCATGGCGTCTACGCCTTCTTGTTCCCGTTCATGTACGCATCCGCCCCCAGGAAAGCCGCCACGATCATGGAAGTCGTGACGTAATAGGTCGGGGCGATTGATCCGATGATCGAGCTGGCACCAGTCAGGCCCAAGATTGCGTAGAGAATGCGCATCATCATTGCGGCCCCCGCTGTTTATCCCAGGCGTCGTGCCGAAGGATGGAATCAACCTTCAGGTCCAGACGGTCCAGGCGATCTAAAATTCGGGAATAGTCTTTATGTACGTCGGCCTTTGTGACGTAGTCCTTCGCGATTTCCTCGCGGGTACGATTCAGCAAAATCTGGACGCGTTGTAGTTCGCTGATCCAGCTCCGCAGCCCCCAACCGATCAGGCCAAGCGCGGCGGTTAAGGCAATGCTCCACAGTGTATTGGGTTCCATACGCTCCCCCTATGTAATAGGCGGATTCTCGCATGTAAATCAACGGCTTGCACTACCCGCTCGCGCCTCAAATTTTGACAAACGCTCCCGATTGCTGCCGGTCTAGGACGCGCGCGTTGATAACCAAAAGGTCGCGGTCTTTGGCCCCCTTGTATTGCTCCGATTCATGGAACAAGTAGGCGGGGTGGATTACCAGTAGCTTCGGCACGGGGGTGAGCTGGTGGCACATTGAGTGATTAAGACCGCGGGACCGCTGAGCGATCGGGTCGATCATAATGAACCGGCCATCGTCGTGGTCCGATGTGTCTTCACCGGAATCCACAACATCAAGGTCAAGGTAATAGACCCCGACG
>Ga0099850_1001457_pt1 | contig 11018 bp, 19 predicted proteins | sample CB_VirMetaG_5_FD_79182 | JGI IMG/M metagenome (GOLD analysis project Ga0099850, IMG submission 79182) | Freshwater to marine saline gradient viral communities from Chesapeake Bay - CB_1508_1D Viral MetaG | ecosystem: Environmental > Aquatic > Marine > Coastal | place: USA: Chesapeake Bay...
CTCGTGCGCGCCTGAGAGAGCCCAAGGCGCGCAGCGGTGATAGCGGCGCAGTCGTGCGATCCGGCTTCAGACTGTAGAGCGCTCCGCTCGTTGGCGGACCACTCTACGTCTAGTGGGTCAAGCACGCGGCAAGCCGCGCAGAGAGAGCCGGACGCTTGAGCCTCGGATCGCAGCTCGAGGATCTCCGCGTCGGTGATCATGCCTTGAACCCACGACCGCTCGCAGCGCGGATCCGCTCCTCGCGCTCGCGGTCCACAGCGCGGAGACGGACCACCAACGCCTCCGACGCTGCGAGGTAGACCGCTGCGATGCGGTAGAGCCGCGCGGCCGTCTTGCGGCAGTAGGGCTGTACCAGCTCGGACGAACTCAACATGGCGCAACCGCTCCGGCCGCGCTCCACAGCCTCAATAAGGAGCCTGCTTTCCGGCACCTGATCGACGGTGAGCCATCGCTCCGCGCGGAGCTCCGCGGCCATCGCGGACTTGTTGATCTCGCCGATCCATGCGGAGCACAAATGCACGTTTCCGCCATCGCGCACGAGAAAGCGCGTAAGGCGCTTGATGCCGCTCACCGCTGGAACCCAGCAGCGGCCGTGAGGACTGCTACCTCCTCACCCCTGGACAGCCGCGGACCCGAATGGATCCGGCCGTCGCAGACAAGCCAGCAGCGATAGGTGTCGGGCCAGGTCACGACCACGCCGCCGTGCGGGTGTGCATCGGTGAGAAGCTGAATCCGGCTCCCGTCTGCCTCGGCCTCATAGTCCCACCCTGCTTGTTTTGCATACCCGATAGCGCCGGACCCGGCGCAGAATCCACACGCCGGGGGGGGATGCGCGATGGACGCGGATCGTTTGAGCATGTCAGCCAGGCGCGCGGATTCCGCGGCCTCCTCCTCGAGCTCTGCCTCGAGGCGCTCGTTGTCGCGCGAGAGAATCGCCACCTCTCCTCGCAGCTCGGTGAGCTCGGTTGCGAGCTGCGCGACGTAGGCCGCGATGGTGCTAGGGTCCGGTGAGCTGGTCATGGGGTCGCCTCCCGTGGATCGGTTAGGGACGCCCTCTGGACTGACACTCCGGAGGGCGTTTCGCGTTGGACCACGGACCAACAGCCAGAGCGTGCCGGGGGCGTCCGGATCGCGCAACTGGTCACCGGAGTGACCGCCCTAGGAATCGAGCGCGATCACCTCGACAACGGCGAGCACGGCCTCGACAACCGGCCGGAGCCAGCGGAGACAACGCGCGCCGCACTCGGCGACCGCTGCCGCGCGAACGCTCGCGTACCTCTCCGGCCCGGGTAGATGTTGCAGCTCACGTTCGGCGGCAAGCACCAGGCGCGCGACGGTCCGCACGTCGCGCACCATGCGATCCCGCGCCATCAGAACAGTGTCGCTTGGCGCTTGGCGGGGCTCTTGCGCTTGGCGGGGCTCTTGCGCTTGGCGGGGCTCTTGCGCTTGCGCTTGCGCGCCGCGGCCACCTTCCGGAGCTTCGTTGCGGTCGGCTTCTTCGCCTTGCGGTACACGGTCTTGGTGTGCGCCTTCACCTTCACCTTGACTGCCTTGTACTTGCTCGAGCTCTTGCGCTTGGTTGCCATCATCAGTCCTCTCTTTGCGGTCGAATCAATGAGCTGATCGCCTGCGTGTTATTTGCTACGGCCGATTGTAGGCCGGCGACGGCTTCCCGGACGGCCTCCAAACCTTCCCGGTGCGACCGCACGAGCTCGCGCGAGAGCCAGATCGCCACCGCCACGAGCGGAGCGTCTCCCACGATCTGAGGCCAGATCGCCGGAGCGGCTTTGATCGGTCCTGAATCCTGGGCGCAAGCAATCGCCGCGACCATCGCCAGGAGGAACGTGAGCGCGATCAGAAGTAGACGATCCATCGGTGTCCCTTTTTATCCCGCTGCGCGCGCACCTTGGCGCCTGGTGCTGCCTTCGCAGCCTCCTGTGCCTTCTCCTTGGTCTGAAACCGTTTGAGGATGCTTTCCTGTTCCTTCGCCTTCGTTGTCATTCCGTCGGCTCTCCGAGCAATTTCGGGCTTAGTTCGATGCGCTCGAGCGCTAGCCGTGCCTTGTTGGCTGGGGCGAGCACGGCGCCGGCGAGCCGTTGCACGGTGTCGCCGCCGAGTCCCGTCGTTGTCGCGGTAGCGGCTGACAGCGTGAGTAGCGTGCCGATCGTGGGCGAGAGGCCGAGCGAGCGCGCGATCATGCGCATTCCGATCAGCGTTGCCCCGATCACAAATGCCGCATCAAGCGCAGTCGGTGTGCGCGCGTCGTCGCTCATAGCCACTTCCAGAGCGCCCACAGGCCCGCCGCGGCTACGGCCGGGTTTGGTCCGCTTGTTGGCGGGCGCTCGCCCAAGAACAGACGACAGCTCGCCTTGGCTTCGACAAGAGAGCTTGCGGCCAGGTCCCGAACGTAGATCGCTTGCCCGATCAGCGATTGCTGCGACACGGCCTGTCCGCTGCGCCAGGTTGCCGAGCCGGTCATTTGCGCGAGGATCGGGCGCCAGCCCTCGGCGGTTCCGCGTTTTCGGATCGGCCCTACCGGCTCGGCCGCGGTGCGCACGTAGTTCACCCAGCTCTGCCATTCCGACCAGACGGCCGGCCCTGCCAGCTTGCCTTGCGGATCCAATCCGGTCCCTGGCTGACCCGGGATCGCTGCGCTGTAGGTTTGGCGCGGGGCTCCTCGCCGGACAAATGGCATTGCTGCGGCTGCCTCGAGGATCGGCGGGCCGACCGGGTATCCGTTGTCGCGCAGGGTCGCCCCAAAGGACCGGAGCGCGGAGGAATTGAACTTCCGGCCGCTCACGTTGAACCCTGCCACGTCGATCGCGCTTGTGATCGCGTCCTGTCCGGCCTGCGCGATCTGCTGCGCCACGCTGTAAGCAGCAGATAGCTCTCCGGTTAGCCCTTCAACCTTGGCCGATAGCTCGTTGCTCCAAGCACAAGGGTTTTCCGCTAGCCGGTTACTGTGTGTGTCCACCGCGTTCGACACGTCCCCGACTGCCAGCGAAACGCCAGCAAAGATCGATTCGATGAGATCGGTGGCAGGCATTCCAGCCATTAGCGCCTCCGGAGCAGAAGTTGCGCCCCGAACCATAGCGCCAGGGCGCCGGCAAGCGTGAGCCCCCCGCGCCTGGTCACGCTGGCCGCTGCGTCAATGACGATCTGCACCTGGTCATCCGCGAGTTCTGCGCCGGCGTCGAGCTCATCGATCAGCGCGGCGCCGGTTTCGGCCTCGGCGAGCTCGCCGGCGTCCAACAGCAGCTCGGTTGTGCGGTTCACTCGCCAGGCCACCGCGCGCACCAGCGGAGGATAGATCCCGCTGTGCCAGCCCCATTCCCACGATGTGGGATCGGCTGCGCTGTCGATAGCTGCGGCCACGAGCGGATCGTAGAGGATGATCGCAAGCCTTGCGCCCTCGGTCGCGGCCGGTCCGGAAGTGTCGCGCGCTGCCTTCGCCCATGTGCGGAGTCTGGTCAGGAGTCCGCTCACCGATCACCCGATCACCTGGCGCACAAGGAACGCCAGCATTACCGCTTTGGCGAGCACGGCGCCGATTCCCGGCTTGTTTCCGCCGCCGCCGTCCGGAACCGGCAGCGTTGGATAGTCGCGCCAGTCGGGGAGCTGGACGTGTGCCCAGTCCCAGCCGTATAGCGCCCCGAGGTTTTCCAGATCGTAGGCCGCTGCGACGATTGCGATCGGCTGATAGTCCTCCGGATCTGCGCTGACGGCGCCGTAAGCATCGATCGGGTACACATCGACCGCCGCCCCTGCCCATCCCTCGTCCGGACCGCCCCATTTGCTATGCGCGCTGTCGCCATAGCCCGCGTTCGAGGTTCCCTGCGCGACGGCTTCGGCCTGCTTTTCCGGACCGCGGTAGCGATCATGGATCAGCCAGTACGAGACGCCCGCTGGCGTCGGCGTGGCACGCATCGCCGATACGAACTGCTCGAGCTTCGGATGCGCAGGAAGGGCCTCGGCCTCCGCTGGGGTCGGGATGCTCATACCTGCGTCCCCTGGTCGGTCTGCGCGGCCCGGTCAGGCCGAACGAGGATCCGGATCTCGTAGGTATTGCCTCCCGTGGCGCCGCCGTGGGTTGTGATGAAGCAAAACAGCGTGCTTCCAACGACGATCGGGAGCGTGATCCCGGTGTCGCGGACCCGCAGCGGTGTATGGAGCGCCGATCCGCCGTAGACCAGCGACAGCGCTTCCTCTGTCGCGTCGGTGTCGTTTGTCACGATCGACAGGTCGAAGTTTGTAGAATCGCCGGCCGTCTGCACGACCACCAGGCCGAGCATTTCGGCGCCGGTGCTCGGCATCGTGATCACCGCTTCGCACTCACCCCCGTGCGCGGCCGTCGTGGTTCCTTTTCGCAGCTCAAGCAACATTAGATCGCCCCCTGGAGATCCAGCCGCCATTGAACTGCAACGCTCTGAGCGGCCACGTCACCGTTTGCCACGTCGATTCTCGTTGCGCGCGGCGGCAGTCGCCGGTATTCGCCGGTGGCCTGCGGTGGTCCGTAGCTCGCGGACGGATCCACGACGTATCCGCCCACCGTTCCGCTTGCGTTGATCTCGCTGATCGTGAGCGGGCCTGTCGCATCCGGATCTGCGATCACCCGATAGCTTGAAGCGCCTGCCGGCACTGAAAACTGCTGAGTCGCTGCCGCCGCGACAACGGCGCCGGTGTGCCCGTAGAGCACCGACGATCCGATCGGGGGGATCATGTGGTGGCGCGGGGTTGCGAACACGTTGAGACGTGCTACCTCCCCGTTTCCGTCCGCGGTGCGGTCGAGCGCGGACAGGCTCCACGACGGCGCCGGTACATAGATCCTTCCTCCGGCTCCAAGGTCGATCCCCTCGTAGGTCAGGGTTTCCGCTGACTGCCAGGCGCCCCGCGCGATGATGCGGAGCTGTACCGCGAACGTGCTTGCACTCTCCGCGGCCAGGTCAAGCTGTAGCTGTACCTCCCATCCGAGCGGGGCGGCTTCGAGCTCGCCTACGGACCATTCGTCGGTCCGCGTACCGTCGTCTTTGATCTCGAGCTGGCGATAGTCCGAGCGCGGGCGCCCCACCTCCGGCTCCCACCATGGCGGGGCCGTGCCCTTGCCTTGGCAGTTGCACATTAGGCGTTCCCCTCTGCTGCTAGTTGCAGCCCTTGTGACTTCCGCGGCGCAGCACTTGAGGAACGGTGAAGTACGCCGAGCCGTCGAGCGTCGTGCCGGTGCCCTGCACCTCCGCCGTAATCACAAGCTGGTCGCCTGCGCTGACCTCATGAACCCCGAGCGCGGCGAAGTTGCGGCGCCGGTTGACGGTCCAGACGTTCGGCACGGCCGGCGTTCCCTGGCCGACGATCATGTTGTAGTCGGACCGAAGGATCGACTGAAGCACAAGGATCGGCAGATCATCGTGCGTCTTGCTGTCGTACGCGTCCGCGGCGACGTTGGTGCCCAGGGTGGCCGAGCCGTGGAGCACGCCACGACTCAGATCGATGAATCCGGGGCTGTCGAAGGTCACGGTAATCGTGGCGTTGTCGCCGGCGCCGTCGAGCGCGGCCACCGGAGAGCTTACGATGAACTCGCCGCGGCCAAAGATCGAATAGTCATCGATCAGCGCTCGGAAGCGGTCCGGCAAGAACGGCGCACCGAACGAGATCGGCGCGGTGCCCATGTCGGTTCGCGTCATGTTGACGGTAAGCGCCACCGTGTCGCCGGTTTCCACCCTCAGATCGGGCAGTCCGATGAAGTTGGTCTGACGGTCGATCCCGAGGATCGCGGCCGGTCCGGACGGCGTGTTGCGTCCACGAACGAGCAGCGTCGATCCGTTGATCGTGAGAGCCTCGATCCGGCAGGCGTTCGTGATATTCCCGGCGACCAGATCGGTCCCGCCGAGATCCACATCGGCCGCTGTAACGGTCAGGCACGCATCGGAGAGCCGGAGGATTCCAGGTTCGCTCGCGGTGATGGTGGCGACCGCGGCCGTACCGGATGCGAAGGTCCCCTGAACGGGCGCACCCATCAGGATCTCACGACGACGCCGAAGCCCCGCCATGGGCGCACCTACAGCCATCGCCAGGCCGAGCTGCGCCGCGTCGGATCCGCATCCCATCCCGATCACGGCGGTAATGGCGAGCAGCGCGACGATGCACGCAAAGATGATCTTGGTCTTGGTCATGGTCGGGTCCTAGCTGGCGAGGCCGCGAGCGGCGAGCATGTTATGAGAGGCGAGGTTTCGGCTTGCGGTGAAGTACCCCGACCGCGCGCCCTTGACTTCGGCTGCGGCGCCGGTCAGGAGGTAGTGATCGGACGTGGGTTCCATGCTGGCCTCGAGCTTGGCGATCGCTGCCTGGCCGACCGGGAGCAGGGCGCCCGCGGCCATCGTGTATCCGAACATGCGCGCCTGTCCCTTGAGCAGAACGGAGCTTGCGCCCGCGATGCCGGCCGCGACGACAGCGGAGCCGCCCCCCCACCAGTCGTTAGCGAACTCCAGCGGATCGGATTCGCCCCTGGCCAGGCGATCTCCTCGCCAGCGTGCCACCCGTCCGAGGACGTAGATGCCTCCGGTGACGGCGGCGCCGCCCATGAGGATTCTCTTGATCGGGATCGACTTGAGATTCATCGGAGCTCCTAGTACAGCGAGATTTCAAATGGGTTCGTGGCGTCCTCGTATGGGACGAAAGACGGGTGATTCATGCGGGGATCCCCGGCGCAGACGCCGATCACGCGGCCATCCTGGGGATCGGTCACAGTCCCCACGAACGGATTTCCAACCGTTCCGCAGGAGTAGTTGTAGTTCGGAACCTCCCCGCCATCGAGGCCCGGTGCGGTTCCCGACTGCGGGATCCCGGTGCCAGGCGGGAGCGGAGTCGAGCTCCCGATCGTGGGCAGGTTTAGCCCGCCGCCGCCGTTCGACCCGCTGCCGCTGCCGCCGCCGCCGCCGCCGCCGCCGCCGCTTTCACCAGCGGACGCCGATCGGCTGTACATCAGCCATGCGAAAACGGCGACGATGGCGATCTTGGTTGATTCTTTCACGACCAGAACTCGGAGAGATCGTCGAGGTTCGGAGGCGTTGGCAGCCAGTCCTGCCAATCGTTCGACGGCGTGGATCCCGCGTTGCTTGACACCTGGTTCGATGCGTCCGGCGCCGGCGCCTCCTTTTGCTTTCGCAGAAGGATGAACGCGGCGAGGCCGAGCAGCAGGATCGTGTTCGTTCGCATTGGCGATACGAAAGCACGGCGAATGATTGTGTGTCGCATGTTTTTGAATATTCTTGTGTCACGCAATTAACCGAGATTCCGATCCGGAATCATGCGGCACACAAGGACCTAGGAACATGCACGAGATCCCCACTTCCTACCGCGCCAAGCTCGATCGGCTGATTGAAGTGTCGCGCGGTCGCTCTGATTTCGCTTACTACACTGTTGAGAGGCTGGCGCGGGATGGTTCCGGCTCCGCATCGCAGACACAGATCCGGCGCCTTCCTGATCCCGAGTCATCCGACACCCTTGACGGCTTGGATGCCGACGATGTGATCGATCGCCTGATTGACGACAGCGACCTGGCGCGCGGCGGCAGGATCCAGATCACCGCTCAGTTTTGGGACGCGGACGGCGACAAGATCGATCCCTACAAGCGCCAGCGGCGATCGGTTCTTCTCACGCCGGTTGGGCAGGAGCAGGCCACCCGCGAGGCTGCCACGCGAGGCGGGGACCATCGAATGATGGATTCGGCCGCGGCCATCATGGCGCAGACGGGAGATCGCGCCGATGGTTTGGCCGAGCGCCTGATCGAGCAGCAGGGTGCGAACACCGGAATTGTCCTTACCCTGATGGAGCGGCGCCTTGCTGATCACCTTGAGCATCACGCCGAGCTCATGAACCTGCATCGAACGAACATCGACCTAGCCGCGGAGAATCACCGGCTCCGAAACGAAGGTATTTTCGTCCAGCTCGCCAAGATGGATCCGGTTACTCAAAAGGTCCTGGTGAATAGCGCTATGGGCGCCCTGTCGATCGTCGTTGAGACGGCGCAGCAGGCGTGGGCGGATCACCGGGAGGATCGGCGCTTGGAGCGTGAGATTCGGCTGCGCGAGCTCGAGCGCGGTGCCCCGGCCGCGGCGCCGGATCCTGCCGCGGCGCCGGATCCTGCCGCGGCGCCGGCGAAGGCGCAGACTGCGCCCGTTGCCGAGCTCGCCCGGGGTCCCGAAACCGAGGCGATCGGTGTGTGGTCGGTGCCGTGCGAGAGCTGCGGAGCCGTCGCCGGCGCCCTCTGTCGTGATTCGGAGGGCAAGACGATCACTGATCACGTCGGAGAGCCGGAACCCCATTGGCTTCGGCAGAGCGCCCACAATGCGATCGTGTTCGCTGGATCCCAGGAATCGTGATCTGTTTGAGCTGCGGCGCATCGCACGATCGGCACCGTCGCCGGTGCTCGAGCTGCAACACCTGGGGCTCTGTGAGCGGCGGTTCGCGCGGCGCCGTGGGTCGTAGGGGCGCCCCGGTGCCGTCCACCGCTGCGCCAGGTCCCCGCCGCCGACGCTTGGTGTCAGGCGTTGACTTTCTCGATCGCGTTCTCGGAGGCGGCGCCGTCGCTGGCGCTGCCTCCATGGTGAGCGGAGAACCAGGGGCCGGAAAGAGCACGATGCTCGGCCAATGGGCGGGGGGCGTAGCGGAGCGCATCGGACCCGTCTTGATCGCCACCGGGGAGGAGTCTGGGGACGACGTTCGCGTCCGGCTGGCACGGACCGGGAGCACGTCCGATCGGCTGTATGTGTCGGAGTCGTCCGAATGGGCTGATGTGGCGCGCGAGGCCGAGCAGGTAGGGGCTGTCGCCTTGGTCGTGGACAGTTTGCAGACGTTGGCGATTGACGATCTGCGGCCGGCGAGCCCATCGGCGATTCATGCGGTGTCCCTAGCGCTGCCTGCTTGGGGTCGCCGACACGACTGCGCTGTCTGGATCGTGTGTCAGGTCCGGAGCGACGGAGACGCGGCCGGGGGCACCCGGCTTCCTCACGCCGTGGATGTGGTGATGGAGCTCCAACGCGGACTACTTGCGACTAGCAAGAATCGGCACGGGCCGATCGGCCGCGTTAAACTTCGGATGACCGCTCGCGGCCTCGTTTGAGGATCAGCGATTCGGTGTGCTCCACAAGCTCCGCGGCCAGCTCTGAGGCTACGAGCAGCACAGGATGCGCCCGTTCGACCACCCTCATTGTGATCGTGTCCTCGCTGCCGTCGGGGTGCCTGCGGATCACCGCATTCGCGTCCGGATGCTCCGGATCTACCTGTTCCCGGTGCTTGATCTTCTTCCAGCCCAGCTCGGCCCATCCTTCCGCCACCCATTGACGGGCCAGAACTTCGGCATCCTCGACAAGCACAAATGCGACGGTCCCACCCTCCGCGCGTTCGCCAGGTAGGCCAGCGTCAAGCGCCGTTCGGCGCCCCTTTCCGACGCTGACGGCTCCGCGGCCCCGGCCCCGAAACACGTCGTCCAAGTTCGGCACGTGTCCCGGCGAAAGAGACGCGATCGGAATCCCAAGGTCGATCGCGTCGTCGTCCGCGGCCAGGTCATCGGCAAGCTGGTCGGCGCCATCCGTCCGGATCGATCTCCAGTCCCACCCGCCTTGGTGCCACCTTCGGCCGTGTGTCGCGCTGATGAACTCTGCAAGCTGGATCGGCCCGAGATCCGTGATCGGCGTTGGGTATTTGCACGCCTGATAGACGGCCGATGTGTCGGACGGATCGATTTCTCGCCACCATCCACCGCGCCAGTCACCGGCCGCGATCCTGGCCTCCGCTGCGCTCGCCGGCTCTGACTCCCGATCCCAGCATCCAGCGAGAGGATCCCAGCCCCAATCACCCGATGCGGACGCCGTTGCGTCACGCCATCCGAGCCCGACCGCGGCTCGGACCGTTGCCACGTCTACCGCGGCGCCCTTCTCGACGTGTCCACGCCCACGGTGCGCTCCCTTCATGGTGCGACACGTATTGAGCGCCAGGCACGGCGACCCACACTCTGCGCCGCACGCCGCGCAGTCGGCGCGCACCGTTTCACGCTCGCGCAGCTCTAGCACCACGTGCCCGTGAAGATGCCACCACCCGGCCGGATTCCAGCGCACCTCGATCCCGTAGTACCAACCGCGGATCCAGCAGCGCAGGCGCCGACCCGAGCGTCCACGCATCAGCAGCACCCATGCGCGGCGCCATCGTTCGAGCGCATCGACCAGAGACTCACCAGGCATCGCCCGCTGCGTCAGTGTTACGAGAGCCATCGCGCCGGCCTTACGACCGCGGATCGCTGCGCGGATCTCCCTGGCGAGCGTCCGCGAGCGTCGAGCAGCGCAGACGGGACAAACGTGGACCTGGCCGCACGCTGACGGGATCGGAAGCGCCAGCAGCTCGCCCGCTCCGGTGACACGTGGCTGAACTCCCCACGAGCTCGAGCAGTCTGCAAGCTGCTTTGCTCGATCCCAAGGATCGACTGCCTCACGTCCGGCCGCTGGCCCGTCGAGGTATAGCCAGCTCGGGACGTGATGGAGGCCGTGCTTGCGCCAGCCGTTGCCGATCCGGCCCCATCGTCGGCGAGCGACATAGCCAGCCATCCGGAGCGCCCGCACGGCTCGCCGACGTGAGCGGTGGGCGTCCATCCACCAAGCGGCGCCCTCAAGGATCGGGCTCGATCGCCAGCCTTCCCGGCCGGGGCTCGCGTCGTCGCGCGGATCGGGAGCTTCACAGCGCTGATCCCGATCCCAGCCGGCCTGCCACGCGGCCCGACCTGGGCCGAGCCCATCCGCGTTCCGCGGGGATCCGTGGGTCGAGGTCCAGTCCGGCGCCGTGCTCACCTGGGAAGGTTCCAGACCTTGACCCGGTGGCCGCACGAGCAAATCCGGATCTGGTGACCGTAGCTCGTGCGCGCCTGAGAGAGCCCAAGGCGCGCAGCGGTGATAGCGGCGCAGTCGTGCGATCCGGCTTCAGACTGTAGAGCGCTCCGCTCGTTGGCGGACCACTCTACGTCTAGTGGGTCAAGC
>Ga0099850_1001460_pt1 | contig 11012 bp, 6 predicted proteins | sample CB_VirMetaG_5_FD_79182 | JGI IMG/M metagenome (GOLD analysis project Ga0099850, IMG submission 79182) | Freshwater to marine saline gradient viral communities from Chesapeake Bay - CB_1508_1D Viral MetaG | ecosystem: Environmental > Aquatic > Marine > Coastal | place: USA: Chesapeake Bay...
GCAACAATTTCTATCGTTGATGGATCACTGACATCCCCAATAACAATAACCAATCCTGGATATGGGTACACTCAAGCACCAGTTGTTCTAGTTTCGTCACCACAATTTAATAAAGAGAGTTTAACAAATATTACTACAATTGAAGGATTTACTGGAATAATCACTGGAATTGGAACAACGACAGGAACATCTGGGCATCCATTAGCACTTAAATTTAACTTGAAGAATCCTGGATCAGACTTTACTGGATTGGAAGTTGGATATCCAATTTATATCTACGATACAACCTCTGGATATGGAGTAACATCGGTAGATTCTGGAGATTCTGCAGTCGTTGGTGTTGGAACTACGTTCTTCGATAACATTTATTATATACATTCAATTACAAAGTCTATAGAAAATGCTGAAATAGTTACAAATATCGATTCAAATTCCAATATTATTGGGATCGGTACAACTGGTGATATTATTGGTAGATTTAGTTGGGGTAGATTAAGTGGATTTAATAGAAATACAAATCCAATTTCTGTAGCAGTTACTGGGTTTACATTAAATTCTGGGTTATCAACTTTCCCAACCATTCAAAGAAGAGACTTTGGTCTAAGAAATAATGGATCTTTGAGAAAAGACCTAGGTTAAAACCTAGTATAAATATAGAAAAAAGCTAGTGGATAATGGCAGCCATTGTAACGGATCAATTTAGGATATTAAATGCGAATAACTTTGTAGAAACTGTTGATAACGCAAATAATTCCTACTATGTCTTCTTAGGTCTCCCAAACCCAACAAGAGTTGGATTTGGTGGAGCTACTGATTGGAATACAAATACCCCTAACCCAATTGATAATACAAATAATCTAAATCACTCTGGTGACGTGATGCTTTTTGGTAAAAAAGTTACCAGTTTGAATGTGAGAAGATTGGTTAGGAGAGTAAATTGGACTAAGGGCACGCGATATGAAATGTATAGACATGATTATAGCATTGAATCACCTTCACCAATAACTCAATCATCTAGACTTTATGATGCAAACTATTATGTAATGAATGAAAACTATGGTGTCTATATTTGCATTGATAATGGTTCATCGGGAATAAACACAACTGGTAATGCATCTCAGGATGAACCTTTGTTTACGACTCTAGAACCATCAAGAGCTGGTGAAAGTGGCGATGGTTATCTTTGGAAATATCTATTTACAGTTTCTCCAAGTGATATTATTAAATTTGATTCTACAGAATACATATCTCTGCCCAATAATTGGGAAACATCAACCGACAATCAAATTGAAGCGGTAAGATCTAACGGGGATTCATCAGTTAACAATAATCAAATTAAAAAAGTCTATATTGAGAATGGTGGTACTGGATACTCTGGTGGTTTGGGTCAAGAAGTAGACATACTAGGTGATGGTACAGGTGGAAGAGTTATTATTGATGTAGTTGGTGGAGAAATTACAAATGCAGTCATTTCTTCTGGTGGAAAGGGATATACTTATGGAATGGTTGATCTTGGATTAATTAATAGCAATGCCTCTGCAGATTTTGCAAAATTAATTCCTATTATTCCGCCATCAAAAGGTCATGGATACGATTTATACAAAGAACTTGGTGCTGATAAAGTTTTAATTTATGCAAGATTTGATGATTCTACAAAAGATTTTCCGATTGATACAAAATTTGCCCAGATAGGAATAGTAAAGAATCCGACTTCTATTGGATCTACGGCAATATTTACAGATAATGAGTACTCTTCATTATATGCCGTTAAATTTATTTCAACATCAGGAACTATTAGTGTTGGAGATAAAATAAGACAAAGTGTAACTGGTGGAACTGCTCTTGGATTTGTGGCATCTTATGATGAAGAAACAAAAATTTTAAAATATTTTCAAGATAGGTCACTCTATTTTAATCAGTCAACTTTAGATCAAACTGATTATATTGGAGTCACAACTGCATCACAAGTTTTAGATTTTGAATCATCCGCAACTCCAGTAACAACAGGATCTGGATTTGTTGGTTCTATTGATGTGAACTTTACTGGTATTACGACAAATCCAACTGGAACAAAAATTATTAGTCTCGGTTCTAGATTTACTAATGGTCTTGCTTCTCCTGAGATAAATAAAGGATCGGGGGATGTAATTTATATTGATAATCGACCCCTTATTAACAGAAATTCTCGCCAAAAAGAAGACGTTAAAATCATTCTGGAATTCTAAAAAATGCCACAAAAGACTAATCTAAATATCAATCCATATTATGATGATTTTGACAAGGAGGATAATTACTATAGAGTCCTGTTTAAACCGGGATTTCCTATTCAGGCTAGAGAATTAACTACGCTTCAATCAATCCTTCAGGATCAGATTGAGTCTTTTGGAAGTCATATGTTTAAGGATGGCTCAATGGTCATCCCCGGTGGAATTGCTTATATTTCAGAATACTACTCAATAAAAATTGAGGATAATCATTTAGGAATCCCAGTTACTTTGTATTTGGACAAACTAATTGGAAAAAGATTAACGGGAGCAACAAGTGGTATATCGTTAGTCGTAGATTCATACCTAACACCAGCAACATCGACTGATGTTACCGATACTACTCTTTTCGTACAATATTTAAATGCTGGTTTAAATAATGAAATAGAGTTTTTAACCGATGGTGAAGAATTAATAGTAGAAGAGTCATTTATTTATGGAAATACATCCATAGCTCAAGGTGATACAATAGCTTCTTTAATTGCTAGTGATGCATCTGCCATTGGTTGTGCAGCTGCTATTTCTGCTGGAGTTTATTTTATTAGGGGATCTTTTGTAAATGTTTCCTCAGAAAAAATTGTATTAGATGCATATTCAAATCGACCATCATATAGGGTTGGTTTAAATATTTCAGAAGAAGTCATAACAGTAAAAGAAGATTCTGGTCTTTATGATAACGCCAGAGGATTTTCAAACTATGCTGCGCCTGGATCAGATAGGTTAAAAATTTCTACAAAGTTATCTAAAAAACCATTAACAGATATTGATGATAAGAATTTTATTGAACTCCTTAAATTGGGTGATGGAAATATTAAAAAATTACAAAACAAATCACAATACTCAATAATTAAAGATTACTTTGCTAAAAGAACATTTGAAGAATCTGGAAATTATGCTGTAGATAAATTTGGCGTTAGAATAACAGAATCTTTAAATGATAGAATATCAAATGAAGGTACATATTTTTCAGGACAAACAACTCAGAATGGGTTGACACCATCAGAAAATCTGATGTCGGTAAAAATTTCACCAGGAAGAGCATATGTTAGAGGATTTGATATTGAGAAATCAGAGGAAACTATTGTTGATGTAGAAAAACCAAGAGATAGTATTAATGTACCCAGAGCATTGGTGCCATTTGAATTTGGCACATTGATTAGAGTTAATAATGTCCAAGGAACACCATATTTTGGAATAGATAATACAAGTAATGTTGTAAGTCTGTATAATAGAAGAAGAGATAGTAGCACTAATTCTCCTTCTGGTTGGGGAACAAAAATTGGAGAATCTAGAGTATATTCATTTAGTCTAACAGATGATACCTACAAGAATAAGGCATCTCAATGGGATCTATATCTATTTGATATTCAGACATATACTATTCTTACAATAAATCAGTCATTAAATAGCACTCAGTGCCCCGCTACTACTTATGTTAGAGGTCTAAGTAGTGGTGCTACTGGATATGTTGTAACTGCTGCTTCTGGAACGTCACTGACCCTCACACAGACCTCTGGAACTTTCTTGGAAGGGGAATCAATAATCCTTAATGAGGACACTACAATCTCAAGGAGCACTACTGGAGTAACACAATATTCAGTAGATGACATTAAAGCAATATATCAGGATAATGCATCATTCTCTGGTATGCAGCAAGATTTCATGGCAGATGCTGTGTTATCTCAAAGTTCCACGATTCCAGGTCTTGGGTTCAGTGATAGAGTAACAATTACAACTTCTGGAAATGTAACTTGCCCAGGAAAAACATTTGCCAAGGTAAAGGTGGGGTCTATTATCAGATATAGAATATCCGGTCTTGAATATGAAACCTTTAATAGAGTAAGTGCTGTTGCAGCAGATGCCCGTTCATTTACAGTTGTTGCTGTAGAAAACATTAATGATGTTTGCTCTGGGGCACTTCCTGCATCAAATCAGATAGTTCCTGCCTTTGTTGGAACTACAAAATTGTTGAATAAAGAAAATAAAGGATTATATGCACCTCTGAGTAATATAAATGTTGGCAACGTAAATTTATCCGGATCTAATTTGTCAATTAGAAAGCAGATAAATTCATTATCTACTGGTTCAGATGGAACTTTAAATATAACAACATCCTCTATTGGAATAACAAGTGCATTCTTTGAAACTTATGATGCTGAGAGATATTCAGTGCACTATTCTAATGGAACCATTGAAGATCTAACAGGTGATCAAGTTTCTATTGTTTCCGATGGAACTGAAGTGGCATTTACTGGATTAACAGCGAGTCAGTCTGATGTTACATTAAATGTTTCACTTATTAAAAATTCTATAATTTCAAAACAAAAAAATTATATTAGATCATCTCAGTTTATAATCAATAAGACTCAATCAGGCATTGGTACTGATAACAATGGATTAGAATTGAATAAGTATTATGGTTTAAGAGTAGAAGATAGAGAAATTTCTTTGAATAGACCAGATGTAGTTAAAGTAACTAAAGTTTTAGAATCCTTAAACAATTCAGATCCAGTTTTAGATAAATTATCATTTATTTCTGGAATATCACTCAATACTAATGCAATTGTTGGAGAGCTTATTATTGGTTCTGAAAGCGGATCTGTAGCACAGATAGTAGAAATTCCCTCAGCATCAGAAATTTATATTGTATACTTATCACAAGAAAAATACATAATTGGTGAGCAGGTAACATTTGACGAATCTGGCATAGTAACAAATTTACAAAATATTACTGTTGGATCATATCTTGATGTCACAAATAACTTTAGACTGGATAAAGGTCATAAAGATCAATACTATGATTATTCTAGATTGGTTCGCCAAACAGATTCAATCCCATCTAGAAAACTCTTAGTAATTCATGATTATTTTCAAGTTCCCTCTTCAGATACTGGAGATGCGTACACTGTAGCGACTTACGATGCAGAAAGATTTGCTAAAGATGTACCAGTGTATCCAAATGGATTAAGATCAACAGATACTCTAGATTTTAGACCTTCAGTTGACGTATTTACCAGCACTTCATCTTCGCCATTTGCATATGAAAGTAGAAACTTTGCTTCATCGGGAACAAATTCTTCTTTAATTGTTGCACCAAATGAAAGTTCCTTAGTTTCATATGATTACTACTTACCAAGGAAAGATCTTATTGTTTTAGACACTTTAGGAAACTTCTCAGTTATTAAAGGTGTTTCATCTTTAGATCCAAAACATCCGACAAATGTTGAAGGTGCGATGGACATCGCAACTATTGATCTTCCTGCATACTTATATGATCCAAATGATGCTGTAATAACTTTGATTGACAATAGACGCTATACAATGAGAGATATTGGAAAACTTGAGGATAGGATTGAGAATCTTGAAGTAACTACTTCATTAAGTTTATTAGAACTCAATACAAAGTCTCTTCAAGTACAAGATGCAGATGGACTTTCAAGATTTAAAACTGGTTTCTTTGTTGACGATTTTAAAGATAGTTCTTTCATCGATATTGCTGATCCAGATGCAGAATGTGCAATAGATAGTGTCAATAAAGAATTGATTTGTCCCGTACAAAACTATTCTATTACTCCAGAACTAACTCTATCATCCGGAATAGACTATTCAACTGCCGATTATTCTTCCAACCTACCTCTTTTAGACTCTAGCGTTAGAAAAACAGGTGATCTGATCACTCTTGACTACACAGAGACTGCATGGATAGAACAACCACTTGCATCTAGAGTTGAGAATGTTAATCCATTTAACATGATAGAGTTTAATGGTGCTATACAATTAACACCAGCATCCGACAACTGGGTTAGAGATATATTCGTTAATGGTGGAAGTAGAACAATCACAGGAAGTTTTGATGGTTCATATATTGAAACTATTAAAACAAGTAGTTATCCAGATACTCATTATAGATCACGAAACGTCGCTTTTGCCGCTGGTGGATTGAGACCACTTACAAGATATTATCCATTTTTCGATGGATCAAGTGGTATCGATATAGTTCCAAAGCTAATAGAGATTTCTATGGTTTCCGGAGCATTTTCTGCTGGGGAAACAGTAGAAGGATTTATTGGTGGACAAAAAATTATTACTTTTAGAATTTGCATACCCAATCATAAATTGGGACCTATCACCAACCCAACAAATAGATTTAGTTTAAATCCATACAATAGATCATTAACTTTACCATCAGCATATACATCATCAGCGACAATATTAAATGTCGATATTCAGTCACTTGCCGCTGAAGCTCAAGGAAGATTCTTTGGGCGTATAGCAAGAAATTGCACTTTAATTGGAAAAACAAGTGGTGCTCAGGCTTCAGTATCTGACATAAAACTTATTACAGACACTTTTGGTGATGTTGGTGGAGCATTGTTCTTCAGAGATCCACTAACGAATCCACCACCAGCGGTAAGATTCCAAGTAGGAACTAGGTCATATAAACTAACATCAAGCTCATCAAATGCAGAATCACGTCCAGGTAGTCTTCTCATCAGTAGTGCAGAAACTACTTATAGTGCAAGTGGCATAGTAGATGTTTATACACAAACAAGAGTTATTGTAAGAAGACCTCCCCCACCACCACCGCCACCACCACCAGCACGACCTAGAGGTGGAAAAGATCCTCTAGCCCAGACATTCACAGTTGACGAAACTGGAGCATTCTTAACATCTGTTGATCTATTCTTTGCAAATAAAGATGAAAATGAAAAAGTATTTGTTGAACTAAGAACAGTAGAACTTGGAACACCAACAAATACTCTTGTACAAGATTTTGCTAGAGTTACTTTAGAACCATCTCAAGTAAATGTTTCAGATGATGGCGAAACTCCAACAAGAGTAACATTCCCTTCTCCAATTTATCTAGAACCAAATCAAGAATATGCGCTTGTTGTAATTGCACCATCTAGCAACAATTATGAGCATTGGATTGCAAGAATGGGTGAGAGAACAGTTAATACTCAATCACTACCAAATGCGGAAAGTGTTCTTGTAACAAAGCAATATATTGGCGGGTCTCTGTTTAAGTCTCAAAATGGTACTATTTGGACTGCAAACCAGTTCGAAGATATGAAGTTCAAGCTTTATAAGGCAAACTTTGTTAATCAGACTGGTATCGTATACTTCAACAATCCAACGATTAGTGAGGAAACTTATGTTGTCCCAACTTTACCACTAAATCCAATAAAAACCCTTCCAAGAAAACTTAAGGTTGGAATTACTTCGGCAACAAATGCCGACATGATTTCAATTTTATCTCCAGGAAGAAAAGTTAGTGAAGGATCTGCACCAGGACCTATTGGTTATATTGAACAATCAGGCGGAAACATTGGTAACCTAAGTGTTAGTGGAGTAGGAACAGGATATGCAGATGGAACCTATTCTGGAGTGAACTTCTACAATATTACTGGAAGTGGTTCTGGATCTGTTGGTGTAGTTACTATTTCTGGAGGCAAACTCACCGAAGTATCAATTGGTGTTGGAGCAACATCTGGAAATGGATATGTTGTTGGCGACGTTTTGGGAATAACCACCAGTGCAGTAGGTAAGGGCGGTAAAGCCACCATAACAGTTTCTTCAACAAACTCTGTCGATACACTCTATCTTTCAAATGTTCAGGGCGAATTGTTCTCGACAGGAGAAGATTTAGTTTACTACAATGATTCTGGAACAAGAGTTGCACTTGCAAATACTGATATTACAAGTTCATCTTTAGTTTCAAATCTATACGACGGAACCACACTATTAGTATCTCATAACAATCATGGTATGACTGCCGATACTAATAAGGTATCAATTTCAAATATAACTCCAAATACAACACCAGTTCTACTTACATCGGCAGTAACAATAAATTCAACATCTATTTCTGTTGCAAGTACATCAGAATTTGCGACCTTTGAAGGACAGACATCCTCAACTGGTTATGTTAAAGTCAATAATGAAATTATTTTCTATAATAGTGTAAATGCCGATAACACTCTTGGAATTGGGACTAGAGGCACTAATGGATCTCTGATACGAAATCATAATGTTGGAGATATTGCTTACAAGTATGAATTGAATGGTGTTTCTCTGGCGAGACTGAATACTTTATATGACATGTCAGCGGATGTCTCACTAAAATCAGAGAAAGATGCGGATAAGTATTGTGTACAATTTTCTCGCGGTGATAGAGCAACTGGTGATACACAACTCAGTTTTACTGATCAAAAGTCTCTGGGTGGAGATGAAGTAAGGGCATCCCAAAACTTACAATTCAATACAATAATCCCTCAGATTAATGTAATTACTCCAGGTCAAACAACAAATGTGACCTCAGAAATAAGAACAGTGACAGGAACTAGTGCTGGTGGATCGGAAATTCCGTTTATTGATGAGGGGTATGAAAGTGTTGAACTCAATCAACCAAACTTCCTTTCTTCGCCAAGAATTGTTTGTTCATCCATCAATGAGGAATCGAAACTTTCCGCACTTCCAAGAAGCAAATCATTTACTCTTGCAGTGACTTTATCCTCAAATGATCCAAATCTATCTCCTGTTTTGGATACACAAAATACAACTTTAATTCTACAAAGAAATAGAGTTAATAATCCAATATCAGATTATGCAAAAGATTCTAGAGTTAATGCGATTAAGAATGATCCACATAATGCTGCATATATCTCCAAGAAAATATCTCTAAAACAACCAGCATCGTCATTAAAAGTCTTGATTGGTGCTTATAGACCTTCAACGGCAGATTTTAGAGTATTGTATAGATTGTTTAGAGCGGATTCTAGTGAAATAACTCAATCATATCAGTTATTCCCTGGATATGATAATTTGATTGATACTGATGGAGATGGATTTGGAGATTCTGTTGTAGATCCAACCCTGAATAGTGGTAGGTCTGATGCTTTTGTTGCACCAAATAAAGTAAATGAATTCTCAGAATATCAATTCACTATTGATAATGTTGAACAATTTACAGCGTTCTCCATTAAGATTGTTATGAGTAGCACTGACGAGGCAAATCCACCGAGATTCAGAGACTTAAGATCTGTTGCATTGGCATAAAATATGATTAGAATAGAAGGACATCAGCATTTATATCGTGATGAGAAAACCGGAGCTATTGTAAATACAGATACCTCCGGTTATGCCCAATATATTAAAATGAGAAATGATAGACAAAAACAAAAGGATGAAATAGAAAGATTAAAATCTGATGTTTCTGAAATAAAAGATTTATTAAAGGAGTTGATCAATGAATCCAGACAAAATTAAACTTAATAATGTAAACAAACTTTTTGAATATGAAAGACTCAGTAGAGAAGTTGATTTGTGTCAAGATGTTAGTGAATTACAAAATTTGGCAAAATCTTATATCAAGTTATACATGAAACAGCAAGAAGTTTTGCTGGATCTGTGAGATCATAAATAGTTGAAATAATAAAAGCATTCAAATGTCTGCTGTTTATGTAAACAATTTAGTCATTAATACAGGAACAGACTTTGAGCAGATCTTTACTCTAGCTAATAGTTCTGGAAATAGTCCATTGAATCTATTGGGGTATACTGCAGAATCAAAATTATCAAAACATCCATATAGTGCAACTAAAGTTGCTTTTGCAGTTAGTTTTGTTGTTCCTAGTGAGGGAATTCTTTCTATATCACTATCTCCAGAAGAAACATCTACTTTAAAAGAGGGTAGATATGTTTACGATGTTGTTTTAGATGATGGATCTAGAAAGACAAAAGTTCTTGAAGGCATGGTATTCGTAAGAAAAGGAGTTACATACTAATGCCAAGAATACCAGTACAATTGGGGCAAGAGAATAGAGTAAAAGTAGTAACAGCTTTTGGTGCTCCAAGCACTCCACTTTTATCTTTGAATGCAACCAACGTTGCTGGTGGAATAGTAACATCTACGAGATTAATAGTAGATGGAAAATCAGATTTTTTGGGAATTAGCACCTTCCAAGATGATGTTTATGCATATAGAAATGTAACTGTACTTGGAATAACAACTTTTAGGGGTGCAGTAAATTTTAATAGTGATATTGTACTTACTACAAGTGTATTTAACTCGGATCTTCTTCCATTTCAGAGTGATACTTATAATGTTGGCATCTCCACTCGAAGATGGTCATACGTTTATGCCAATAATATTGATGTTGATGGGACATCTAAATTTGAAATTGGAATTGGAAAAACTTACGGGTTAGTATATTTTGGACCAAATTCGGAAATTTTATCAACGTCAACTCCATCAGTTGGAATTCAGACAACTAATTTATTGCTGACAGTGGATGAAAACAACGTTCCCGTTTGGACCGATAGCATAGATGGAGGATTTTACTAATGTCAAAACCAAATACCAGACAAGGACTAATTGATTATTGTTTAAGACAACTTGGCGAACCTGTTTTAGAAATAAACGTTGCTGAAGAGCAAATAGATGATCTAGTTGATGATACTATTCAATATTTTAATGAGCGGCATTATGATGGTGTGGAAAAGATGTATTTAAAATACAAAATTACCCAAGATGATATCGATAGAGGCAGCGCAAAAAATACAGATGGTGTTGGCATAGTCACTACAACAGGATCATCTTCTGGGACGACGTTTAATTTTTATGAGACATCGAATTATATACAGGTTCCAGACTCAGTAATAGGTGTTGAAAAGATATTTAAATTTGATAGTAGCAGTATCTCTGCAGGTATGTTTAGTATAAAATATCAATTATTTTTAAATGAC
>Ga0099850_1001461_pt1 | contig 11010 bp, 8 predicted proteins | sample CB_VirMetaG_5_FD_79182 | JGI IMG/M metagenome (GOLD analysis project Ga0099850, IMG submission 79182) | Freshwater to marine saline gradient viral communities from Chesapeake Bay - CB_1508_1D Viral MetaG | ecosystem: Environmental > Aquatic > Marine > Coastal | place: USA: Chesapeake Bay...
ATTTCTGGGAAGGAACTCTTGATCTCACACCAGATTCGGATGTATGGGTTGACACTGTTAAGGTAGATCCAGATAATCTGGAAGTCGCTGGAAACTTCACTTCATCTATCGATAAGATTGCAAAACTCGAAAATTACGATCCACAAATCGGATTTGTCCCAACAATTTGGGAATCGTGGAACATCATCTGGACTGGAAACAACAGAATGATGGGAACAAAGAGTCAAGCAGAAGCAAAGTCTACTTATACTCAGTTCTTTAACAGTGATGATAACTCCTCTTCAAATGGCGATTTAAGGTGGATTGGACTCGAAAAGACTAGCGAGGGTATCACGGTCGAATCAATACGCTCAGACACCGATAAAACGTCCATTCAGACGCTTGATACGCAAGAGTTTGATACCGTATCTATTGGAGATAAGGCAGTTGCCTCTGATATCACTCCATTCATTAGATCTAGAAACGTAGAATTCGTTTCTAAGAGACTAAAACCATATACAAAAGTCTTTGCATTCTTTGATGGCGTTGATGTAAATGAGTTTATTGTTCCAAAACTCATTGAAATCACAATGAATGCTGGACAGTTCACCGTTGGTGAAACTATTAGTGGTTTCTTCCCTGGTGTTGACTATGATAGTTCACCCTCTGGCGCAAATCCAAGAATAACTTTTAGAGTTGCGACACCAAATCATAAGTCTGGTCCATACAATGTGCCAACTGACACTTATGGTGCAAATCCATATAACAGCAACCTAACAGTTTCTGCACAGTATTCTTCTACATCAACTATTGTTAACGTAGATACATTCTCTCTTGCAAATGAACCACAAGGTGATTATTTTGGTTTCATTAAGAAAGGAATGAAACTCTATGGAGAGTCAAGTGGTGCAGAAGCAACTGTTCAAGAGGTTAGACTAGTTACTGACAGCACTGGTGCAGTTGCTGGTTCCTTCTTCATTCCAGATCCAAACGTAGACATCAATCCTAAGTTTACTTCTGGTGAAAAAGTATTCAAACTTACCAATAGCGATCTTAACAGTTCATCTACACAGGTCATTAGTTCTGTTTCCGAAGACAAGTATCTTTCTGTTGGAACAATACAAGTCATCGAAGATGATGTTTCTTCTGTCAAGAGTGCTAAGAAGATCAGCAAAGCTCTCTTTAAGGAATCTGACGTTTCTTCTTTCACAGGAAAATATGTTGATCCTCTCGCACAAACATTCACAGTTGATGATGAGACTGGAATATTCTTGACTGGACTGGATATCTACTTCGAATCTAAGGATAGTGAACTTCCTGTAACTTGCCAAATTAGAACAGTGGATTACAATGTCCCATCAAACATTGTTCTTCCATTCACAGAAATTACCCTAGATGCAAAAGCAGTTAAGACATCAGCAGATGCAAGTGTAGCAACTCACTTTGCATTTAAGTCACCTGTTTATCTTGAAGGAAGCAGAGATTATGCAATTGTTCTTTTGACAAACTCAAATGAGTATTCAGTATGGACATCAAGACTTGGAGAAGTTGATGTTAAGTCTAAGACTGGCGCATCTTCTGCACAAGTTCTTGTTTCAACTCAACCAATTCTTGGTTCTCTTTATAAGTCTCAAAATGCTTCAAGTTGGGAACCAAGCATCTTTGATGATCTGACATTCAAACTGTATCGTGCAGAGTTTGCTACCAGTGGTGATATCTCGGTCTATAATCCAAATCTTGCAGAAGGAAATGGACAGATCCCAACTCTGGTTTCTAATTCAATCAGACCAAGTTCAAGAAGAGTTAGAATTGGAATTTCATCTGCATTGACTGATACAAACTTCAAACTTGGAAATAGCGTAATTCAGTTAACAACTGGTGCATCTGGTAATTATGTTGGATCTGTTGGAAGAATTAGCGGAGTTTCAGTTACCAATTCTGGTATTGGTTATAGTCCAGCAAGTTCCACAACAACTTATAATAATGTAATTCTAGAAAATGTAACAGGAACTGGTAAAAATGCAATCGCAAACATAACGGTTCAAAACGGATCTGTTGCTCTTGTTAATCTGGTATCTGGTGGACTAGGTTATGCTGTTGGAGATGTTTTAACTGCTACTATCGGAACAGATGGACTAGGAACTAACTTCCAAGTTTCTGTAACAACAGTCGATCAAGTCAATCAGATTGTTCTCGATAATGTACAGGGCAACTTTGTAACTGGAATTGCAAATACAATCTATCGTTACAATGCTGCTGGTATAACCACGGTGATCAGCAATTCTTCTGGATCAAATCTTTACATTTCTGAACCAGTTGATGTTGTAACTGATGGATTACACTTCAAGGTTGAGCATAAGAATCATGGTATGCACTCAGACACAAACTATGTAACATTGAGTGATATTCTTCCAGATGTTTCACCAACCAAAGTGACTGTAACTTATGACAAGGATTACAATGGAACAATTGCTTTGGATAATGTAGAAGGATTTGAAAACTTTGAAAATCTACCAGTTTCTGGATCAAATCCAGGATACATTCTTGCAAACAATGAAATCATTAAGTATGAAGGAATAAGTAATGGACAATTGATCACAGTAACAAGAGGTATTGATAACACTGTTAAGAAACAAATTGCAAGTGGTGATCTCATTTATAAGTATGAGTTTAATGGTGTTTCTCTGAGAAGAATAAACAGAACTCATCGTCTGGAAGATGCAACTGTTACAAATCCAATTGGATTAAACTACTACAATATTAAAGTTGATATGTCTAATATTGATTATGGTGTTGATAGAAGTGCTGATCAAATAGCATTTGTTCCACTTTACCTTAATGAAACTAAGTCTGGTGGCGGTGAAAACATCAAGGCAACACAAAACATTCCTTTTGAAGCAGTAACACCAAATGTACAGACATTTGTTCCTAACTTAACATCACTGAATGCAAGCATCAGAACTGTAAGTGGAACAAGTGTAAGTGGATCTGAAACTTCATTCTTGGATCAGGGATATGAACCAATTGTCCTTAACAGAACAAATTATCTCTCAACTCCAAGAATTATTGCTTCTAAGATTAACGAGAAGAATCTTCTCACCACTTTACCTGGAAACAAATCATTTACAATGCTCATGAATTTGGCGACAGACAACACCAGACTGTCACCAATCATTGATACTACAAGAATGAATCTGATAACAACTTCAAACAGAATCAATAGTGTAATTGAAAATTACAAGACTGATTCAAGAGTTAATACTTTCTTCGATGATCCTTCCGATTGTCAGTATGTAACTAAGGTTGTTAGATTGAAAAATCCAGCAAGTTCTCTGAAACTTTATCTGTCTGCTCACATTAATGTTTACTCTGATATTCGCGCATTCTATGCGATTGATAATTCAGAGACGAATGAACCAGTGTTTATTCCATTCCCAGGATATGCAAATATTGATGCTAATGGAAATATTATAGATGTTTCTAATAGCAACGGAACACCTGATGTTTTTGTTGAGAAAAATTATGTAACTCAGGCATTGTCAACAAGTGACAGTTATTCAAATTATGAATTCACTGCAAACAATCTGCCAGAGTTTAAGTATTTTAGAATTAAGATCGTTATGACATCAACAAACCAAGCATATGTTCCTAAGATCAAAAATATGAGAGCGGTGGCACTAGCATGATGAATGATTATGTTAAAGTGAAAGACAATAATGCTCTTCTGAGAGATCAGAAGAGCAATGCTATTGTCAATGACTCTAAATATGAATATGAGAAGTACATGAGACTCAAAAAACAAAAAGAAGATGAAGTGAATAGAGTCGATAAAATGGAAAATGAAATCGACAGTATTAAAAATGACGTAAGTGAAATTAAAAATTTACTCAAATCTTTCATAGATAAGTTGCAATAATGGCAAATTCACTAACATTTGATCCATCAGCAGGAACACCTGTTGCAGTAAATCTAACCATTAACAGTGGTGCAGACTTTGTTAATGATTTCACTGTAAGAACTACTTCTGGCACACCATTTGATTTTTCTGGTGCTGGAACAACCTGGACAGGATCATCTCAATTAGCAAAGAGTATTTCCATTGGATCTTCATCATATGCAGTCGCGACTTTCAATGTTGGATTTACGAGTGCGGCTGGTGGTAAATTTCAAATATCTCTCGGATCGACTCAAACTAGAACCCTAAATGAGGGAAGATATGTTTATGATGTTTTGGTGAGTTCTGGTTCCACAGTTTATAGAATCGTTGATGGTAATATCATAGTAAAACCAGGTATTTCATCTGCACCATAAATAATTCAAAGGTAGATTCTAGTCATGGCGCAACCATCATCAAGAGGGGAACTAATTGAATATGTGAAGAGAAAACTGGGAGCGCCAGTTTTAGAGATTAACGTGTCTGATGAACAGATCGAAGATCTTGTAGATGATGCCGTTCAATTTTTCCAAGAAAGACACTTTGATGGTGTAATACAGACATTTTTAAAATATCAAATCAGACAAGAAGATATAGATAGAGGAAGAGCACCAAATAACACTGTTGTAGGACTAACGACGGATACAGTAACTACAACCATTGCTGGACAAAGCAAAACATTTGAATTTAAAGAAAATAGCAATTACTTGCCCATTCCTCCTTCTGTCATTGGAGTTAATAAACTTTTCCATTTTGATGGATCAAACTCCTTGACAAACAATATGTTTAGTATTAAGTATCAGTTGTTTTTGAATGATATTTACTACTGGGGTTCTACTGAACTCTTAACATACTCAATGACAAAGAGTTATTTGGAAACAATTGACTTCTTACTCACAACGCATAAGCAGATTCGTTTTAATAAGAGACAAGATAGACTTTATGTTGACATTGATTGGGAAAGTATTAATGTTGGAGATTGGATCATCATTGATTGTTGGAGAGTTTTAGATCCAAATACGTATAGTCAAGTTTGGAATGATTCTTTCTTAAAGCAATATCTGACTGCACTTGTCAAGAGACAGTGGGGACAGAATTTAATTAAGTTCCAAGGGGTAAGACTTCCAGGTGGTGTTGAACTGAATGGAAGACAAATTTATGATGATGGTCAGAGAGAGTTGGATGCATTATTAGAAAAAATGAGCTCTTATTATGAGTTACCTCCACTAGATTTGATTGGATGATATGGCACTTAATCCATTTTTCACGCAAGGAACATCATCTGAACAAAGTTTAGTTCAGAGTCTGATAAACGAACAACTCCGTATGTATGGAGTTGAGGTATATTATATTCCAAGAAAATACCTTACGAAAAATACAGTAATAAGAGAGGTTATACAATCAAAGTTTGATGACGCATATCCAATTGAAGCCTATGTCAACACATATGATGGATATGAAGGTCAAGGAACAATATTGTCAAAGTTTGGTGTGCAACCGATTGATGATCTAACACTGATCATTTCAAGAGAGAGATTTGAAAACTATATTTCTCCTCTCATCAAAAATTTACCAAATATTGAGTTATCAACCAGACCAAAAGAAGGAGATCTGATTTATTTTCCTCTTGGTGATAGATTGTTTGAGATTAAATTCGTAGAGCATGAGCAACCATTTTATCAGTTACAAAAAACATATGTTTATGAACTGAGATGTGAACTCTTCCGCTATGAGGATGAGGTCATTGACACTGATGTAGAGGAAATCGATGACAATATTCAAGAGCAGGGATATATTCAAACACTTTCTCTCATTGGTATAGGTTCAACTGCAACTGCGGTAACAACAATCAATGATGGTGGATTGCAATTCATCACTCTCTTGGATGATGGATATAATTACACCGAATCAAATCCAATTGTAGCAATATCCTCAGCACCTTCTGGTGGGTTGACTGCGAGTGCTCTTGCGTTTAACAATCTTGGTTTTGGAGTAAGTTCAATTGTAATACTCAATCCTGGATATGGATATTCGACTGCACCAGGAATAAGTTTCATTAGTACTACTGGATCTGGTGCGATTGCAACTACTGGTATTGGAACAACTGGCACTATCGGAATTATTACAGTCACCAGCTGTGGATCTGGATACACAACAAAGCCATCAGTTACTTTCTCTGGTGCTCCTGGTGGTGGCACAACGGCAACTGGATATTCAATTCTTAGTGGAAATAGTGTCTCTGCGATTTACATTACAAACTCTGGTGCTGGATACACTGAACCACCTGCAATTTCTTTTGCCGCACCAAACACTCTCGGAACAGGAAATTATCGTTACAACGAAGTAGTAACTGGAAGTGTTTCTGGAACAACTGCAAGAGTCAAACTGTGGAATGGTTCAACAAATTCTCTACAAGTTTCAATTATCAGTGGAGACTTTACCCAAGGAGAAGCAATCGTTGGATCTGAATCTGGTGCATCATATGCATTCTTCAATGTTCAAAATGACAAGCAAGATTCAGTTGATACTTATTCTGAAAACATTGCAATTCAGACCGAATCAGACGGAATACTAGACTTTACAAGAAGAAATCCTTTTGGAGAACCATAATTTAAAAAGTTGTTAAATAGTTAGTATAATAGGATCAGACTATGTTTGAATATTTTTATCACGAAATTCTTAGAAAAACTGTTATTGGATTTGGATCTCTTTTTAATAACGTCAATATTAAACATAGAGATGGCAACGATAACACGGTAAGTGTTATGAAAGTTCCGCTTGCTTATGGTCCAACGCAGAAATTTTTGGCAAGACTGGAACAGTCCCCAGATTTAAACAAGCCAGTTCAGTTGACATTACCAAGAATGTCATTTGAATTTAATGGTCTGTCATATGATCCTCAAAGAAAAACAACGGCAACTAAAACTTTCACTGTAAGTAACAGTGCAAGTCCAGCAACGCAGAAGAAAGTTTATATGCCCGTTCCATATAACATGCGTTTTGAGTTATCAATTTTATCAAAAACTAATGAAGATGCTCTTCAAATTATTGAGCAAATTCTTCCATACTTTCAACCATCATACAATCTAACTATTAACTTAGTTGAAGGCATCAACGAGAAAAAAGATGTTCCCATTCAACTTGAAGGAATATCAATGTCAGATGACTATGAGGGTGACTATTCAACAAGAAGAGCTCTCGTTTACACACTAACATTTACAGCAAAGACTCATCTATTCGGTCCTGTACAGGATAGCAAGATTATTAAGAAGGCTACTGTTGATGTTATGACTGGTATGGAAACTCCTAAGAGGGAGATGAGATACACAGTAACTCCAAGGGCAACTAAGGACTATAATAATGATATTGCAACTGTTCTTGCAGAAGATATCAGTGTTGATGAAAAATACATCAATGTTGATAATGCATCTGGTATTAGTGCTAAGACTTACATATATGTCAATAATGAAGAAATGTATGTCAGTGCAATAAGCGGAAACAAACTCACTGTACGAAGAGGAGAGGACAATACTACTGCCACTACACATGTACGTGGTTCTGCGGTTAAACTCATTACTACTGCCGATGATAACCTCATTGAAATTGGAGATGACTTTGGATTCAATGAAACAGTTTCATTCTTCCAGGACTTTAAGGAATTTAGTCCTACTCTGAATCAAGATATTGAACCATGAATACTGAAAAATACAGTGATTTGAATGATGCCTTCGATGTTGAAGGCGAAATAATTTCTGCTGAGAAATTATCTGGTGAGATTAAAAAAGTTGTATCTGAGAAAGAAGACATTAGAAAAGATTATGAGTATACACGAGGAAACTTATATTCTATTATTGAAAAAGGTCAAGAAGCAATAAATAATGTATTAGAACTGGCACAGGAAAGTGAGATGCCCAGAGCCTATGAGGTTGCTGGGCAATTGATCAAGAATGTATCCGATGCCACTGACAAATTAATGGATTTGCAGAAAAAATTAAAAGACTTAGAAAAGGAAGAACAACCAAAGGGACCACAAAACGTAACCAATGCTCTTTTTGTTGGTTCAACAGCAGAACTACAAAAATTATTGAAAAAAGGACTAAACGCTAAGGAAGATGCCTAGTACAAAAGATGAAAACTTAACAAATCTAGGCGATTTCTTTTCGTTGATTTCTGATGAAAAGAAAAAGAAAGAGGAGGAATATAAGTCTCTTCTCGGAGATTTGAGTTCAGTTTTATCGGAACTTGACAAAGCATCAAAAAAACCAAAGAAGCAAGAAAGAAAAAAAGATAAACCAGTACAGAAAGAAAGTAAGAAAGAACCCAAAAAGATAGAAGAACCAAAGGTAGACATTAATAGTCTATTTGAGGAACTTGCTGTTCTAAAAAAGAAAGAGGAAGAGAAAAAGAAGAAAGAAACAAAAGAAATAAAAGCTTTTGAGAACTGGTTATTCAAAGAACCAATTGAAGTTGTAGATGAAGTTATTAATGAAGATGTTGAGGTTGAAGAATATTCAAAACCTTTAATTGAAACTCCATTAGTAGAATACGAAACTCCTATTGAAGTCACTTTTGAAGAGGAGCAAGAAGAACCTGTTATTGAAGAAGTTGAAGAAGAAGATCCTGAAATTGAAGAACCAATTGATGATCCAATTGAAGAAGAAGTAGTAGAAGAAACCCCCGAGGAAAATCCAACAGTATCTCAGGTTTTAGATACTCTTAAATCTCTCATCAAAGATGAAAACATAGTAGAAGAAAAGAACAGTGAAATAGAGAGTCTTAAAAAAGAAGTAAGAGATCTTCGCAATCTTCTTTATCAAGGTCTTCGCGATGTTGCTACCCAAGGTGGCGGCGGTGAAGTTCGTTTAGAGTTTCTTGACGATATAGACAGAGATACAGCAAAAGTAAATAACAAGTTTTTGAAATACAATTCATCCACTGGAAAGTGGGAAGGTGCCGATGCCTCTGGTGGAGGAGGAGCATCTAATTTAGTTGATCTAAATGATGTTGATATTACAGATCTGGCAAATAGAAGAGTTTTAATTTACGATTCTACTTCTAGTACCTTCAAATTTGTTGATCCATCAGAGATAATGGATCTTGCTGACGATATTAGTGATGATATTATTGATTATGGATCATTTTGATAAATAAACATAGCAAAAAAGTTTTTTAAAATAATAAGATGGCTGCACCTATTTTAAAGTTTAAAAGAGGTTTACTTGCAAACCTCCCAGTATTGAATAACGGTGAACCTGGTTTTACTACGGACTTTTATGATCTGTATGTAGGAAGTCCAGACGGAAATAAGTTAATCGGTAGTGGAAGATTCTGGACAACTGAAACAGCATCTACTGGTGGTGCAGTCAAAGTCTATGAAGCAACTGCAAACGGAACTAACTCAATTTCATTTGCTGCTCCTGCAAACATTGCATCTGACGTTACATACACTTTCCCATCAGCACCAACTGATGGTTACTACCTAAAAACGAATGCTTCTGGCGATCTCTCTTGGGGAGAGGTTGTAAGTAGTTTTGATATTGCAGCAGATTCTGGAACACCAGACACTGTAAGCACAGGTCAAACAGTTACCTTCGCTGGTACTGGAAATGAAATTGAAACAACCGTTACCGATAATCAAATTCAGATTGGTTTAACCAATGACGTAACTATTGGAGACTCTCTAACAGTTACTAATGATGCATCTGTTGGATCTGCATTGACAGTTACAGGTGCTCTTGATGTCGATGGCGGAGCAGACATTTCTGGTGGTGAGACGACTTTATCATCAGCAACAGTTTCCGACCTAACCGCAGGAAGAGTCGTCCTTGCTGGCACCTCTGGCGCTCTGGAAGACAGTGGAAACCTAACTTATAGTGGAGATGGTCTTACTGTTAGTGCGGGCGGTGTTAACGTCTCTGGTGCATCGACATTTAGTGGCGGTGACGTTCTTATTTCGGACAGTCTCGTAATTAATGGAGACCTGACAGTTAATGGTACAGAGACTATCATTAACACTCAAAGATTGGATGTTGAAGATAAAACAGTTGGTATTGCTTCAACATCAGCACCAACTGATGCTAGCGCAAACGGTGCTGGTATTGAAGTTTATGGTGCCACGAATTACACTTTCCTATGGCAGAATGATACTGATTCTTGGGAAGTTAACCAGCACTTCTCTCCTGATGTAGGAAATACATATGATTTGGGAAGATCTGGGCAACAATGGCGAAATTTATATGTAGATGGGTTAGCGGAACTTGATGATGTCAATGTATCGTCTGCCGCGACGATTGCAACCGCAACCATCACAAATGCAACGATTACAAACACAACGTTTGGATCTGGAACTGCAATTACTTCTGTTGATACAGATCTTTCAACTGTTTCTGCATCAGATGATACTCTTGCATCAGCGAAAGCAATTAAAGCATACGTTGACAATCAAATAACTGCACAAGATCTTGATTTCAGTGGAGATTCTGGAACAGGTGCAGTTGATCTTGATTCTCAGACACTGGCAATCAATGGAACAGCAAATGAGATTGTAACCAGTGCATCTGGTCAAACAATCACTATTGCAATGCCAGATAATGTGATTGTTGGTGGAGCACTCACAGTTACAACAGACCTTACAGTTTCTGATTCAATTGCAGTTACCAATGATGCGTCTGTTGGATCAGCACTGACAGTTACAGGTGCTCTTGATGTCAATGGTGGAGCAGACATTTCTGGTGGAGAAACTACACTTTCATCTGCTACCATTTCAGATCTGACTCAGGGAAGAGTTGTTCTTGCAGGTGCTTCTGGTGCTCTTGAAGACAGTGGAAACCTTACATATGGTGGAGGAGGACTAATCGTTGGTGCTGGTGGTATTAATGTCACTGGTGTTTCAACATTCTCTACAAACGTTTATGTAACTGGTCTTCTTGATGCGATTGACGTTAATGTTTCTGGTGCAGCAACAGTTGGTGGAAACATGAAGATTGGTTCATTAAATGTCAATGATGCTGGTGGAGATGAACTTGTTATCACTTACACTGGTGGTGAGAGAATTCTCCAAAACATTACAGTAGACGCTGGCGCATTCTGATAAATAG
>Ga0099850_1001462_pt1 | contig 11010 bp, 25 predicted proteins | sample CB_VirMetaG_5_FD_79182 | JGI IMG/M metagenome (GOLD analysis project Ga0099850, IMG submission 79182) | Freshwater to marine saline gradient viral communities from Chesapeake Bay - CB_1508_1D Viral MetaG | ecosystem: Environmental > Aquatic > Marine > Coastal | place: USA: Chesapeake Bay...
ATGGAATTTTTCCGTTGCGTCGAAAAGCCGTATCAAACGCGGCTAGCGTGCCTCGAAATGCGGTATCAGTGTAACCCTTAGGTGTAGCAATATGTTCAATGTCGCCGCCCGGTAAATGGACGGCGACACCTCCTTCATACTGCTCAAGGTCGTTACTTGCTTCCACCGGGCTCAATGCCTTCCTTCAACGACACGGCCACCATCTGCTTAACGGCTTTGTCTTTACTGTCGTGCGTACCAATGGTTTTACCGCTCGGTGTGACAACCGCCCAGCCACTACCCCGCTTTGTTATTTTGTACGGCATTGCTCTGATTGTCCGTTCTGTAAAAACCGTTTCCTTTAAATGATACCCCGCCGGGATTAAACACGCGACGAAGCTCACTACCGCAATCGCACAAATCCGTTACGGCCTCATCAAAACCGTGGTGTCGGTCAAACGTCTTTTCGCACTGCTTACACTTATACGTGTAAATAGGCATTAGTCGTTTACCAGCACCTCACCCAAGTCACGCCAGTACAGCCGCCACTCATACTTATCCTCCGGCTTAGCGTACTTGCCTGCTATTTCCAACACTTTATTGTTATCGCACATGCTACTTTCCTTCCTATACCCCAAGCCATTCAGCCTGGGCCTTTTCCAACGCGTCGACATGCGGATACCGCACATCCCACAACGCGTCACGCAAAGCCTCAGGAAAACTCACCGTCTCCCCCCGCATGTAACGCGTCATCGTAATCGACGGCACCTTCAAAAGCTTGCAGAAACCCTGGAGGCTACCCGTGGTGTCGCGGACGAATACACCCAACGGCGAAGTCTCCGCATCACCCACAAAAGGTGGCGCAACCTTCGCCAAAACTGCCGGAGCCCGCAACTTCCGGTCCTCGCTCCGCCACGCCAAATAAGCCTCATTAAGCGAATCCGTCCCAAACTCCTCCTGCAACACCGCATGAGCATCAACCCCCTTCTCAGCACACTCCCTACCCAACGCCACGTTCTGACGGTCAGACACCCCCGTATACATGCCGCTTTCCAAATACACCATTGTCATCTTGCCAAAACCGTGCTTGTCCGCAAACTTCTTTTGCGACAAACCACACAGCTCGCGAAGCCGCACGTAAGGGTTCTTGTCCATCTGTCCTCCTCAATTGGAGGCTAGCGTAGCATACGTTTAGCGTGCGTGTCTAGTTTGGGAAAAGTCTCCGCAGCAGCGCTTCCAACCCGGCATAAGTTTTATCGTCCGCTGGTGTCACTTTCCGTACCCCCAAGTTTGGCAAACCGCCGACACGGTCAGTGTTACCTACCAGCCAACTCGTGCGCCCCTTCGCACCCGTGTAACCCTGCTCCATTGCTTTACGAAACACCGGGTCATCAATCGTCATCTGACTTACCCGGTTAACTCCCTCAAGACCCAAATCCTGTCGAACATCCGCCCCACCCTTAGACCGCGCAATCTTAATCATGTCCAACGGTGACATCTTCGGTTGATAAAAAGTGTCCCCATACTTCGCCAACAAATCCGGATACGGCACCGTCGAACTCAACGGCCTACCCGCTTCATAATAAAACCCTGGCCCCCAGTCCCTACCAAAAGACACCGGCACATCCCGAGGATGCTTCAACGTTGCCCCCAAATTAGGGTTCGGTGAAGCGTGACGTGCATTAATCAACTCAAAAACATTCTGCATACCCGGCGACACACGCGGGTTATACGACAACGTTCGAGCCGTCGTACCCATCGCCGTACGCGCCACAGGCACCGCAGCACCCAACGCTTTCGCAATTGCACCACCAGCCGCCCAACCAACCGGATTCAACACATCCGCACCAAAAGCAGCCGCCCCCAAACCAAACCTACCCGCAGCCGAAGAAGGCGCATAACCAGCATCCGCAAAATCCTCCACAAGAGAACTCGCCGGAGCCAACAAAGCATCCATTGCACCATGCCGTTGAATAAACCCGGTAGCAGCATCCCTATTCGCTTGGCTCGTACCAGTAAAAGGATTCATACCCAAAGCAACACGAGCAACCTCATTCAACCTTGAATCCTGTGTCGGTTGCACAGGTTGCGGTGTAGGGCGCGGCTGACGACCAGAGGCCCCCTGCCTCAACCGTAAAGCTCTGTCATCAACCATACCCAAAATCATATCACGCCATACAAATAGCGTACTAGAAAGTTAGCGTCCACCCCACAAGTCAACGCCAGAGCTGAAATACCCCACCAGGTGGAAAACGTGATTGGTTGTACAACATCGTTTGAGTTAGTGGTACGCTAGTCATATCCCCGCTGGACGGGGCCAAACAAAGGAGGCCGTATGTACGGCGTACAAATCACTGTCACTGGTGACATCCGCATAGTGGAGTTCACCAATGACACCGCACTGAAGGTGATGCAATCCGTGGTTGGCGGATACATCACCGGAACACCCATCTCCGAACGGTGGTGGGGCATCATCGATATGGTTGCCAATGACGAGGGTTTGCTGGTGGGGTTGCCCATCAACCCCCTCGCCACTTTGTTGGCAGGCAGTCCCATCGTCGGGGACGTATTCGTCACCGGCGTTGCCGATGACGAGGGCTACACAACCTCGGTCCCTCAAGAGTTCATCGACCTCGTCGCAGACGAGTTGACGGACTCAGAAATCGAACGGCTCTCGTTAGCCTCCTAATAAACAGTGGGGGCTGGGCGACCAGCCCCCACACCTCAAACAAAGGAGAAACAAATGTCAACAACCAAATACCCTGAAATCACTGTCGAACTGACAGGGCAGGACGGAAACGCCATGATGATTATGGCCCTCACTCAGAAGGCTATGCGTCGTGCGGGTGTCCCCAAGGAGGAGCTGGACGCTTACTTCAAGGAGGCAACAAGTGGCGATTACACGAACGTGCTAGTCACCACAATGAACTGGGTCAACGTTGAATAGGAAGGAAACAACAATGACAAGCACAGCAGTAAAAACAGACACCGTCTGGGTTACTCAAACAGGTAACTCTTGGGGAACCAGCGGAGACATTTATTCGACAAGCACTGAACAGTGGAAGGAGGAGGACTGGCAAGAGTTTGAGGAAGCATCCAACGACGAAAAGTGGGAAGTCTTCCGTTACCTTGCTCGCAAATACGAGACAGTTGTAACCACGTTCACACCATAGGAAGGGAAAATGGGGGTCGGCCTTAGGGTCGGCCCCCAACTTTTTCTCTACTGGAAACCAGGTGGAAGTTTGCTTGCTTGCTTGGTTGGCCCGCTTGGGGATGGTAAGCTAATCACATCAGCCACTCAGGGGGAGTGGCTACAAACAAAGGAGGCTGAAATGCCATTGGAAGCAAACTACGTAAACATCAAGGACTGGAAGGAGTTGCACGCTGACTCTGACGAGTTCAAGACGACAGAGTACATCTGCCTGATGGCGAGGCAGTGGTTGCTCCCCGGTATCACGGAGGAGAACTACCTGGAGGTGTACCTTCGTCTGCACGCACTGGAGGTTGGTTGGAACGAGCGCAATGCGGAATTGCGCGAGGCCATGGAGCCTTCATCGCCGTTGACACTGGACGACATCAAGCGTCGTATTGGCTTGGAGTTCAGTGGCCGTTGGTGGGGCGACGAGTCGGCCCGCACTTGGTGGCACAAGTTCTTCCACCACCACAAGGAGCAGGTGAAGGACGCCAGCTTCTGGAACCACATCGAGGATGACTGTTCGGATTGTGGCATCAGTCTCAAGGCTGAGCAGGTGGCCACTTCTCAGAACCCCCCGCACCGGGTGTTGTGTAGCTCGTGTGCTGATACGGAAGCTATCGAGGAATATTACGCCTCACTCGCATAGCATCTGGGATTGGGGGTCCTGGCTTAGGCCAGGGCCCTCAATTTTTTTAAAATCAGATGGACTGGAAACCAATGGAATATTGGCTGGGGGGTTGTGTGGTTGGTTGCTTGTGTGGTACGCTAATACCAGTTGGGAAATACCCGACAGAAGGGGGCCTATCATGGCTGGTATTCAAATGGGGAATGGCGTTATCATCCCCACCGATTACACATGCGTCGAGTGTGGGCGCGTGTTCGATATGTTCAACGAAATCGATGCGGAAGAGTGGCACTATGGCCACGATTGTGAGGTGACCGAATGACTCGCAAACACTTCAAGGCTATCGCGCAAGCGCTAGCCCGCTACCGCCAAAAAATTCAATACGGCCACACCTATGGGGAATCTGAAGATTTCTCACTTCTCATTGATGACCTCATGGCCATCTTCCAAGAAACAAACCCCCGATTCGACAAAAAACGATTCTGGGACGCAACACACGCATGACGGGAGGGGACCCCGCAAGGGGTCCCCTACACCGCCCGCCCTGGAAACCAAGTGGACGATTGATTGGTTGGTTGCCTGTCGGTTGATTGCCTGCCCCATGGAAACCAGACGGAAAAATAGCCTGCCCGATTGCTCGGACAAACCAGCAGACGAATTACCCCTTTGTGTGTGTTTCGAGTGGGTGTGTTGTGTGTGCCTTTGGTGTGGCCCACGTAGGGCCCTTAGGCCCGGAGTGTGGGCCACTTGATGTCTTCCCCTCTTATTTCCCCGATAACCTCCTTGATGGAGGTTAGCGGGGAAATTTATATAGGTCAACCTTGCAAGTCTGGTGTGAAATTGTCGGCCTAGTGTTTATGTGGTATCGGAGCGCGACACGCCCACGAATTTGCAAGTCAGGGTTGCAATACTTGACAGAGTACGCTAACCTCTAGTTATGAGGTCAGAGATACTGGCCAGATAGGACGAAACAATGAGTTACAAAATTATTGGAGACCGGCTCGACGCCAGTGTGCACTACGACGGTGTGCCTGATGGCACCTACCTGAAACTCAGCGCCACCACGATTGTGCCTGTTGAGTTTGATTATGGCTACCAAGTCGCCTACACAGAATTCCGGGCACCGAGTAGCACGTACACCACGACAGACCGCCTCGCAATATGGGAGCTGGTCAACGAACACTACGTTGATGAGTTTGTCGGAGTTTGGACTGACGACGAAGGCGTGACCTGGGTTGAGAAGTGCTACTGGATAGAGTCTGAGTTCCCTGCAGTGGAGCTAGGCAAAGCATGGCACCAAAAGGCAATCTGGGACTGGTCGGCTGATGAGGAGGTGACCCTGTGATTGTCAAACAAAAAGCAAACGACTGGAAGGGTGCGGTCAGAGCCATTAGGCAGGCAGGCATCCGAGTCAAGACAACTATCCAAGCTTGTTGCCCTGGCTGTATCGACAACGACAAAGAAGGCATTATCGACGAACAACCGTTGGTGTTCTCTTTGCGGAGCCGATTCAGCAGTATCGATGGTGGCGTGTTGTATCACCAGAATATTGCTGGCACGGAGCTGGCCGACAAGTTGGACAACATACTGTACAACCACCGACTGATATACCAGTGGGACAAGTCTGGTAGTAAAGCTATCATTGTCGACCTGGACCCCGACACACCACGACGGAGGTACGAATGAGTGACCTCTACCAAGTGAGACGTATCAACGAGTTCTATACCCGTGGCGGTTCACGTCGACGACGTATCGAACACGGACAAGAGTTGACGGTTGCCCGCATTGGACGTGTCAAGTTTGTGGCGCACGTCATCTCGGGTGGCGACACGACACGTATTGTGGAGTGGCTTGACGTAAAGGACAAGAAGGGCATGATACGTTCTGTCCGACCCGACGAGATAAAGCGGGTGCATTACAAGAAGAAGGGATGGTTAAGATAGTGTTCAGAGTTGAGTATCAAACAACTGGTGGTGCGATTGGCTGGTTGAACACGCAGTACGATGACCCGGATGATGCTGACATGATTGCGAAGCGTCTCGTCGGGCATGACAACAGTGACATCAAGCGCACGACTGTAATTGAGCAGGCTGGTCATGTTTACTCGCAGTGGGTGGCACGATAATGTGTGAGCTGTGTGATAAGCGTGAAGCGACAACTGATGGATTGTGTGACTTGTGCATGGAGCGCAGGTATTGGGATTACCAAGAGAGCAGGGTGTTCTGATGCTTGACCGTATGCCCCTGTATACCCCGCGCCCCGATGGAACAATTGCCAAGTGGACGCCACTGGAGCGTAAGGCGTTGTACTATCACGGCTTTCACGACACGGTGGATGTTGATTGCAATGCGTGTGCGTGGGAGGATGCGATATGAGTACGCTAACGTGTACACTGTGTGAAGAGCCAATGGAGCCTCATTTCAGTGGTTTGTGTGACGACTGCTACTGGCTTGAGACGAGATTGGGAAGACAATACAAAGGAGCAACTGATGCAACTGACAATGATTAGTGAGACGGTGAACCAGTTACAGTCACCGACCTACGACATCAACGTATGGTCTCGGGAGGGTTACGTGTATCTCACGTTTTACCCGCTGAGGTATCCGGGTGACAAGTATTACCCTGACGCGGACTTGGAGCACGGTCTGCCTGTTGTCGACACGAGTACGTTTTACTCGTTGAAGATTGACCGCAGGTCTCGTGGCCCGTTGCGTCGTGACGCGTTGGAGTATTTGCGCAACCTGGTGAATGAGGACCACTTTGACTATCCGGAGCGTTATCCCGCTGAGTTGTGGGATGACGAGGACGGTATGGACTGGTGGAGCTGTGAGACGGTGCTGACGAAGGCACCTGAATTGATTAGGGACTTTGTGTCCACACTTCCAAGAAGGAGCAACTGATATGTGGTACGTGAGAGCTAAAGATGGCACGTTGGAGCTTGTGCACAACTTATCCACAGCCAAGTTTTATGCACGCAAGTATGGGACAGCCATCGTTGATGGTTGGACCGGGAGGGAGTATGCACCATGATGTTTGAGCCTCCTTACCCCATCATGTCTGACGACATGTTGGAGGAAGAAGAAAAGTCAGACCCTGATGACTGGCATGACCAACGACAGTTTGATAGAGCTTGTGAGGAGCTAGGACTATGACGATTCGTATGGTGTCTCGTTGTTTGGAGTGCAACCACATGTATTGGGGTGAAGATTTTGATTACGACATTCACATGTGTGTTGGTTGTGCTGAGCATTGGAACCCGGAGGGTGAAGACGCGTGATACACACTGAGAAGAACAGGTTAGCTGTGTTGTTCACGCTTGCTTTGGCTCGTGCACCGCTTTCGATTCCGGACCTGGCGAAACGTACAGGCAGGTCATACAACACGGTGAAAAAGGTTGTGACGAAAGAAGTGCAGGTCAGCACAGTGCCTGGCAAACCTACGCGTTACCATCTGGCGATGCCTGAACAGTTGCAGAGTGATGTTATCCGTGTGTCGGGTGAGCAACCTGCTGAGGGTTGGGTGCGTTGGACAGCGAAGGTGCGTCCGAAGTTGATTGAGCTGACAACTTTGGATAAGACACGACAGCTCGACGAAGTAAAGAAGCAGGGCATGATTCTGGAGGCGCTTGGTATCAACCTTGTGTCGCTTGGGCGTGCACTACAGAACAACGCGGACCAGCCCGACTGGTATACGCAGATAGGCGGTAATGAAGATGGCACTGTTGAACGGGTTTCTTGACCCGAACGACGACTTCTGGGTCGACGACTTGTATGACATGGACGACGACCAGTTGCGTGCAGAAGCACAACGCTACGAACGTGTAGCCAAAAAATATGAGCAAGTGAAGGACAAGCGGAAACTGGGCGAACAGCGTTTGTCATACCAGTTCGCATACTTGCGACACCACGAAGCATTGAAGATATTGGAGGCAAAGACAAATGTTTGAGTTCTGGTATTTGACGTGGGCCATTGGGACCGGGTTCATCATGGGCATGGTGGCCTATCGGCTGATGCAACTTCTTATCCGATACATCATGTCCCCGCGTCCTCGATACAGGAGACATGGCCGTTGACATTGTTTGATGAGGTCAGCGACCTTGAGGCTCGCAGACGACAGAAGCTTGCTGATGCTGAGGCTAAGCGCAAAGAGATTGCCAAGTTACTTGGTGGTTTGCAGGATGACGAGAAGGCTGAACGTGAGCATCGTCGTCAGATGCGGGAGGTCAAGAAGCAACAGGAGGCCCAGCAACGTAGAGAAGAATCTATTGAGCAGGGTGAGGCTGTTAAGGCGAAAGCTGAAGAGTTAGCTAACTTTTATCTGCAACGTGCTGTGGGTAAGCCTTGGTATAGCGGTAACGACGAGGTGCCACCTATCCTTGACTTCCAATGGCGTGGCGCATTGTTTGGTGCGGGTGCGGGACGTTGGATTCTGGGCGATGGTATGGGCTTGGGCAAGACACGACAGAGTGTTGGTTGGCTCGACCTTGTCGATGCCAAGCGTGTGCTGGTGGTGTGTCAGGCTGACATTTGTGACCAGTTCGCGGGCGAGCTGATGACGCTTGCGCCACACCGTGACGTGTACAACTTGTACAAAAAGACGCCTAAAACGCGTCATGCGCAGATGGACAAAATAGTAGGCGCGGACCAGGCTGTTGTGATTGTCAACTACGAAATTTGGCGACGCGACAAGGATTTGTTGCGCAAGCTTATTGCGTGGCAGATTGACACGGTCATCGTTGATGAAGCGCACAACCTAAAAAACACGGCGACATCTAACTTCAAAAACGTGGAAGCGATTATCAAAGCTGATAATCAGTGTGCGCAGTGTGGGGACTTCATGGAGGGTTTATATGACCCGAAATATAAACCACGCCTGGTACCGCGTCTGTGCGCCTCCTGTGGCTGGCGGAAAGGTGCTGGAGGGGAGACCTACAAGTATTTGTTGGATGAGTGGTTGTCGACGAAGAGTGTGAAGCATGTGTGCTTTACGACAGGTACACCGTTGCTAAACAGTCCGCTTGACATTTTCTCGATGCTAAACTTGTGTGACCCGATGCTGTTCAAACGCAAGACAGAGTTTATTCGCTCGTTCTGTATCCAACACTATCACTCGGGCAAGGTTGAGTTCCGTGACGGTCAGCTTGAAAACTTGAAGCCTTTGATTGCTGGGCGTTTTATTGCAAGAAGCAGAGACGACGCAGGCATTGTGTTGCCTGTGCAACGTAAGCACATTGTGCGTGTCGACATTGACCCTGAAACGTATAGCAAACAGTACAAGATTATTCGCCAACTGTCGGAGCGTGCCTCCATCATGTTGGACAGTGGCGAACACATGACAGTGATGCATTTGATTGCGCTGATTACCCGCAAGCGCCAAGCAAACGTGTGGCCCGCAGGTATTGAGCTGACAGATTATGACGGCAACGTCATATTTTCTGTGGGCAGTGAGGTGCAGGAGTCAGCGAAGATTGATGCGCTTGTAGAGCAAGCGTTGATTATGCATAAGCAACAGCGCAGACAAGTAGTATTTAGCCAGTTCAGTACAGCGCTAGAAGCTTTGCGAACCAGGCTTGAAGCGGAAGGGTTGAGTGTTGCATTGCTGACAGGTGCAACACCTAAGAATTTGCGGCAAGAAATTAAAGACAATTTCTATTTGGCTAAGGGAGAAGAACCACGATGGGACATCGTACTGTGCAACTACAAGACGGGTGGGACGGGCCTAAACCTGACCAGTGCAACTGTTACGCACATACTCGACGAAGAATGGAATCCGGGCAAGAGGGACCAGGCTTACGCGAGGACAGACCGCATTGGCCAACAGCAAGAGAACGACGTGTACATTTACCGAGTGCCAGCGAGTATCGACACTTGGATGAGCAACACGATTCACCGTAAAGAGCAGATGGTGTCGGCGTTCAACGATACAATGACAGAATCTGAAGGCGAGATGACGGCTGAGAGCTTGAGCGAAGCGATGAAAAGTGGTGAGGTACTGTGACATTTGACCCCGACAAGTACGAAGAAGCATGGCTTGACCTGCACTTGAAACTGTACGAACCACACCAAGACGACGTTGCCATCATCGAGATAGAACGCGGTGTCGGCAGGCCAATGGCTGAGCCAAGTGATATCACTGATATCACATCGACAGGGCGCAAGCGAGCCGCAATGATGTACCCCATTTTCAAAGACATGAAATGTGAGTGGGCTGGGCTCAAGTATGCAGGTGGCGGTGTTGAACCCATCATCGGCTGTGCGGGCAGTATTATTCAGCCCACCAAAGGACCAGACAAAGGCGACAGGCACCACGGGCCAGACAAGAACGTCATCAACAACGCACCCGACAATGTGCACAGGATTTGCAGTACCTGCCACAACAGATGGCACGCAATGAACAACAAGTATTATGGCGAGCGGCCACCAGCCGACGAGCCATACCTGCCCAAGCAGGAGTACAAGAAACACGATGCAGAAACTAAAGCGACTGAAGAAGAGATAGCAGAAAACGAAGAATGGTGGGCGACACGCCGTAAATTGACAAAGGGTGTAACCCTCGATTAGTGTTACGCTAGTAACAGGACGGAGATGAAAATGCAACTATGGATTGATTTGGAAACAACTGGTTTGAGCCCTGACAGTGCAGAGATTATTGAAGTTGGCTGGTTTGTGAGCGACAACTGGGAATGGCTCACGCAACCGCAATTTGCTGTGGTTACGCCAGACAAAACTACTTGGGAGCTGCTCAAGCAAGACCTTGTTGTGCAGACAATGCACACACAAAACAATCTGGTCCACGAGCTTACCTATGGTGACACGCTGATGATTGAAGACATTGAAGACCAGATTCTGGATGACCTACGGCCACTGCAGGCACAGACGCCTAAGCAACCCGTCATCCTCGCTGGTTCAAGTGTCCACTTTGACCGGGGCTTCATCAGCGAATACATGCCACGTCTAGACAGGCAACTGTCTCACCGACACTTGGATGTGTCGACACTCCGGATGTTCTTTGACAGCCTTGGTTATGCAAACCTTGGCGACGACATGCCGTTGTCGAACCACCGTGCCCAAGACGACATTGTCAAAAGCTACGAGCTGGCTCGCAAATACGTAAACCTGGTGAACCTCATGTCTGAACTACGCGAAGGAGCAGAAAATGCCCAGCGTTAGTCACAGCGAAGTCGACAGCTACCTGTTGTGTCGACGCAAA
>Ga0099850_1001467_pt1 | contig 11000 bp, 14 predicted proteins | sample CB_VirMetaG_5_FD_79182 | JGI IMG/M metagenome (GOLD analysis project Ga0099850, IMG submission 79182) | Freshwater to marine saline gradient viral communities from Chesapeake Bay - CB_1508_1D Viral MetaG | ecosystem: Environmental > Aquatic > Marine > Coastal | place: USA: Chesapeake Bay...
GTCTGAAACTGGTCGCTGTTGTCGTAGTAGAGGCGCCCTGTCGCATCGACAGGCAGCGGCGAGAGAGCGGGCGCGAAGTCGACGTATTCGGTGTCGAGGGTCGTCACCGTGGCCGGCGCAGGCGTCGTCGCCCCGATCGTGGTGTTGTCGATCGTGCCGCTGTTGACGTCGACGTTGGTCAGCGTCTTGCCGTCGAGCGTCGTCGGGATGTCCGCATTGACCAGAGCGCGGAAGGTCGGGATCGCATCAGGCCCAGACACCGGGCCCGCGCGCACCGTGTTGGCCGGGCGCGGGATGTCGATGTCGACGCTGGCCCAGATGTACTCAGCCTGCCCCGCAGACACGAGCACCTGCCCGTAGACGCCCGCAGGCCCGATGTAGAGGCCGTCGGCGCCAGACCAAACGATGCCGCCCTCGTCAGGCACGAGGCTGCGTGCTGTGCCGCCCTGATCCATCGGCAGGATGCCGTTGATCTGCGCCTGATCCGACAGGTCGACCGCAGGGTGCTGGTGATCGGCTCGAGCCATCTCGGTCGAGACGCCCGCCGCGCCCGCGTTGTCGCCGATCAGCGGCAGCAAGTCGCTGAGAGCCGCAGCCAGCGTGACGTCAGCATTGAGCGGGCCGCCGCCCGTCAGGCCCGTCCCAGCGATCACCTGCCGCGTGTCGGGCACATAGCCGGTGATCGTCGCAGGGATCGTCGTGGCGGCCACCACGCGGCCCGTGGCGTCCACCGTGAAGATTGGGATGTCGGTCGAGTTGCCGTAGACGCCGGGCGTCACGCCAGACGATGCGAGCTCCGTGGAGCCCACGCCTCCCGGCGCGATGCTCAGGGTGACGTTGGCCGAGAGTTGGCCGCCACCGGCCATCCCAGTGCCTGCTATGACCTGCCGCGTCAGAGGCACACCCGCCACGCTCAGAAGATCGCCCACCCGGATGCGGTAGTTGTTCCCCTGATAGATGATCATCATCTGCGAGTTCTCGTCGGCCACTGGCGCGACGGGGAGCTGCGAGATGCGGGTCGGGATCAGATTGCTGGGGACATCGGTCATCGTCAGAACTCCAAGTACCCGTCACCATCCTCGGTGATGATGAACTCGTCGCCCTGCTCCTGAATGACACCAGCCGGGCGGGTGTTAACGGGCAGGTCAGGCCGCACGAAGGGTAGCACGATCTGGTCGGGCGCGCGAGGCGCAAGGCGATAGGGGTCGTACTCGTCGCGGTCCTCGCGGCACACCATCAGCCCCGGGTAGTTCGGATCGGGCGACAGCTCCGACAGGAACATCTTGCGCGAGCACCGACCGCAGATGCCGATGCCGTAGGTCGGCTGGCCGGTCGGGTCCAGATAGATGCTCATGCCGTGTACGCCCTGATGCCCGGGTTGATCTGGATGGGCGAGCCGTCGTTGTCGCCGTCCCAAGCGCGCTGCGTGCTGATGCCCGCCTTCTGCTCGAGGATCGGGATCAGGTTCACATCGACCTGCGGCGTCTCGGCCGCCACGCGCGCCGCCAGCGTGTTGATGATCGCCTCAAGCCACCGCGCAGGGATCTCGACGTCCTGCTGGAGGTTCGTGTTGCTCATAATCTGCCGGTGACGCCACAGGATCAGCTGCGCCTGCTCGGCGGCAGAGAAGGGCGCAGGCCACAACCGCACGATCGGCTGCGGCAGATCGCGCTGGAAGTAGTAGTTGCTCGGGCGCCCCGGGAAGACCTGATTGCTCTGGTTGACGTAGCTGTCTCGGTTGAGCTGGCCCAGCGGAATCTGCTGCGGCATGTTCCCGAGCGTGATCGCGCTGTAGCTCAGAGTGCCGCTCGTCGCCACGATGCGGAAGTACTGGTACGCCAGCGCCCCGCTGATGTCGGTCCAAGTGATCTCGCCTGCGGATGCCGTGACGCTCGACGTGCCGACGGTCGTCCAAGACACGCCGTCCGTGCTGACGTCGAACGACACAGGCACCGCAGCCGCAGACCACTTGATGCCGACCGTGTTGACCACCGTCTGCGAGGTGAAATTCACGCTGTAGGTGGTCGAAGTGGTCGTTGTGGCGCCGCTCAGAAGTTGCAGCACCCGATAGTTCAGGTTCAGAACCCCGACTGTCCCAATCGGTAGAGTGACGACCTGCTGGTTCTCGTACATCGGCAGGATGAGCTGCTCGATGCACCAGCTTGGGGTCTTGACGCTCGCCATCTCGGCCAGCGTCGTGTTCAACGTGTCGATTGCATAGTCCTGCATCTCGGCGGTGATCGCCTGAGCAGGCAGACGACAACGTCTGAAGGCGTGATCGATCACCTTCAGAGCGTTGAACGTCGTGTTGCCGATGATGCCCGAGTACGCCATTCTGTCTCCGAGATCGGTCAGATATGGCAGCTGGTGCAGCTGTCCCGCTGTGCTTCCGGCGAATTATGCCCCATCGAAGGGGCAATAGGAAGTCACTTCTTCTTCTTGCTCGCGCCAGCCTCGGACAGAGCGATCGCCACCGCCTGCTTGCGACTGCCGACCTTCGGGCCCGTCTTCGACCCAGAGTGCAGCTCGCCCGCCTTGAACTCGCCCATGACCTTGCCGACCTTGGCCTCCTGCTTCGGAGTCAGGCCGCCCTTCTTCATCATGGTCTTCGGGCCCGGCAGATCAGGCGCGGTGTGCATCTTGGTCTCGCCCGGGTTCTTGTTGTTCATCACGCCGAGCTTGCCCTTGTTCGGGATCATCCCGCCCGACTTCATCGGGATCATCGGCTCGCGGCGGTCGGTCGGGTACATCTTCCGAGGCTTGTCCATGCGCGTCATCTTGGCCTCGTCGACCCGCATTTCCTTGCGCACGCGCTTCATCTCGTCGCCCGCATCCTTGCGCTCGCTGCGCGTCTCCTGCTTGATGCGAGCCATTTCCTCGCGCTCGTTGCGGATCGTGTCCTTGACCTTCGCGTTGCCGCCCTTGGCGTAGTCGTCAGGCTCGCAGGCGCCGCCACGGGCGTAGCCCTTGACCATCGTCTTGCCCGAAGAAGCAGTGAAGCCACCGGCCGACGGGAACTCGAACTCGGTGACGTATTTGAACGACTTGCTCATGTTGCACCCATCAGGCGGTGGATTGTTGCGTGATCGTGAGGCGGATCGACCCGTCGCCCGAGTTGATCAGGTAGCGCACGGCGCGCATCAGCGTCGTCGTGAAATGCGTCTGGCTGGTCGAGGCCCCCGTGAAGGCGCCACCAGAAGCCGGATGCGCGACCGCCTGATGCACGAAGCTGTGGTCGAACGGGTCTTCGTTCGTGTACTGGATCGAGTAGTTGATCGTCCCAGACACCGTGGCCGAGATGGTGGTCACTTGGTTCGGCACATAGATGTCGAGCGGGATCCACTGGCTGTAGCCCGACTGGGCCACGCCTGCCTCGACATCGTCATCGGTCGCACCGCTGGCGAAGATCGACTCGACGAAGGCGAACGTCTTGGTGCTGGTGGCAGCGCCCGCGTTGGCCCCGGTCACGGTCTCGGTCTGGGTCTCGTTGTTCGGCCCCACGCCCACGATCGTGAACGTGATGCCGCTGTCGTCGCCCACGCTCGTGATCGTCACGAAGCGGGGCGGGGTGATCGTGCTTGCGACGAGAGTCAGAAACCCGGCGCCAGCCAAGCTCTGGCTGGTCGCGAGGTAGTCATCGTCAGCCGTCGGAAAGCTGGTCGTGACGATTTGGATCGGGCGCATCGGGGCTCTCCGGGTTCGGTTGGTCCAGCTGCGACAGGAGCAGGTCGAGCACCCCTATCGCACCGTCAGCCTGATGCACCATGTCGACGTAGGCTTGCCGCTTGGCGACAGCCTGCTCGCGCAGGTGCATCAGGTGCTGCTTACTCAGAGCCATCAAGTCGGCTCGGCAGCGTAGAACGGGAGCCAGTAGTCGGTGCCCGCGATCCGGCAGCGCAGAGCGCCCGCAGCCGTGCCCAGCGTGGTGCCGGTCTTCCACATCTTGCCCGCACCAGCGGTCACGCCCACGAGGTTGATGAAGCGGCCGTTGGTGTCCATCGTCGCCACCGCAGCACCCTGCATTGAGGCGTGGATGAACGAGGTGAGCGTGCCGGTCGAGGCGCCCGTCGGCATGTTGAGCTCAAGCTCGAGCGGGGCGTAGGTGCCCGACGACGTGCCCGCAGAGAGCGTCATCTCGGCCACGAAGGCCGACCCGAGGCCGGTGGTGCGTCCGGTCGCGCCATAGGTGACCTCGGCCTTCAGCGCGTTGCTGAACGAGCCCAGAGCCACGTTGGTGGTCATGTCGAACTTGGAGCGGCCGCCGTCGGCGCCGGCACCCGACATCGTCGTCGACACCACCAGCGGCTGGTAGGTGCCCGACGTCGCCGTGTTCGTCGTGGTGATCGTGTTGCCGTCCTCGGTGATCGTGAAATTGCCGAGGGTCGTGCCCTCGAAGCCGTTCAGCGATTTCACGGGGCCCGTAAAGGTTGTGCGTGCCATCGTTCAGTCCTTATGCACAAGTCGCTCGTCAGTCTGTGCATCGTCCGCTGGGCCGGTCTGACGAGCTGGGGTGATCCCAGATGCGGCGCAGTCTAACATGGACAAGCACCTTGGCAAAGAGAAAACCCCCGGCGCTTTCACGCCGAGGGCTGGTTTGCATTGGCTCAGGCGCGGGGCTTAGACGCCCGGCGTGCCAAAGACACCACGGGGGTCGGTCCATCCGAAAACGTACCGCTCTGTTGCCTTGTAGCGCATGGAGTCGGTTTCGAAGTCACCCTCCATGCTCTTCTCGAGCGAACGACGCATCAGCAGCTTCAGCCCCTCGGGGGCGTCGGTCTGGATCCACCAAGCGGTGGTGGAGGTGATACGCGAGAGGTTCGCCTGCCCTTCGGACAGGAGGCCCATCGACTTCACCGGGTTGATGTCGTTGTCCGCAGTGCCGGTGCGCAGGACCGACTTGAGGAGCACTTCCGCTTGGAAGACGTTGGACGGACCCGTCACGATCTTCTTCGGCGTCAGCCGGATGCGCTTGCCGTTGTTGTCGACGGCGTTGCGGATCTGGATGAGGAGCTGCTCAAGCGACGTCTGCGACAGTGCGGCCGGGGTCGTCAGCTGGTTGCTGAACGTCCCGTTGACGATCGGGTGGTTGTTCGCCACGAGGGCAACACCATCGCCGCCGGGATAGGCCGCGTTGAAGGCACGGTTGAGGATGTTCGCGCCCAGCGTCTCCTTCGTCTCGATGAGCGACTGCGCGAGGTGCTTCGCGTAGGTCTGACCGATCCGAATGTGATCGCCGTCCTCGACGAGGACTTTGGTGAGGCTGAACGCCAGACCGTAGACCTTGTAGAGGTAACGCTGGAGGAAGAGCACGCCACCGGACTGGTAGGTCACGGCCATGCCGTCGGGCAGCTCGGGAGCCGCGCCAAACCCGTAGAGCACAGGCTCTTCGTGGTAGTTGCGCGGAATGCCCTTCTGCTCGCGGAACACCATGTTCCACTCGTCGGCGCGCTGCTGGTAAACACCATCGAACACTTCGTTCAGGATGGGCTCGACTACTGACCGAAAGTCAGTACTCCGCATTGGGGTAGCCATAGCTCAAGCCCTCCTTAGACCGAGTTGACGGAGGCCTTGTAGTGGTGCTCGTTGATGCGAACAGTCACCACGACATAGGCGTCGGTCAGTGAATCGTTGATGTTGTAGCCGAAGCCGGTGATCTGGAACTGCCCAGAGGTCGCCTGAATGACGGTCAGCTGGGTGTTCGAGAGGCCGGTCTGGGTCGAGCCGCCGGGCGAGGCAACGGTCCAGTCGCACTCCTCGCCAACGGCCGTCTGCACGGTCGTGACGCCCGGGGTTCCCGGGTTCGTGTACTGGACGTCGAAGAGCGTCTCCGGGTCGTCGTAGACCCAAGCGACGATCTCAGTCCCCGTCGCGCCCGAGGGCCAGAAGGGGCTCACCACGGGACGGCCGTTGGCGTCGTTGTACTGGCATCCAGCGAAGATGCCGAGCAGCGAGATGCCGTCGGTCGTGCCACTGCGGGTTCCGTCCGACGTGCCCAGTTGGATCACGCCGTTGTCAGTGAGCTTCACCGGGTCACCGGAGAAGATGTTCGCAGCATAGGTGCTGGCGATCGTGTAGGCTTTCGGCCGCATCTGACCACTGTTGTGGTAGGACGGGCGGAAGCCAAAGGGGGCGCTTGTCGAGGACATAGCTGCTCCTATGGATCGAGGTTACATCAAGTGAGGTCGAACATCGCCTCACGACGGATCCCCATCTCCATATTGCCCTCGCCAACCTGAATGCTCGACTTCGATGCGCGCGCCTGCTGCTCGAGGAATTCTGCCGTGTCGGTCAGCTTTTCCTCTTCGCGCAATGGCGCATTGTGATGGGCCTCGAGCATGTATTTCTCGTAGAGAGAAATCGGCAGCTTGAAAGCCAGCATCTCGTTGACCCCAATGAACCCCGCCCAGTCGCCGGTCTTCAGCGTGGCGTATTCCCAGCCGGGAATGTCTTCCGGCTTCACAGGTTCATATCCGAGGCGCATCCGCATGTGGATCGAGTCGCGCGGGTTGGTCGTCGTCAGCCAGCACATGTGCCAGCCGGGAATCTTGGGCAAGTCCGGTAGAGAGGACTGGAAAAACTGCTGACGGAACATTTCAACCCGCTCATCATCCGAGATGTCACGGCTCTCGCTCACTGCGCGATCTTCCATCGCACGGCTGGCGCGACCTTCTCCAGCGGATTTCCTTAGACGTTCGTCGTGCATTTCTCGCTCCTTTTCAGCGATTGGCATAATTAAACCAGATTTCGGGGTTTCAGGCAAGCAACTCAGGACCGATTTTGCCGGTCGTATTCTGCGTACCTCTGGACGTACTTCTGGCGCAGCACAGGATCGTCCCACACGCCCGCCTCGATCAGCGCCGCCTTGCGCTCGGGGCTGATGTAGACCTCCCTGCGCGTGCTCGCAGGCGCATGCTCACGCCCCGATCCGACAGCAGGCCCGCCACGAGGTGTGCGGCCCTCCTTCTTCTCGCGACCGAACCGCTCGGGAAGGCGCTTGGCCGCCCGCTTGCGAAGCTCGGACCAGTAGTCGGGCGACGTCGGGTCGAAGCCCTCGCCGACCAGCGTCTGGTCGATCGCGATGACGATCTTCGAGTCCTCGTTGCGGCCCTGCACGTCGTACCACGGGTTCTCGCGGATGAACTCTTGAGCGTGGTGCAGCATGCGATCGTCGACCTGCGGCTGCTTCACAGGCATCTGCTGCGCCTGCTGCTTGCGGGCGTTGAGCACGTTGATGCGGGCCAGAGCCTGATCGCGATACCGCATCGCCTGCGTGACGTCGTCGCCGTTGCCGGCCGCCACCGCCTTCGCGATGACCTTGTCGGCCATGTCGGCTTCCTTGGCCGCCTGCGCAATCGCCGCGTCGATCGTGCTTAAGTCAGCTTGAAAAGACCGCTGCTCCTGAACCGTCAGCCGCCGCTCGAGATCCTCGTTGCGCTTGCGGAGGAAATCCATCTCGAGCTTGTCGCGCTTGATGGCCTCGTCGCGGCGCTGCTTGCGCTCGAGCTTCTCGCGGCGCCGACGATCTCGGATCGCCTCGCGCTCGTCTTCCTGATCGTCGCCCTCGTCGTCATCGCCTTGGGCAACGCGCTCGTCTTCGTCGTCCTCGTCAGCCTCGGGCGGCTCCTCGACGATGACCAGTTCTTCGCCGTCCTCGTCGTCTTCCTTCATCACGTCAGCCATCGATCATCTCCTTTCAGATGAATGCCTTGATCGCCAGCGGGTCGCCGGTGACCTGCCCGATGATGTCGAGATCGTTGAAGATCACGAACATCGCCGACTCGTTGTTGCCGTCCTTCATCCCGAGCAGCACTTCCCAGCGGTCGCCGCCGTACTTCGGCACGCGCACGAAATCGCCGGGTCTGCACCACGACCCTTCCGGCCACGAATCCATCGTGTTGCGGTTCTTGAAGGCGAGCGGTCCGATGCTGATGACCTTCGCCACCTGCGTGTTCCACTTCTCGGTGTCCCGCGACTCGGAGTGCAGGATCAACCCGCCTGCCGTCTTCGTCTTGGGTGTCCTGATCTGCACCAGAACGCGGCTTCCGAAGGGCTGCACACCGGCATCTGCTGCCGGGAAAGCCTCCGCGATAGCGTTCTCAGAGGTCGTTGCCACGCTTTGTCTCCTCATCCAGAAGGTTCAAGAGTACGGTGATCGCGGCCTCGTAGCCCGCGAACATGCCGACACGATGCCCGTACTCGAAGGCATCGCGCGTCTGTGGCCGCCTCAAAGCGTCGAGGGCGAACTTGCCCTGCTCCTCCTTGAGACGGCCGAGCAGCCTTGATTCGAAGCTCATGCAGGGGTCTTCGACGTCGACCCTTTGGCCGACGGCATCGACTTGCCGTCAACAGCCTCGCCTGCCGCCATCCGCTTGTGCTGCGGAACCTCGGCCGTGTTCATCGGAACGGTCTTGCCGCTCGACATGTGGTCGCTCATGCTTCACTCCTACGGGTTGGGGTTGATGCCCGTGCCCGTGCTCACGGACACACGCTCGCCGGTCGCCAGCTCGGCAGCAGCCAAGAGCTTCGCCGTGTCGTTGTCGGACGTGTTCATGCGCTCGCGAGCGGCGATCTCGGCCGCCGTGCGCTGATCCTCGGCCGCCTGACGCATCTGCTCGGTCTGCATCTTGATCGCGCGGTCCTGTTGCTGCTCAGAGAGCTTCGCCATGTCGACCTGCTGCTGGCTCTGGAGCCTCGCCTGATCAATCTGCATGCGCGCCTGATCCATCTGCATGCGGGCCTGCATCTCCTGACCCTTGATCTGGGCGTTGAGCTGGGCGACCTGCATCGAGCTGTCGGGCGGCATCTGCGGCTGCGGCTTGAACTGCTCGGCGAACTGGGCGAACTGGTTGAGCTCCTGCGAGAAGCCGCCGAGCTGCTGCTCGATCAGCTGCTGCACCTGAAGGATGAGCTGCACCTGCTGTTCGGCCTCGGCCTTGATCAGATCCTCGCGCTGCGCACGATCGACCGCGTCGTGGGCCTCGACCAAATAGTAGTTCAAGAGGTGGTCGCGCAGATGCATCGACATGGCGTAGGCGGCAGGCTCGATGATCGTCTTCATGCCGCCGAAGATCGGGGACTTGAGGAAGGCCATGTGCGTCATAATGTGCGCGATATGGTCCTGACGCGGCAGGACGTAGAGCGGGCGACCCATCGCCGCCGCCACGTTCTCGCTCACCGGGTCCATGTCCTCGCTAGCCGGCTGCGGCTGGAGCACCTCGTCGGCCGGGATCTTCATCGCGCGGAGGAACATCTCCTCGACCTTGCGCATGTCGTAGAGCTGCGGCATCGCCTGCGCGCGCTGCATGAGCGCCTGCACCTGCGCGAACCGCTGCGTCTCGCTGAAGATCGCCGGGTTGCTGACCGGCACCACGTCCATCGGCCCGTCGAAGTCACTGGGGTCGATGTCGAGGCCGGCGTTGTGCGCCTTGACGTCCTCCTCGGTGAGGTAGGCGCTGTTGAGCCGGTGCAGGATCGTGAAGCACTTCTCCATCGAGGCGTGCAGCCGCGAGTGGATGCTCGAGAAGACCACCATGCCCTGCTCGATCAGCGCCATCGTGGTGCCGACCGGCATGTTGGGGTTCTGGTCCGAGAGCTTCTCGAAGCTCGTCTGCACGACGCCCTTGCCGGCGTCGACGAGGAAGCCCAGCAACTGGAACAGCGTCGGGCTGGGGCCGTTGAACGGCAGCGGCATCGCGAGCTTGCGGACGTCGTCGACCAGAGCGCCGCCCTCCATCTCGACGACCTCGGTCGGCTGCACGTTGATCGTCTGCCCGTTGGGGCCGCCCTTGAGCTTGAGCAGGGTCGGCACGTTCTGGATGTGGGCGCTGTCGAGCAGGGCGCGCAGGGCACCCGTGGCCGCGCCACTGAGACCGCCGATCATGTGGGTGAGGCCGATCGGGTAGGCCCCGCGCCACGGCACGAAGGGGAACTCGACGACCCAGTCGAGCTCGCACTTCATCTCGTCCTCGGGCTCCCAGTTGCGGTAGAGCGCGAGCGGCTTCTCGGTCGTCTTGTCGATCGACAGGATGTAGGGCTCGAGGTCGTCGCCGAAGTCGAGGTAGGTGTAGACCTCGTAGATCGTGCGCAGCCCGTCCTCGTTGTAGGACGTCTCCTTGCGGCCCTCGATCTTGTCGTTGGCGATCGACGACTTGCTCCAGTCGATCTCGCCCGCGTAGCCGAGGTCGACGTCGATATACATGCCCGACTTGACGCGGCGCTGGTACTCCATCTTCGTGATGTACTGCACATGCGTCTTGCGCTCGGCCGTGTAGAAATTGGTGGCCGCGAAGGGAAGGTAGACGTCGTCGATCGGCACGAACTCGGCCATCGGGCGCCGCCGCTGCGAGTTCCAGAGGAACTTCATGTACTGGCCGCCCCCGAGCGGGAGCTGCGTGCTCAGTTGCTCAAGCTCGCTGCGGAACTCGGGCATCTGGGTCGTCGTCTGCCAGTTCATAAACTCAGTCTTGCGCTCGGCCTTCTCGACCTTCTGCTTGTCCTGCTCGCCGTAGATCTTGGACTTGACCGGCCCGGTCGGCGGGAAGATCTCCTTCATAAAGCGGGCCGAGAAGTCGACGCAGGCCTCCACTAGCATCGGATGCACGACCTTGTTGGCGCCCGTGAACTGGGCACCTCCGGGTGCATCATCGCCGAGGCCGGTGCGCCGCAGCCCCTCCTCGTACTGCTTGTCGCGCTTCTCGCGCGCCTGCTTGTCCTTCTCGATCTTGTCGAGGAGGTCGGTCACGGCTTCCTTGAGCATCCCCGGGTCGACGTCTTCGACGATGTTGGCAAAATGAGCCCGGTTCACCTTCTCATCGCGCTCGTTTTCCATGCGGATTACGGCGCCGCCGTCCTCAGTGTCTTCCACCTCGGGCAGCGTGTCCTCAAAGGATACGGTCTCGCCTTCGTCGTCGTCGATGTCGTCGTCGATGTCAGCCACGGCCGGCCCCTCTCACTCGGTTCACGATCTGGTCGATCGTGGACGGATCATAGCGCGAGACCAA
>Ga0099850_1001470_pt1 | contig 10993 bp, 10 predicted proteins | sample CB_VirMetaG_5_FD_79182 | JGI IMG/M metagenome (GOLD analysis project Ga0099850, IMG submission 79182) | Freshwater to marine saline gradient viral communities from Chesapeake Bay - CB_1508_1D Viral MetaG | ecosystem: Environmental > Aquatic > Marine > Coastal | place: USA: Chesapeake Bay...
CTCTAGATAGCCCTCCGAGTTGACCTGATAGCGGTTGTCCCAATTTCCACCTGATGCAGATTGCCCACCGGCGCTACCATTTGCCGTCAGGTAAGAAGGACCTGTTGCGTTCCAACACGCATCAAGCTCCGTGTTGATAGCCGCCCGCAGTGCTTCCCATGTGTCATACGAAACCGTGTTCGACGCAGCACACAACCATACGGCCTGATGCGTAAAGTTCCCGCTTGAATCTTGCTCGTGTATCACAAGATGCGGCGACTGCGCATATTGCCAAGTTGCGGTGTTGACGGCTGCTAGCAAGTCATCGTGATCTGGCGCAACGGTTGTGGCTCCACGGCTCAAAACGAACCTATCCAAGTTGGTGTGAGACGATAGCGGCAAGAGATCTTCTCGCAACGCAGAAAGAGGGCTGTTGATCTTTATCTTGGTGCGACCCGCGCTTGTTTGAGCGTTTGAGATCACACCCTCACGCTCTAAGCCGTAGTCAAGCACGGCGCCATCCGAATCGAGGAGCACACCCCATAGGTAACAGTGACGCCCGATGCACGGCCCTGGACTAGTCGACACCTCTGTATCAGCACCGGCAATAGGGCTCGTGTAATGCGCCTGCGCTCGCGTGCGTAACAACCCTCGGCCAGGTACGCTCGTAGACTGCCGGGCTATGCTGAGCGTCTGCTCTGGAAACGTGCCGGTCGGAGCCGCGTCAAGTGCAAGGCATTCATGACCAATCCAAACAAGACAATACTTGTTCGCTGTCACCTCTGTGCCGATGTTGGTCACGTTGGCCTGAGGGCACAGCCACTCGACGCTTACTGAGTCGCCATCGGCAGCTAGGACAGACGTGATGATACCATACGCCTCTTTTCCTGTGCTGTCTCGACGAGCAAACGAGGTGAGCCCGGGAAGGCCCCAGACCTCTTCGTCACCGATGTTGAACTGCCAATTCGTGCCTGGGTGACCATCGGCGATCTCGACAGACCAAGAACCTCCTGACAACATGCCCATGTCATCGCCAAGCTTCCACGTCTGTCCACCGAGCGTGCTGAATCGCAGCCAAGGGAACCCCTTGGTGTGAGTGTCCACAGGATAAACCGCGCTTGAGTCAGAGTTGTAGAGCTGCTTGTTGCCGCACAGCTTGCGTTTGGTTGTCGAGTCTGCCTCGATGGCATCAACAACTTCTTGAGACGTGCCAACATACCACGGAAGCCCGCCGATGTTGTAGACATAATGGATATTGGGCGATCCGAGTTCGACCGCCTTTTTGTAGGTCAATGCACTCATGGGGTATAGTCAGCGTAGTCAGTCAGTGGACAAGCGCTTTTGGCTGTGTTCATCGGAACAACGACATTGTAACGAGTCGTTCCGGTTGGGATAGACGGCGAACCGACAGGGCTCGGAATGCCGTCAGGTGGCAGCGAACAGAAGATGTAAATGTCACGAGATGCTGACGTATATTTCCACGTCATTCCGCCTTCGCCGTAAATGTCAAGCGGGTTTGTTGTCGTGTTGTCAATTGTTCCTTCAACTGAGTCGACCGAGAACACACAAAAGAATCCGCGAGTGGTCGGATATGAATCGTCACTCGGCTCAGAGATCCGAGACTCCTCGCTGAATGTCTCAAGACAACGGTCTCTCACATAGAAATCAGTTGCCTCACTGCGGTATATATTTGCGGCAGGCTCGTGCGGGAACGTGTACTCACGGTAGAAGATGCGAGGATCCGCAACGGTGCCCGCAAACAGCCCCTCTTGCGACGTGATGCCAGCCGCTCTTGCTTCTTGTCGTGTGAACCAAACACCTTGATCGGCTTGGCAGAACTCGGGCAGCCAACAATAGCCCATGCGATAGTCTGCCTCTTGAGATGTCGTTCCTGCCGTCAGCGTGATGTTACCATCGAATCCAAGTAGTCTTTCAATCGTGCCGCCGTTCCACGCGATTGTGCACGTTGCAGGAGTGCCCGTGTTGTTGCAAGTCAGCACTAGATCTTTAGATAGCGCAAACTCGATATCACCATCACTGAGATCTCCACTGAGCTGTGCATTCAACTCGTCAACGAACTTGACCAAAAAACCGATACCTGTCGAGTAAACACCATTCGTCAAGTTGACAGCGTTGGTCGTACCACCCACGCCGCCGCATGTGACGTCGGCTGCTTTAGTATCGGTGAACTCGTACGGCCTGAAAAATGCCGGTCTCTCGTCAGCCATTATGCAGCCTCATTAAATCCGCGTCGCCCGTCGTTGATCTCTCGCTCGTTTTTCCTGACGATTGCTTCCCAGCCGTCTTCCGCCATGCTGAACGAAACGTGCACGCTCTGACCACCACCTGGGCCGTTATGAGCCACGCCAGGCTCATAGAAACCGCCACCGCCCGAACTGTAACCGGTTCGTCCGCCACCGCCGCCCATGTTGGAAGCTCCCGTCGTGTTGACGCTGCTTGGTTTGGTGAGACCAGCAACGACGCCAAGACCAGCCGCAACGACACCATACAGGGCAGCCGCTGCGGTATGCTGAGCAGCTGCGCCATAGTCATAGGATGCAGCACTAGCAATCGCCTCGGCAGCCTCCATGGCAGCCTTCACGGCCGCCTCGATGGCAAGCGCTTCTGTGATGTCGTGCACCATCGCCTTGAATGCTTCAGACCCGGACTTTGATCCGTTGATCAGCGTCTTCATGCCAGTTGCGACGGTTGACTGATAAAGCTGCATTGCGCCGTTTGCTGCGAAGGTGGCCATGCTGACGTCGTTAAACGATTCGGTCCAAGCGTTGCGCCAATCGTCGGCATACGTCAGCGATTCCTCGCGCTGCTCCATGTACCAGTCTCCCTGCTCCATCAGGAGATCAAAGTACATTCTCGAACGCTCTAGCTCCTCTTCGGTCGGTCCACGTTGCCCATCGGGTCCTAGACCAAGTGCAGCCATTGCCTGTTCTTCATCAGCAGCAGCGCGATCAGCTGCTCCGAATGAACTAATCAAGTCGTCATCTTGCCCTCGTTCGAACTCCTCGACGTCAGACAAGGAAAACTCCATGACATTTTCTTGTTCTCGCGCACCACCACTCTTTGATCTGCGGCTCGTTTTTCTGCCGACAGAAGATTCATAGTTTCCTCTATTAAAACCAACACCATATATTCCTGCGACCTCGGCAACGGCCTCTCTCGACAACTCGACGCCTTCCGCTTCTAGTTGCCTAAGCGCCTCGTCGAATTGCTTCTGTCGTTCCTTCTGTATCTGTCGCTGTAGGCTCGCGATCTCTCTTTGCGTATCAACCGCCGCATCGGCCATCGCATTCAGCCGATCTGCATAGTCGTCAAGAAATGGGATCGATTCGGCAAGAGAAATTCTGATCTCATCAAACACGCCGCCAAGCGTACCGCCATTTTGAATCACATCTGAGATCTCAGAGTTAAACTCAGCCCACATCTGATTCACAGACGAACCCGATCCCGCAAGTCCGTCAAACCCAAGCTTCATATTTCCGATTAATCCGATTGTCGTGCCGAGATTGTTTCCGAGTGCAAATAATGTTTCGGTCAGGGTTTCGATTTCTACAGTGACGCCCTCGGCTTGTGCTTGGACTTTTGTGAGCGCCTCCGATTGTGCGAGCAACAGATCCTCGGAGTTTTCTAACTCGATCCCATACTGCTTGAGAGCACGACTCTGACCCTTTTGGATTGACTCGGCAAGCTTGTTGAAAGCCTGCGTTACGTCTTGTCCTGTCTTCTTTGCAAAATCCGCTGACAGCCTCGCAACGGCATCGAATTCTTCGGCCGTCAACTCCATACCGGCAGCAGTAAACTTATTGGCCTGCTGCATAAGGGCCATGGTGTCGATGAGCCCCTTCGTAGACGCGTCTGCTTTTGAAATGTCTATTTGCAGATTGCGATACACTTGTCCAAATTGTTCAACATCCTTTATGACACCAAGCACAGCACGCCCTAGCTGCGCGGTCATTTGTATGCCAGCCTGCAAAGAGGCAAGTCCGCCTGGCCCTAAAGCGCTGCCAATTCGGAGCACTACATTTGCATCAGCCATATCTAGATCTCCATCGGGTCAGTTATGCCGACAACTGGAATCAGTTTGCACTCAGCACCATTTACGGCGCCTTTGATTTGAGACGCAGCGTTATTGAGCAGAGCAATCGACTCGTGCCACTGCGGACAATTCTTGGCTGCTGACAGTGCGTCTTTGACGATATCGATGTAGCCGGGATCTTCCGTGTCGACATCGACAACCTCTGTATCAGCGTCGCCATCTTCACCGGTCTGGATCTCGACAACGAGGGCGAGCTGCACTCTATATTTTTGGTCCTGATTCACGTTTGCGCTTTCGTTCATACTCTTCGTATCGGTCGCGGTCGGCTCGTGCGAAACCGTTCGTCACAGCGTCAACGGCAGCTGTTAGAGCTGCCGGGATGCCTTGTTGGTAGAGTTGCCCAAGTTGGCCTGTTTCCCACCACCTATGCGCTTGTAGCGCCTCTGTGACGGCCGGTGATTTGTAGATAAGATAGACCGGGCAGCCTGTGAGGTATGTAGCCCTCGGCTCACCATTGTTCGGCATGGTCTGAAACTGACGCATCCTTCCGGGAAACGCCATCTTGTCAGGGTCGGTTGTTAGTCCCCACTCTGTTCTGTCGCAGACTCTGTTTTCGCAGGTGTCACATGTAGGACGCGGTAACGCATCCGATCTGCGGATAAGGTAGGCGGCGGCGTAAAAGGGGTTGTATCCATACCTGCCTTTCTCACGATGACAGCCGCAACCTCTCGCATCACATCAAGTGGAATTTCGTCAAGTGTCTTGTCCTCGACTGTGCCCTTCTCACCGTCGAGTTCCCAACCGGGGAAATTCGTTGCCTTTTGCACGTGATGCTTGAACAACACGCGAGCCGTCGCTAGCTCCCGCACGCTATCGACGAGGTGTTCCCACTTTTTGAGCAGCGGCTTGCAGGTAAAAACGGTGCAATGCTTGAGAATGTGATCAGGAATGCGGCTAACGTCGTATGTCATCGCGTAGTTTGCGTGCGCCTCGCCTGCGTTCTTCTCGTCCCAACCCAAGAGAGCGGGGTCCGAAACGACAACGATCCTGAATTTGTCAGACAGTCTTTTCCCGATTGCCATTTACGCACCCTCGCCGCTGATAGCCCAATGCCACGGAGCCGCACCGATCTCGCTGATAAGCGTGTCACTATCGATGCCCGCAGCACCGAGAGTATACTTGCTCGTAATGGTCACGTAGCTATTGCTTTCGTAGTCTTCCGTGATCGCATCGTCGCCACGCAGCACCGCGTTGTGCCCCCAAAATCCCATGGCAGGCTGAGTGATAGCGCGTGTCGGCTGCACGATGGCGATCTCCTTGGGGGTCTGATCCGATTCGAGCGCCTGCCAATCCGTGACACTCCAATCAGCAGTGATCGTGATGGTCGGAACACCTGGCACCATTATGTAACCCTGCATGCCTGCGAACGAGCTAGTGCACCCACCCGCGATAATCGGCACCGTGGTAAAGCCTGTGTCAATCTCAATCGAGTAAATGCAGGTCGGCGAATAGGCAATTCCGCCCGCGTCAGCATACGTTCCGATATTCACAGATAGATCGTCGGTCGTGATGATGAACTTCTCAGAGTCAACAAATACCTCTTCGGCAAGTGCAATATCTTCGATCTCCAAGGTGCCACAGTGGAATGTCATAGGAACTCGAATCGGCTCGCCTGCTGGGGTTATCGAGATAACAGGACCCGTGCCGAGGGCACAGCCCTTGTAATCAAATGCTACCTCGTTCGTCCCACCTGCGTAATCCATCGGGGTAAGCCGACGGAAAGACAGGGTGCGGTCCGTCTCGACTTGGCGGAAGTGCGGCCAAATCGTTGTCATGACTTCCCAATCGTTGCTATTCGAGGTAGCACTAGGAAGGGCGTTCATCGGCGTGATGTTGAAGTTTGCAGCGCCACTATTCGCAGCCACAAGAACCGGCCAATACAGACCGTTGTCAAGCTCGCAAAGACCAGCCTCGCCTGCAACGCTACCCTCGGCAGCAAGCGAGAAGTCCGTCGTGCTTGTGTACGCGTCAATGGTCGTTTTGTCCGAGGTGTTGACCCCGCATCCACCGGAGCGCATGAAGGCGGCGATAGCCGGTGCGGTATCGACCGCAGAAGCCCGCCTCATTTCGGTTGTAAAACCGAGCGCATTTTCCATAACCTTCTGATACGGAATCGGCTTCGAATCGTCGTTTTTGAACGGGTGGCTATGACCCATCGTAGGGTTGGCCGCAAGCATCCGAGACTGAGTTGGAAAAGTCGGCTCGGTGAACCTAAACTCTTTCGCGTTCGCCATCGTAGCGGAGCCAAGTGAGGTCTCCTCAATGTAACCCAGTGTACGAACTACACCTTTGTTGACTGCCATTTTGTTAGCTCCTTTACGACGTGGTCACGTCGAAGTAGATCTCGATTCCCACGCGCATCAAATGCCACGGGTCATCAGCATATTTTTCGAATGTCGGCTGTGAGTCGGGACGGATGATTCTGTACCCCACGCCGTTAGTTGACGATGCGTTGTTGAGCAGATCGGCTCGAATCTGATTGTAGTCGTCCGCCGCGAGCGCGTCCCACTGTCCGCCCTTGTAGTTGTCTACAGGATAGGTGATGAGCAGCGGCATGATCCGAATCTCACGATACGAACCGGCACAGGCCGCAACAGCCGCCTCTTTGATAGACGGTCTGAGGCGGAACATCCTAGGGCGCCCGGTGAACTGCTCGATGGGTGACGCTGCCTCGTTCGCGTCAGAGTAGTGCTTGAACCGAAAGCTCTTTTGCGCAACAGGGACAATCGATTCGATGCGCTCGATGATCTCTGACTCGACGGTGCGGTGCGCTGCGTACAGAGTTGTCATCTAGAAGTCCTCTTCCTGATAGAAGAATGACCCGGCCTTGTCCTCGCCATCGTCAAGCGCCTCGTCTTGATCCTTGTCGATCCAGATCTCAAGCGCTCGGATCCTGTCGATGAACTCGGTCCACTCTGTCTTGGCTACACCTAGCTCGTACTCCCACTCATTGCCACCGCCTGTCAAAATCTTGTAGTGCGCGTAGAGCTGCAATCCGCTCTGGAACAGTGGACTGTCCATCGCCCTGTCAACGTCGAATCCATAGGATGCAAGCTCGGTTCGATAGTCGTCTCTGATAAGCTCAGCTAGACCGTCCCGCCTCGACGGATCAACCAACGTGCCGACGTTCGGATATCGAGATTCCAGTGAGCCCCAAAACGCGATATCATAAAACCCGCCGCTCGCAACAGTGGCCATCTCGCGGACGTCAAGATCCTCGGTTCCCTGCGGTTCCCAAGTGATGACGAACTGGTAACCCTTTGTATATGTCGACCCGCTGAAATCGGCAGAATACGTGACCCATAGCGCCGTGCATGCTGTACCGGTTGCGTGGTCAAACAACAAGTCGGACTCAAGCGTTGCAATGAAAGTTGTCGCGTTGTAGCTCTCGACAGTCACCGCCTCGCCAGGCCCATCATCTCCGTTGTTAATCCAGATCCTATCGCCAGGCTTTAACTCGACGGCCTGCGCAGCACCGAGGCTGATTGTCCTCGTTCCGAAGAGTGCGTCAGTTTGCAGCGCTTCTATATCGATCCGGGTGCAGTTCTGAGACGTGAGAAGATCGCCGCTACTTGTCGAGTCAAACCTCACCTTGACATATGGGCTAGTCAGGTTCTCAATATCCCACGATTCAGGACATTCGAATCTTAGCGAGTATGCGCTGTCGCCGTATTTGACCTCACGACGCGTTTTCATTTTATGCCTCTTCCGCGAGTATGCCATGCTCGGTATTGTCCTCTAGTGAGTACAAAACCCGCTTGCCGTCTGCGTCTCTGTCGTAGATTAGTCCGAGGGGATTGTAGACGTGGAGTGGTCCACCTTTGTCGCGCTTGTGCTTGCTGCCGAGTTTGTCGAACGGGATAATTGCTACCCTGTCGGCTTTGAGTTTTGCTAGTTGCTCTTCTGTCACGAGCGCATGCACGATGCCGCTGTTGAGCGGTTTCACGGCATACAAATCGAGACCGCGGCTCAGGGGTGCTGGCAAGAATACATCAACATACATCACGGCTTCCTCGTGATCGCCTTGTGGATCCGCAAGTCGCTTACCACTGCGTTACCGTGTTTAGCGCCGTCGGCTGTCGACCCGATTGTGATTCGGTCCAAGTCGTCAGGCACAGCAACAGACGTATCGGTGCTTGAGTCGGTGCCAGCGTACGTCATCTGTAAATCGTTTGTTTTGAGCCGTACAGACCAACGATAGCTATTGCCGTCCGGTATCGTACCAGCAACTGCGACAGCCCCTGCGGCCCCTACAGCCTCGGCAACGCTACAGTTGGCATCCTGTCCTGCCGAATCGACATACATCGAGATAGCGTCTGTCGTAGCGCCTCCGTCGTTGACACTCAGGTAATACTGATCTTCGACAGCGGTATAGAGGTCCGGCATGATGTTGCACGTGATTGTCAGCTCTCCACCGGTATCAACGTTTCCATCGTCGCCCTTGTAGACCAGCTCATCAGCGAGCCGAGTCCGAGCGGCTGTCGTTGTTGGGATATAGCTCGTCATGTATCCGGGGTCATCCGTCGCTATTTCGTGGTCGTGCTGTGCGCCCCACACCCAGACGTTGACGGTAGAACCGTCGCCGAGGAATGTGTGATCGTTGTCTGCGTCTGCGGGGTATATGTCGTGCGAGTGAGACGGCACGCCGCCCGTATACTCAATCATGCATCTGTAGACACCGCCTCCCCAATCCTCTACACGCCCAACAGCACCAGCGCCAGCAGTGCCCACGACCCCAGTCGAGAGGTTAAAATAGCAGTCCGCATTGGCAACCGTCGGCACGTCTAGATACAGCCAATTTTTGTTTCCTGCCTTGGCGAACACCGAGAAATAATGTTTGCCTGCACTTGACGCGAAAGCCTGCCCAACAGAGTGCGTGTTGGTCGATGCGGCTGCGATGATGCCATGAAAAATGCCGGTCCTGTCCGGTGCCGTGTCGCCGTTTGTCGAGTCGATTGTTGCCCGTGTTTTTACCCAAGCCGCGTTAGTAAAGTCCTCGCTGTATAACGCCTCGTTCTCGGACTGCTGCTCAATCAACACGCCTTCGACGGTCATGCCGTTGTTATCGTATCGACGAACGCGCCGCATCCATCCATCACCTACCCGATAAAGCTTCCTGACTCCCGACTCATACTTATCGAGCATCGCGTCGAAAGCTCGTGTCGCCGTAGTAGGTGACGCCGTGCCCTTTGCGAGACTCGGATAGATGCCGCAGAATTTCTGAAACCTCTCAGCGGCAACGGTCGCTTGAAGATGCGTGTCTAACCATGCAGCCTTATCCCATTCTGCCATGTATGCAATCGTCGAGTTTGTCTGTGCTGACCCACCGGTCCTAGCAAGCGCCGTGAACACTGCGCCACTGCCTGGGCTCGCCGCAGAAACAGAGGATACGACAACAGGCGTTTGTGCAGCTCCGTTGACATACCACACCGCCGACCCACTCCGGTCGACAAAGCAAATCATGTGGTTCCACTCGTCGGTCACGTTCGCGGCCTGGATCGTCACACCGTTAATCAGTAGTTGAATAGCATTAGCGCCAGCGTTCGAAAACAGCTCAATCCGATCGGATCCGCCAACATACTTTGAGATCAAGCACAGCGACTCATCAGCGAGCTTCCCAATAACCTCGATGACTAAGTCTTTCGTCCCCACCTCGAAACACCCGGTTGTCCCGGTGTAGTATTTCGCAGCGTTGCCCTTGACGCTGTCGTCATCAGTCCCTAGGCCGGGACTCCCCTGATTGAGCGAAGGTGCAGAACCGCTACCGGCAATAGACAAATCGTTACCAACCTGCGCTGGCCATGTCGTAGCAGTCGCGTCCCCACCGTAGTACACAAACGAAGGGCTAACCGTCTGCGAGTTGATCGTCAGGTTGCGATCTAGACACGACACGCCACAGCTTGACGCGAACGTTCGAAACGTCAACTCCCTCCTTGATGGGTTGAGTGCGTTTGACGTTGTATGAAATGTCTGGTGCTCTGACATTTTACGGGGTAGACGTGGCCAGGCTATGCTTACAGATGCTAAACACACCGACCGCGCTTTTTTGGATTACCTGCACAAAGAGAGATGCAGAATTCGGTGAGAAGAAAAACCGCTGACCAGCGACAAGAAGTATTGAATCCGTATCGGCAGTCCCGCCTGTTGTGCTGATCTCGAAATAACAATCCTCAGAGCATGTCACCGAGTATGTCTCATTGATGGTCAGCGCTGCGGCAGACTCCTGGCTCGTGCCTGATGTGGTGATGTTCTCGACGGGTGACGGCTCGCCATGCATCCCCCTGATGATCCTGTCTCCTGTTTCGGACGTCATGCGCTCGTCTCCTCGGTTGCTGATCCGATGGTCTCAGCTTTTGCGGGCCGCCCTCGTTTTACCCTGGGCTTGCCGTCTTTATCCATTGTCGGCAGCTTGTCGTAATAAGCCTTGTCAGCCTCGACAAACCGGTGATACCAGACACGCCGCTTCTCATCGCCGACACCTGTCGCTTGTGGCGTGTTGCTAAATTCCCTATCGTCGTATTTTTCGCTTGGGTCTGTGCGTCCAACTCTGACGCCTGTCACTGGATGCTTGCCCCACTGGTTCAGAAATTTCGCGGCATGCGGAAATTCAACAGTGATGCAGCCTTTGTCATCAACCTCGTACTCATACTTGCGGCACCACTTTTCGTTGTATGTACCGTTCGCCCTGTCGATGGATAGCTGACGAGAGCCAACCGGGACACCTGGCTTTTCTTCAAGCTTGCCCTGCTCATAGAACGTGTATACATCACCAGGCTTTCCAGGCTCACCGCCGAACTCGTGATGAATCAAGTGCAGCTTCCAGAAAAACGACTGTCTCCGGCGCTGCTCATACGGCATATCTCGCGCCATCTCGTAACGCCTCGCAAGCGCCTGCATGAC
>Ga0099850_1001471_pt1 | contig 10991 bp, 6 predicted proteins | sample CB_VirMetaG_5_FD_79182 | JGI IMG/M metagenome (GOLD analysis project Ga0099850, IMG submission 79182) | Freshwater to marine saline gradient viral communities from Chesapeake Bay - CB_1508_1D Viral MetaG | ecosystem: Environmental > Aquatic > Marine > Coastal | place: USA: Chesapeake Bay...
AACATGAGCATCGATAAGCTGCGTGCTACTGCAAATGCGATGAACGAGAAAAACGTACCTTCAGAGGGCCGTTACTTGTTAATGCACGCTTCTCAGCTTGATGCGTTGTTAGGCGAAACAGAAACCACTTCATCTGACTTTGCATCGGTGAAGGCATTGGTTCGTGGCGAAATCAATTCGTTCATGGGCTTTAACATCTTGACTATGGGCGACCGCGACGAAGGCGGCATCCCTAAGCCTTCTACCCGTACTTGCTTCGCATGGCACAAAGATTCTTTGGGCTACGCTGAATCAATGGCGCAGAAGTCTGAGATCAACTACGTTCCAGAGAAAACCAGCTTCTTGGTAAGCTCAATGTTCTCTGCTGGCGCAGTAGCGATCGATGATGAAGGCATTGTTAAGATTTCTTGTACTGAAGCATAAGGAGTAAATAACAATGGCATACGATAGCGCAGGTTTACAAACCGTAGCAGCAGCAAAGCGTGGTACTGCACCAAGTATCTACGCATACAAAACTGCTGACGCGATTGCAGACGTAAACACAGAAGGTTATTTCAATAGCTTGTCAGATACCCTAGAAGTAGGTGATTTGATCTATTGCGTAACTTCAACTGGCTCAACAGCTGTTTGCACACTAACCCAGGTTCTTTCGAACACTGGCGGCGTTGTAGACGTTGCTGATGGCACAACCTTAGCCGCTACTGACGGCGACTAATAGATCGGGCCAGGGAAACCTGGCCCTTTCTCTTACAAGGGGGAGTCATGGCTTCTGGCGATACAGATCTTTCTATATGTTCGGATGCTCTCATCCTATTGGGTGCGGCTCCGATTTCTTCGTTTACAGAGGGTACGGATTCTGCCCAGGCTTGCGATAGCCTATACCCAGATCTGCGAGATTCTTTGATCTCAAGATATGAATGGACCTGGAGTACCAGGAAAATTCAGCTTTCAAGATTATCAACTAATCCCATTAATGAATGGAAATATAGTTACCAGCTTCCAGGCGATATGATCTCTGGTGTAATGGCGGTATTTGAAACTAATTCTACGTTTCAAAAACCTTTGCGGTATGGCTGGGAAATTTACCAGGATAAGTTATACACAAACCTGGAAACAGTTTATATCGACTATCAAACATCGGTAGCCGAATCAGCTATGCCTGAATACTTTGTTCGATTGTTACGCACCGCGCTGGCGTGTGAGCTGGCGATGGTAGTTACTGACCAGGCATCGAAGTCTGAGTTTTATCGAGTGATGGCTTACGGAACGCCTGGCGAAAATGGTCGAGGTGGTTTATTCCGCGATGCGATCAACATCGATGCGCGTGGTTCTTCTACGCCTGTCATCGAAGATTACTCATTAATTGATGTGAGAAACTGAAATGCCTGGCATTGTTTTATTTCAGACTAACTTTTCATCGGGCGAGCTAGATCCGAAGTTAAGAGCTAGGACCGATTTAGAGCAATATGCAAACGGCCTGGAAACCGCGCTGAATGTTTTGATCCAGCCACAAGGCGGGGTTAAGAGAAGGCCTGGCACAAAAACGTGCAGTACCTGGGGATCTAATGCAAACTTTCAATACGCTCGCTTAATTCCTTTTGAGTACAGTGTTGATGATACTTATGTATTAGTTATCGATTTTTACGCAGAAAAAATTTATGTTTTTGATAGCAATGGCGATCAAATAATTGATATTAATGGAACGTTAGATGATTGGATTTCAACGTCATTTGGCATCAGTTATTTAGATGCTGCTGAAGTTCAATATGTGCAAGCTGTTGATACCTTGATTTTTGTGCATCCTACAATGCACCCAAAGCGGCTTATACGAAATGCAAATGATAATTGGACATTTGAAGATCTGCCACTAACAAACATTCCACAGTATGCGTTTTACCTGGATACACACGCGCCTAACTTCACAATCACCCCGAGCGAAGTTTCTGGGAATATTACAATAACAGCTTCTGCTGTTACTACCGACACTGGCACAGCACAAGCTGGTAGCACAGATACAATTACCTTAAAGGCTGCTTCATCTTTTACTTCTGATGATCAGCCTAATGGTATGTTCATTGAGATCACATCAGGCACAGGCGTAGGACAAACTCGGCACGTTGAAGATTATGTTGCTTCAACTAAAGTGCTAACAGTTTATCCGGATTGGGATACAGCGCCAGACAGCACTAGCGGCTACGATATTAAAGCCTATAAACCAGCAGCGGTTGGTGAGTATGTGCAGGTTACAAATGGATTCGGTCGCGCTCGATACACAGAGTATGTAAGCGCTACAGAAATGAAGGCGTATGTTGAAACGCCTTTTTTTGATACCGATCCCATTACATCAGGTAACTGGGAAAGTGAGCATGGCTACGAAGATACCTGGTCAGATACCCGAGGCTGGCCTGGCACAGCCTGTTTCCACGAAAGCCGGTTGTATTTTGGCGGATCAACCTCCAGGCCAAATACTATTTGGGGATCTCGGGTTATAGATTATTTTAACTTCGATGCTGGCACCGCTCTCGATGATGAAGCGGTTGAAGCGACGATTAACACTAACCAGTTAAACAAAATTACCCATTTAATCTCTGGTCCTGACCTTCAAGTGTTTACAACAGCTGCTGAGTTTGTTGTTGCTCAAACCGGCACAGAGCCAATAACGCCGTCTAATTTTCTGATTAAGAAACAAACTGGATACGGCACTTCTGGCGAGATTCCAGTTATTGATATTGATGGTGCAACAATATTCTTACAGCGACAAAAGAATGCGCTTATTGCTTTCCAGTATAGAGATACAACAGCAAGTTATGGTACACAACAGCTTTCAGTTTTAAGCTCTCATTTGTTGACAGCTCCTGTATCTATGGCGGTTCGTGAAGCTGGCGAAGCAGACGAAGTTAATAGAATATTTATTGCTAATGCCAACAATACAACCACAAATCCTGAAGATAACTTCTTAACGGTTTATACCGTACTTGGCGAGCAAAACCTGGTGGCAGCGAGTCGCTATAAAACTGTAGGAGCATCTTCTTCCGAGCCAGCTAGGCCCCTGCAAGTTTGTGTGATAAACAAAGATGTCTATGTTTTAAATAAACGCGATTACATCGGATCTTCTAGCGTAGGGTACAGCTTAGAAAAGTTTGATGAAAATCGATTATTAGATTGCTCGGTAGCTGAATCCAACTGGTCAGGCTCCCGTACTTATGTGGAAATGCCCAGCTTGTTTGCAGGGTATGAAGTTACTCTTATAAGAGATGGCGTTATTGATTCTGTTCAAACGGTCCCTTCCTCCTATCCCTGGAGACTTTATTTTGAAACAGAGCCAGAAAGTTCTTATGAGGTAGGCCTAGACTTCGATGTCGAAGTTAAGACAATGCCAGCCGAGCCTCGTATGCAGAATGTATCAATCCAGGCGGTAAAGAAAAGAATCTTGCAGGTTGATGCACTGGTGTATCAATCCCAGGATATGAAGATAAACGGTCAGCAGGTTCCGTTTAGAAACTTTGGTGAAGCTGTTCTTGATACGCCGATTGCTGAATTTACTGGCACCAAGACTTTGCATTCACTACTTGGCTACTCAGATACAGGTCAAATCACAATAACTCAAGGTGTTCCGCTCAAGCTCAATTTGCTGGGCATGGAATTCAAGATGAGCGTGGGAGAATAAAATGGAAGCAGCATTTGTAATCGGTACGGTTTTCTCAGTTGCATCTACGATACAGGCTGGTAGAGCGCAACAGGCAATGTATGACGCACAAGCGGCCCAGGAAGCAATCAAAGGCCGAAGTGAAGCGATCAAGTACAAGCAGCAGGGTGTAGATATCTTGCGCAGCATGAATGAATCGATTGCATCGAACATTGCTTATGCTGGCGCAAACAACATCGATCCATTGTCTGGATCCGCATTGCAGCTAAATCGTTATGCAGAAAGTGAAGCGATGTCAGCCTTCGCTATGAATAACGATAACGCGATTGTTGCAGCTGGTACGTCAACGATGCAGAAAGAACAATACACAATGGCTGGCAAAACAGCTCGCGATACGGCTTATCTCAAAGCAGCTGGTCAAGCGGCTACTGGTTACGCCAAGTATCAATATTATTACGGGTAATAACGCATGGCTAAGATGACCAGGTACAAAGCGCCTACGGTTCGAATCGATCAAGTTCGAAACATAGACTTCGCTGGCTTACGCGAAAGCACTCGCCAGGCGCAAGTAATTGGTGAGCAGATTGGTCAAATGCAAAATTTCTTGGAGCAGCGTATCCAGGAAAAGCAGCAGTATGAGGCCAGCCAGATTGTTGGAGAACAAGGATCGAAGGCGGCTACCGATATCAAAGCAAAAGGCGGTCCAGATACTTACCTAGAGAAACAGGTTTATGAGCAAGGGATGCGCGTACTTTCTACTGAGGTAGAGAATAAAGCGCTGGCAGAAATGTCTACGTTGCTGATCGAGGCCGAAGCGCAGAAGTTATCGCCGCTACAGCTACGTCAAAAAATGGACGATGTGCGCGATGGTTTTGCAGCATCGCTATCTGATGTTGATGGTGGTACAGCAGCAATGTTGCGCGCCAAGCTGAATGGTCAAGCTGAACAAAGCCTGATTAAGTACAACGGCATTTATCAAAAGTTCCAGGATGATCGAAAAAAGATCGATTCTGACCTGGGCTTGCAAGAGCGCATGAACATGATGCGCGATGCGGCAAGTCTGCCAGTAGATCCAGCCTTGCGCCAGGCCGCAGTAAACGCTCACATTGCGGATATTCGAGCGTTCATGGAGGATCGACCTAATCAACACACTGGCAGACAAGTTGCCAATGTATTGAAAGAGATCCAGGTTACGGCAAAAGAAGAAGAAATCTTCGCAGATTTTTCTCGCCTGGAATCTACCGAAAAGAAGCTCGACTTCATTAAAAAGCTGCGTGATAACCCGCCTAAGATTCTCGAAAGGGAAGATGCGTTTACCCTGGCGACAAAGTTAAAGACGGCCCTCGCTAATGAGAAGTCACTCTATTCTGGTGAGGTAACTGCGCTAAAAGCCGAGATGGCAGATTTAAAAGAGATCATGTCAAACGGTGGTATGCCTAAAGAAGTTGATATCCAGGCAATGCAACAGCGTATCGATCTGCTGCCGCCTGATATTGGAGGCCAGGTCAAAGAAGATTTTGCAATCTTCAAGCAGGTTAAAAATAACGTCGATGCAATGCGCGAGATGAATCCAGCGCAGCTAGAAAGATACGTTGGTCAGATCCAGGAATTTCGGCCTGATAATCAAGCTAAAGCTCAAGTGTTAAAACAAGCTCAAAGCCTGTTGAGCAAAATGAAAAGCGCGATCAATAAGGATCCATTGAGCTGGTATCAGCAATCAGGCAGCGGCAAGCTGAATAACATCGAGTTCAATGGCCCGACTATTCTTGCAGCGATGGCTGGTGACATGAACGCTCGCCAGGAAATTCAGTTAGGCGCAAAAGCTCGTATTAACGATGCGTTCAAAGTTAAAGAAAAATACAACAGTAAACTGCGATTCTTAACAGATATCGAAACTGATGGCATCGTAAATCAGATGGAACAGCTCTCAGCTAAAGAAAAGGTCCTTATGCTGGGTACGATTGAAATGATGTTTGGGCAGAATGCCAAAACAGTATTCCAGCAGATTGCAGAGAAAGAGCCAGAGCTAGGCTACATTGGTGGCTTGAGTACCGCTGGCGGCCTCGATAACGCAACCATTGCGCTGAAAGGCAAAGAGCGCCTTGATCTTAAAGAAGTAATGCCCTGGTCTGATGTTGATGCGCAAAATGCCTGGTTTGTAAAGACCGCTGGCGCTTGGCCTGAAAACCAGGCTGCAAGTAAAAATGCGTCATTTACTGTAGCAAAAGCGATTTATGCAGAGTTGGCTAATAAGAAAGGAATTACAACTTGGGATAAAAATTTATGGGTTGAGTCGATGAATCGATCAGTCGGTTACGATCCACGAAATAAAACAGGCGGATATCAATCAATCAACGGTTTTCAAACAATTATCCCGATTGGTGTAGGTGATGACCAGGTAAGCGATATGCTGGACAATATGACCAGGGGAAAATTGTTCAAGATGACTGGTTTAGAGTTTTCTGAGAAAAGCGTCAAGTCATTAAATGACAATGGCAATATTAGACTTATGCCTACGTCAGATGGAGTTTATGTTCCATTTATCACAAACGGTAATGGTGACATGGTTCCATTTAAAACCGTAGAAGGTGAGCTAATGGAGCTCAATGTCTATAAATGGCTCGAAGTATCCCTGGATAAAGACTAATGGCGATTTTATACGACGAAAGAGATCCGGATGCTTTTGCTGGCGACCTAGCAATAACAGACGGCATCCCTGATGCGTTCGATCAGATTAGTGCAGCACGACAGTCTGCGTTATTTTTAGATAATGCAAACTCGATGAAGTACACAATGGCGGAAGAATGGGAGCCATTGGTTGACATCATCAAAGAACGCGCTGGCGGTTATGGCTGGTTTAATCCTGGGCATTACGCCTTTATGGATGATGAGGAGCCAGATCCATTTCGGGATGGCTCTGAATACCAAACCTTCGTTAATAAGCTGCTGACAGAAATTCAAGGTAATCCTGAGAAATACAATGATGTAAACGTCGAGGATTGGAATCCAGCAGCGGTTTTCCAGCGCGCTAAAGAACGAGCCCTGGCAGAAAAGAAACGCTTCGAAGGCCTTGAGGCAATCACGCCAGGCGGGATCAGCTGGTATAACAACCTGGCTGGTGGGGCCTGGGCCGCAGCAGAAGATCCAGCAAACCAGGCAGCATCGCTTTTAGGTGCAGCTGGCAGCAAAACCTTGCTGGGATTCTTATTTAAAGAAGCTGCGATAAATATGGCAGTCGAAGTACCTATCCAGTACAACGTAAGCAAGTGGTACGAAACGCTAGGCATTCCTTACACTGCCGAACAGTTTTTTGCGAACGTCGCAGCAGCTGGCGCATTCGGCGCTGCAATCCCGTTGACTGTTAAGATTGGCGGTAAGACATTTTCTCTTACTGCGGAGCAGATAAAGAAAGGCTGGAATGCGTTAAAGAAAGACGGCTACGTTAAAAATGGCGACGCGATGGCTGTAGATAAAGCTATCGATGAACAAGACTTAAACGCAAAAGAAAGCCCATTTATTAGTGATGAAGATTTTGTTGGTCCGGTTCGTACAATACGGGACATAATTGAAGCTGAAGGCGAGCACAGCGCGCGAGTTCAAATAGCAAAAGATGCGCTGGAGTTTAATCGTCCGCCTGAGATGTCAGACGAGCCTAACTCTATCCCGGTTAAAACTGGCGACCCAGCAGAAACAGATAACCTTGATAACTTTATCTTTAAGCTATCTCCAGATCAGATCGATGTCGATGCAAAGACATTCCAGTTCAAGTCTGGCGGAGATGAGTTTGGAGTAACTGAAAAGCTCCAGGACATGGTGGAGTGGGATCCGCAGATGGCTGGCACAGTCATGGTCTACGAGTATGCGGACGGCAGAATGTTTATCGCAGATGGACACCAGCGCCTGGCTTTGGCTAAACGCATCAAAGCTGCAAACCCAGATGCAGATATCACGCTTTATGCGACTAAGATGCGCGAGGTTGATGGTGTTACACCACAGCAAGCTACCGCAGAAGCTGCGTTGAACAACATCATGTCAGCTCCGGTTCGTGCAGAAAATGACATCATCGATGCAGCCAAAGTGTTGCGCGTACATCCGGACAAGATCCGGAATCTACCACGCAATACCACAGCTGATTATGCAAGAGGCCTGGCTAACCTGGGTAATGATGCGTTTGGCGCAGTGATTAATGGCATGGTGGATCCTCGCTTTGGTTCGATTGTTGGCAGGGCTTTCCCGGGTGACGAAGAAGCACAACTGGCAGCGCTAAAGGTATTGATGCAAACGAAGCCTAATACACTTCGAGAAGCAGAGTTAATTGTTGACCAGGTAAAGTCAGTTGGCTTTGATAGGCAGCTACAGGAAAGCCTATTTGGCGATGAGATGGTTGCAGAAAGTTTGTTTGCAGAGCGAGCAAAAATCCTATCGTTGACAATGGGGCGATTGAAAAACGATAAAAAGACTTTTAAAGAATTAACTAGAAACGCAGATAGAATCGAATCAGAAGGTAATGTCTTATCTGCTGATGCTAACAAGCGGAGATTAGAAGATGACCAAAGTGCGATCGCGTTACTCCAAGCGGCAGCGAATACAGCAGGGCCAATCTCAACAGCCCTTACAAAAGCAGCCAGAGATTTCAAAAACACCGGAAAGCTCGCCCCAGCCGTTGATGGATTCATCGATCGAGTCCGAGATGGAATTTCAGACGGTAGCTTCTCGCGCATACAAAAGTCATATAACGGACAGTCTGTTCAGGCTCAGACATCGAGCATCGAAGTACCGTCAGCAGCGGAACGCTCAGTTGATGAGTTTGATGACCCAGCAGGACCAGCAGTTGAGCGACAAGCAGACCAGCTAACTCAAGATATATTTGGTGATCCGCCAGCTAAATTGGATCCGCCTAAGCCAGACGAAGAATTGCCTGGCAAGGTCCTGGAGCCAGATTGGCGACCATATATGCTGCAAGAAGAAGGTGATGTCTTAATGCCTTTAAGCAGCTTGAAGGCCAAGAAAGTTAGGCCTGAAGGCGTAAAGAATGCTGTTCCATTTATGCAGCAAGCAGCTAAGGGTGAGATCGAAAAACGACCAGCGCTTTTAGTAAAAGATAATGGCGATGGTACTTATACAGTTCGTGATGGCAATTCGACAATGACGATTGCACAGCAAGCTGGATGGTCAGAGATCCCGGTTAAGGTTGTTACAGATACAGAGTACGCCAAGCAAAAAGCAATTAAGTCGATCGATCGAATCTTTAAGCAAGACAAGCTGGGTAAAACAAAGCGTCGCTATGTTGATGGCACAACATTCGAAAAAGACTTTCTGGATAACGTACAGCTACAGTTAAAAGAGCGCCAGGCAAGGGATGTTAAAGGGTTTATGACCCAGGCAACAGCTAACCATAACGCGCTGAATAAAGCGGCCCAGGAGGCTGCAAATAAATTAGGTATTGAGTTTAGAGCTGCACCAGTAAAGAAACTTGAAAAGATCAAGAAAAAGCTGGCTAAAAAGCAACGTACAACAAAGCACATCTATATGATCTCGGATGCCGCAAGAACAGGTATTACCGCGCGAAGCATGGATGAGGCTGATGCGTTTGTTCGCGAGCTGGGTAAATCATTCCACATTGTAGATGAAGGCTGGATTGATACTTCGGTTGGCTACTTCGATCGCAAAATAATGGTGGTATTCGATGATGGTGGTTTAGGCGAGCTACAGATCTGGCCTCCAGGAATGCTGCAAGCTAAAGAAGCTCCATCGATTCACGAAAAGGCCGGACATGAATATTACGACATTGCAAACGATATAGATCAGCCAGCTAAGGTTAGAGCTGATGCAGAGCAGAAAATGCTCGATATTTATGCGGAAGTAATTAAGGACCTCGATAAGTCCTTTACTGATCGAATCAGTCAGGAAACCTTATCGAAGCTGGGCTTAGGAGCACCGAGTCGCGCAAGCCAGGCATCTACTTCTGCTGGCGGAATCTCTACCGCACGTTCGTCCGAGCGTATATCTGAAGCTAACTCTGGTGAGCCGCCCCAGCCTACGCCTGGAGTCCAGCAGACCGCCACGCCATCTTTGAGCGCTACAGTATCTCCATCTCTGTCACGAAACAATCGCATCGTTTCTCCTGGTCAGTCTGTTGATGATGGTGTCGATTTTGTTTCTCCTGAAGCCTTTCGAGCTGCGGGTTCCGATGACGCACCTTCGGAGTACATTATAGATATCGGAGGACAGGATGTAAAGATATCGCAAGATACTAATATTCCTGTTGGTACGGAGATCGACGATGTATCTGGTCAAATGGTAACGAAAACTCAGACCATGCGCGAGATTGAAGAAGAATTTGCCCAGGATGAGAAAATGCTACAACGCCTAGAAGGTTGTGTGAAATGAGCTTGAGAAATTGTATTAACGACGCAGAAGCTGACGGTTCGATCACAAAAGAGCAAGCTGATCGCGCCAGGGATTTATTTGGCGAAAGATATAAGCAATACCTGGAAGTCATGGGAGATGCCCAGGCAGCATCAAAAGCGGCTGGCGATACCTTCGATGCGCTGAAGTTTGAGGCGATGGAGCGTAAGCGCAGAAAATCCTTACAGATTAAAGCGTGGGCAAGATTGCAATACGGCCTGGATAACTATCGAAACCTGAAGAATGAAGAAGATTATGGGCGAGCGGCCCTGGCTTTCTTTGAGCAGGACCAGACCAGCAGCAAGTATTTCCTGAGCGTTACCCAGCTACAGAGCACTATCGAGCGTCAGGCTACTAGCATGATCCCAGAGATGTTGGCAAAACACCGACGCAATATTGTAGGCGGCGTTCGCAAGAAGGCAGAGCTTGAGGATATGACGCGAGAAGTGTTTGAGCCAGGCTCGACTGGAAATGCTTCAGCGGCAGAATTTGCAGATGCCTGGCGTAAAGTTTCTGAGTATCTGCGCAAACGCGCAAATGCAGCTGGCGCATCGATTGTTAAACGCCAAGACTGGGGTATGCCCCAGATCCATAACTCGATGGCTGTTCGAGCGGTTAGCAAAGCAGAATGGGTTGAGTTTACCCGCGAGCTTCTTGATTACAACAAGATGATCGATGAAACCACCCAGCTTCCTTACACCAAGCAATCAATCGATATGGCCCTGGAAGCGGCGTATGAATCAATCGCGACCGAAGGCTTTTCTAAATTAAAGCCTGGATCTGTTGGCGTTAAATCAAAAGCGACTAAACGCACAGATCATCGTTTCCTGGTATTTAAGAATGCAGATGCCTGGATTGAATATCAGAAGCGCTTTGGATCAGATAATTCTTTCGATACGATGATTAGCCATATTTCATCTATGGCGCGAGATATTGC
>Ga0099850_1001472_pt1 | contig 10989 bp, 12 predicted proteins | sample CB_VirMetaG_5_FD_79182 | JGI IMG/M metagenome (GOLD analysis project Ga0099850, IMG submission 79182) | Freshwater to marine saline gradient viral communities from Chesapeake Bay - CB_1508_1D Viral MetaG | ecosystem: Environmental > Aquatic > Marine > Coastal | place: USA: Chesapeake Bay...
AAATCTATGGCATATGCAGATTTAGAAAAACGCAGAAAGTTTCATAGAGACTATTACGCAAAAAATCCACATCATGCAAAAAACCAACAAGAAAAAAATAGACAACGCAACAGAGAAATCATTACAGAACACTGTGGATGTAAATGTTGCAAATGTGGTTCTACCGAAAGGTTAGAGTATGATCATATCAATCCTGCTCTAAAAAAATCTAAACAGTCATTTCTTTCTATTGGTAAAAAAGATCTATTAAATCAAATAGATAATATTCAAGTTCTTTGCCATGAGTGTCACAAGAGTAGAAGCACCGCTCAAAAAACCGCTGCTTGGAAATTGTTTACTTCACTTTCTTTGGAAGAACAGGAACAATTGTTAGACACGGATGGTCTATAACAGCACTGGTCGGTTGAAGTATCCCCTTCATTCCCGAGTCTTGGAATGACTCTAAACTTACCCTGGTGGAGTCATATGACCCTATTAGGTTTCTTGCCATTCCTTAAAAAGGCAAGTGGTGCGGATGGGACTCTCTCCCGCCTGGTTTCTTATTTCCAGTTAAAGAATAAGTGGCGAGCCTGAATTGTAGAGATGGGTTGCATAAACCCATCTTTTTTTGTATAATAAACAAAAATGGTTAATTATGATAGGATTTAATGCCATAGGACAACTTGGAAGACTAGGTAATCAAATGTTCCAATTTGCCGCAGTAAAAGGTATTTCTAAAAATAGGGGATTTGAATATTGTATTCCACCCACAAGAAATAAAAACGAGTGGACTGATCATCAACTTTTCAATCCATTTAAACTAATTAATACTAACCAATTAAATATTCAATTTATTGATTCCAAAAGACCTACTATCGTAGAAAAAAATTTTTGTTTTGATGAAGAACTTTTTAATGAATGTCCGGATTGGGTTTCTCTTCAAGGATATTTTCAGACTGAAAAATATTTTAAGCATATAGAAAATGAGATAAAGGGAGATTTTCAATTCAAAGATGAAATTTTAAATCCTTGCAAAGAAATGATTTCTAGTATACAAAATCCAATATCTTTACATATTAGAAGAACTGACTACTTAACAAATCCAAATCATACTGCAATAGGTCTTGAGTATTATCAAAAAGCAATTGAGAAGTTTGATGATGAGACTACAATTCTAGTTTTTTCAGACGATCCACAGTGGTGCAATCAACAAGAATTTTTTTCCGACGATAGATTTTTGATAGCAGAAGGAAATACAAATTATATCGATTTATGTCTTATGACCCTTTGTAGTGGTCACATTATTGCGAATTCTTCTTTTTCTTGGTGGGGAGCCTGGTTATCAAATAGTGAAAAAATTATTGCTCCATCTGGTTGGTTTAGAGGGTCTACTAATGAGCACCTAGATACTAAAGATTTAATTCCTGAAAATTGGATGGTTATTTAATGAAAGTTGCTATTTGTTTTATTGGAACTGGAGGTTACTTAAATTTTCTTCCAAAATATTATGAAAATGTAGAAAAATATTTTCTTCCAAATACTGAAAAGACATTCTTGGTGTTTACTGATGGTGAGTTGAATAATCTACCGGAAAATATGATTACATATCATCAAGAGCATTTGGAATGGCCTTATATAACCCTCACACGATTTAGTATTATTAATAAGGCAAAAGAAGAAATACAAAAAAATGATTGGTTTATTTTTATTGATGCTGATGCTTTAGTTGTAGATGAAATAAAAGAAGAAGAATTTTTTGACAATACAAAATCTTTCTTTGGTGTTCACCATCCATGCCATTATCTTGGGATGTCTCCCCACAATAAGTTTCCGGGAGCATTTGAAATTAATCCACTATCAAATAGTTCTATAGTTGAAGGTGATGATCTTTCTGTTTATTATCAAGGATGTTTGTGGGGGGGAAGAGTTCCAGAAGTATTGGAAATGATTAATGAACTCAATTTGAGGGTAAATGAAGATGTTAAAAATAATATCGTTGCTGTTTGGCATGATGAAAGTCATCTCAACAAGTTTTTTATAGGAAATAAAAACATGGTCCATACTTTAGGACCTGAGTTTGCTTATCCTGAAGTTTTTGCTGACCATTGTACATTTGAACCAAAAATAATTCATTTAAAGAAAGATAACTCTAAGTATCAACAATGAAATTGGCAGTTTGTTATAGAGGTCACTTAAGAACTCTTTCAAAGACATTTGAAAATCAAAAACAACATCTATTCAAAGATAATGATGTTGACTTCTTTTGCCACACCTGGAACATTTATGAGGAGGAAATAGATTTTCTAAAGGAAGTTGTCAAACCAAAAAGATTTTTGGTTGAAGATGTAAAGTTGTTTGAAAAAAATCCATATAATACTATGACAGTTTCCGATTCTTGTATGGAGACTAATTTCGAAAAAGATAAGTTTCTGAATGATGGATATCTTCAAGGAAGACCTTATAATGTTTTGAGTATGCTCTACTCTCTTAATAAAGTTAATTCTTTAAGAAAGGAATACTGCCAGAGAGAAAATATTAAATATGATGCAGTGATTATTTGTAGACCAGATATTTACTTTTATGGTGATTTCAATTATAATGAGATTGACATTAATAAAGTCAATATATCTTGGTTTGAAAGTATAGGAGAGCATTTAAACAATCAGGTTTCGATAATTGATCATATTGGGTTTTCTTCTGAAGAAAATATGAATTATTATTGCGACTGTTTTCTTTATTTACCTGCATATTACTTCAATCAAAAAGTACCAATGATACCCGAAGTTATGTTAGGGTGGCATATAAAGTCAAACTCTTCTGAAATTAATATGATTAATACAGTTCATTCTGTAGTAAGAACTGATAACTACGAAAACTATTACACAAATATTGATAAATGAACCTTAAGGATTTAGAAATCGTTTCCATAGATCAGAAGTTATATGATGGATTTAATGAATTTATCATTAGTTCTGACCTAAAAGTATTTGGTAAATTTTTAGCAAGAACTCTGCTCTTTCAAAAAGTGAAAGAAATTCCTGGAGATATTGTAGAGTGTGGAGTCTTTAAGGGCTCTGGAATTTTTACTCTCTTGAAGTTAAAAAGATACTTCTGTCCAAATACTTATAAAAAGATTGTAGGATTTGATTTCTTCAATTCCAAAGAACTTACAGAGTCTCTTTCACCTCAAGATAAAAAGACAATGACTTTGTTGTTTGAGGGTAGAAACTTTTCTCACCAAGATTCGTATAAAACTTTTCTAAATCAAAAAATTCTAGATAGTGGATTTTTTGATCACGAGTTTGAATTGATTGGTGGTGATGTTTCTAAAACTGTATTGGATTATGTTGAAGAAAGACCCGGTGCTAAAATTTCTATGTTGTATCTAGATTTGGATTTAGAACAACCAACATATGATGTTCTCACTTCTTTGTGGGATAGAGTTAGTAGTGGCGGAATAGTCGTGTTTGATGAATATGCATACCATAACTGGTCAGAATCTGTTGGTGTAGATAGATTTTTCAAAGACAAATGTATCCAAATAAAGTCTTTGAACTTTATTGCTCCAACTGCTTATGTTGTAAAACCATAAACTATTGGAGAAAGTTATGAACAAGTTAGTAATTTTTGATCTCGACGGTGTTCTCATTGATAGCAGAGATATGCACTATGAGGCACTTAATCGTGCTTTAGAGAAAGTAGATCTAAAATATATCATTACCCGAGATGAACATTTAAGTGCTTATGATGGACTACCTACTTCTAGAAAGTTGGCAATGTTGACTGAAAGTAAAGATCTTCCAGTAGAAAAGCATCAGCAAGTTTGGGAGGATAAGCAGAAAGCAACCCTAGAAATCTTTTCGCATCTGGAACACGATTATGAACTGATGCATTATTTCCAACAACTTAAGCATAAAGAATACCAGGTTGCTGTTGCTAGTAATAGTATTCGTAATACTGTTAAGTTAGTATTGCTCAAATTGGGTATATTAGAATTTGTTGATTATTATGTAAGCAATGAAGATGTAGTGAAAAATAAACCATTTCCAGAGATGTACTGGAAATGTATGACTGCTTGCAATGCTCTACCAAAAGATACGGTTATCTTTGAAGATAGTCATATTGGTAGGCAGGGTGCTCTAGACAGTGGTGCTCATTTGATTCCCATTGAAAATCGGTATGATCTAAACCAAGAAAAAATCAATAAGATTTTTAAAATTTTTTCAACTCAAAGATTTACAAATATTCCGTGGAAGTCTGATAAAATGAATGTACTTATTCCAATGGCGGGTGCTGGTACTCGCTTTGCAAATGCTGGATACACTTTTCCAAAACCATTGATTGAAGTTGATGGTAAACCAATGATTCAGGTTGTTGTAGAAAATTTGAATATTCAAGCAAACTATACTTTCATTGTGCAAAAAGAGCATTATGAAAAGTATAATCTACAATATCTTTTGAATCTGATTGCGCCTAATTGTAATATTGTTCAAGTTGATGGATTGACTGAAGGTGCTGCTTGCACAACTTTACTTGCAAAAGAGTTTATTGACAATGATGCTCCTCTAGTGATGGCAAACTCTGACCAGTTTGTTGAGTGGAATAGTAATGAATGTTTGTATGCATTCAATGCTGATGGAATTGATGGTGGTATTGTTAGTTTCGAAGCAACACATCCCAAGTGGTCTTATGCAAAGGTTGGTGATGATGGATTTGTTTCTGAAGTTGCGGAGAAAAAACCAATCAGTAATAATGCAACTGTTGGAATTTATTTTTGGAAAAAGGGTTCTGACTATGTTAAATATGCTGAACAGATGATTTCGAAAAACATCAGAACAAATAACGAATTTTATGTTTGTCCTGTTTTCAACGAAGCAATACAGGATGGAAAGAAGATTCGTATTAAAGAAATTAAAAGGATGTGGGGGATTGGAACACCTGAAGATTTGAACTATTTCTTGGAGCATTATAACCAATGAAACTTATAGCACACAGAGGTAATATAACAGGACCAAATCCTCTTAAAGAAAATAGTTTAGATTATATTGACGCTGCTATAAATCTAGGTTATGATGTTGAAATTGATATTAGATATTTTGAGGAAGAGAAAAAATTTTATCTTGGCCACGATGAGGGTCAATATGAAGTCCATTCACTGTGGTTAGTTCGCAGAAAAGATGAACTATGGATTCATTGCAAAAATTTAAGTTCTCTTAAATTTTTTTCCGATAGTCCAGTAGACTTTAATTATTTTTGGCATCAGACTGATTATTTTACTTTGACTAGTAAAGAATATATTTGGACTTATCCAGGAAAACCTCATACTAGCAAATCAGTTATTGTTATGCCCGAATGTTCTGTTGATATGAGTGTCGTAAAGGAGATGGGTGGATATGATTGTTATGGTATCTGTTCCGATTATGTAGGAGAAATTAATTAAAATGTATAAAGGAAAAAAGATTATTGCTTGCTCTCCGGTTGGTAGAAAGGAATCTATGAAATGTCTGTTTAAGGAAATCCTTAAGCATAGACATATTATCGATGAACACCATCTCTGGGTCAATACTGTTGTAGAGGAAGATCTAAGTTATATTAATCAGTATGCGGAGGAGAACTCTGACTTTGTTACTTTAAAATATGGATGTGATGAACTTGACCCAGAACAAATGGGAAGGGCGCATAATGTTAAACGATTTTACAATTATTGTGTAAATCCAGACACCTTCTATTATAAAGTCGATGATGACATCATCTTTATCGAAGATGGTACTTTTGAAAAACTTGCTCAATATAAAATCGATAATCCTGAGACATTTCTTCTCTATCCAATGATTATTAACAACTATTGGTGTACTCACTTTCTGCGAAAGTATGATGCTATTGATGTTCCAGAATGTGTTGTATGTGATAAGACTTGGTATCTTGATTTTGAAAAAGCAAGAGATCAAATGAAGTCTTGTCCTGGAACAATGAGCGATAATCTAGACGAACCAAAACCAAGAGACTATATTCCAGAGAATAGGATTATGAGTCCTCTTTATTGGTCTGACCCAAACTTTGCCTATCAAATTCTCAATAATACTTACGAGTATATCGTTTCAGATAAACTGGCAGATTTGAATATTCCAAATGTAGTTCTAGATTATGAACCAGTCTCTATTAATTTTGTGATGTGGTCTGGGGAAGACTTTGCAAAGTTCGATGGTAATGTCAGGTCAGTTGATGATGAACCTTGGTTAGCACTTTTTTATCCTTTAAAATATGATTTGAAAAATGCAATCGTTGGAGATGTTAGAGTCGTTCACTATGCTTATTGGCCTCAAAGACAGTACTTAAATGGTACGGACATTTTGAGTAAATATGAAAAAGTATGATTATTTAATTGTTGGTGGTGGATTATTTGGGTCCACCTTTGCAAGACTTGCTTTTGATAGTGGCAAGTCTTGCTTAATTATTGATAAAAGAAATCATATTGGCGGCAACTGCTATACAAAAAATGTTGATGGAATAAATGTCCATCAATATGGTGCTCATATCTTTCATACTAGTAATAAATTTGTTTGGGAATTTGTAAACAGATTTGCCGAATTTAATAATTTTATAAATTCTCCAAAAGCATTTTATAATGGTAAGATGTATTCATTGCCATTTAATATGAATACTTTTTATGAACTATGGGGAGTAACTACGCCAAGTCAGGCAAGAAATATAATTGAGAGGCAGAAATATAAAGGGATACCAACTAATCTGGAAGAGCAAGCCTTATCTTTAGTGGGAGAAGACATCTACAAAATTCTTATAAAGGAATATACCGAAAAGCAGTGGGGTAGAAGTGCAGTTGAACTACCAACATTTATTATCAAGAGACTTCCATTAAGATTTACTTTTGATAATAATTATTTTAACGATACTTATCAGGGAATACCTATTGGTGGATATACCAATATGTTTAATAAAATTCTTGATGGTATTGAAGTTAAACTAAACATTGATTATTTTTCTAATAAAGATTACTTTGATTCTATTGCAGAAAAAGTTGTTTATACTGGTTGTATTGATGAATTTTTTGGATATGAGTTTGGTAAGTTAGAATATCGTTCTTTAAAATTTGAATCTGAAATTTTAGAATGTGAAAACTTTCAAGGAAATGCTGTTATAAATTATTGTGATAATAGTGTTGCATATACTAGAATATTAGAGCATAAGCATTTTGAAAAGACGAATTTCAATCATACTGTAATTACTAAAGAATATCCAAAGTCATATGAAAAAGGATTTGATCCATATTATCCAATAAACGATATGATAAACAATAAGTTATACAAAAAGTATCTTGATAAATCAAAATCATTGACAAAGTATATTTTTGGTGGTAGATTATCTGAATATAAGTATATGGACATGCATGTCGTAATAGAATCTGCTATGAACAAGTTTAAATCAATAAATTGTATCTCATGAAAGTCGCACTGTGTTTATTTGGTCAACCTAGATTTATAAATGAAGTATCGCCATACATCCTCGAAAACTTATGTGGGGAATATGATGTTGATGTATTTTTTCATTTATGGTTTGATGAAGATTTGCAATCAAAACCATATAAGTATGGTGGAGGTGGTCAATGGGAAAAACAAAGAATATCAGCAACAGCAATTGAAGATGCTTTGAGAATATATAAACCAAAAAAGTATAAAGTAGAAAAAAGCAAAGTATTCAAAGATTCTACTATAAAGACCGATTATTGCTATTATCCAAATGGTGAATTGGTTTCTTGGTCAAAGCATTGGAAAGAAAGTGATGAACCAGATTATATTCCTCGTATGATTAATAATTGGATTTCATATCATTATAGTGTAAACCAAGTTAATATTTTGAGGAAAGAATATGAATATGAGAATGATTTTAAATACGATTGGATTGTGAAGTGTAGAACAGATTCAGTTGTTCAGCAAAAAATTAAATATGAGGAATATAATCCATCTTTTGTTAACTATCCAGGATGGCTTAATCAACCTGATGGTATGATCAATGATTACTTAAATTTTGGTGGACCTAAAGCAATGGATCCATTTATGAGCACTTTTTGTTTTATGGAGCACTTGTTCGATATGTGTGACCAAAAATTTGGTGGAGCATGGTCAAATGAAATGCTTCATCGCCAAGCTTTAGATTTATTTGGTATAAATGCTGAAGCACATAACTTTGTTGTTTCCTTACCTAGATTTTAAAAAATGAACAATTCTATTTTTGAAGCGGAATATATTTCTGCGTGTAATCAAGAATCCGATATAAATGAGCATCTTCCAATTTTGAGGGACATTGCCCGTAAAGTTTCTCATATTACAGAAATGGGTGTTAGAGATGGTGTGAGTACCAGAGCATTTTTTTGTGAAGATGCTACTCTAAGATTGTATGACATTCAATTGAGTCCTTCTGTTTGTCAACTGGTAAACTCTGCAAAAGAATTTGGAAAGAATGTTGAGTATTATGAAATGGATGTTTTAAAAGCGGACATCGAAGAAACTGACTTTCTCTTTATTGATACTTGGCATTGTTATGAGCAACTTTGCCAAGAATTGAAAATACATGCACCAAAAGTTAGAAAGTATATTGGATTTCATGACACTCAAACTTATGGAACAAGATCTGAAGTTTTTAGGGGTCGGTCTGGAACCAATGGATTGTTGCCAGCAATTATTGAATATGTTATTGAAAATCCAGAATGGAAATTCAAAATTCATAGAACAAACAATAATGGATTGACCGTGATTGAGAGGGAAAGTTTGTGATTCTGGGCGCATTTCACCAAGCATATTCAAATAAAAAAGCAACTGAAAATGCAATAAAAAGTTTTAGAAAATATCATCCAGATAGTCCATACTTTCTTTATTCTGATAATGGGTTGGATTTTTCTGAGATTGCTGAAAAATATAGTTGCAAATATAAATTTTGTGACATTAGGATAGGTTACGATAAATGTTTTGGTTTTGGTGTGGAGGGCGTTTTTCTCTGGTTGGAGAGATTTTATAATAGTTGTGTAATTATGAATTGTGATTATGTTATCATGATGGAAGATGATATTTTAATTAAAAATAAAATATCTTTACCTGAGGATTGTGAAGTATATGGGCACTCTACCTTTGGAAATAAGTTTAACCCAAAATATTTGGAATATCTATCGAAAAAATATAATATTATTTTTTTGGATGATTGGTATGGATCTGGAGGTGGATCTATTTTTAAAGTGATTACATTTTTAGAAAATTATGATAGAATTATTTCTATCTTTAAGTCTGAACTGGAGGAAGCAATAGAGACAAAGGAAAATATCAATATGGGTTGGGTTGACAATTTCATGACATTATTTTATCTTTTGTGTGGAAAAAAACAGCAGCCTAATCCAAGTCTAACGGAAGTTACTAAAAATCCAAATTGGAGAAATAGTCAATATTCAATAGTCCATCAATACAAGGAATATTATGAGCAAAAAACCTAAAATAATTGTATGGGGGTTCCCTCTTCATACACACACACATTCTTATATTCATGCTAGTTTTTACAAAGCATTTAGATATCTTGGGTATGAAACATATTGGTTTCATAAAGGAAATCACCCAGACCCTTCTTTGTTTGACTACTCTGATTGTTTATTTTTTTCTGAGGGCTTTGCTGATGATGGCATTCCTATAGTTGATAATTCTACTTATTTTATTCATAATGCAATTAATCCAGCAAAGTACCTTGACAAAGGTGCTAGATTGGTTGATATTAGGTTTAATGTTAAAGAAATTAATGATGATAATTATAGTTTTGTTCTTGATAAGGAAAAATTAAAACCAATCGATCATGTAACCTATTATGAACCTAATGCTAGTGATGATGTTCTTGCAAATTCTAGGAAAAATGGAGTAGGTGGATATGAGGCCATTTACATGATTTGGGCAACTGATCTTCTTCCCCATGAATTTAATTTTGATGATAGGTTTATTCCAACAGAAGATAAATTCTATTTCATTGGGACTCTTGGTGGAAGTCCTACACTGGAGATGCAAAGAGTTGCAGAAACACTTAATAAACTCAATATTCAATTTGTGCATATAAATCCATGGGCTAATCCATGCTCTTTTGAAGAAAACAAAAACTATCTTCAAAAATCTATTATTTCACTAGATGTTCGTGGTAGTGATCATTATCACACAAACTCTGGTGGAAAACTTGAGACGAATGGGAAACCCGTTACTGGTGGAAATCATAAAAAAATTGGATTTATTCCATGCAGAACCATCAAACAGATTAGTTATGGCCGACACCCAGGAACTAACTCCCAAGCAGTTAAAAAATTGTTGGGAGACTATGTGATTTATAACGATGATGAATCTCAGTTGCCAATTGATTGTTTAAATTTTGAAAAGAATCCAGATCGTGAATTAATTTTAGAAGGAATGAAACATGTTCAAGAAAATCATACATTTTTAAATCGTGCTAATTGTATTCTTAAGGTTTATAATAGGGAGGTTTGAATATGTCAATTACTTTAGTAACTGCTCTTTACGATATTAATAGGAGCGAAAGTGGTGATGGTAGAAGTTTTGATGAGTACTTATCTTGGTTTTCCGAAACATTAAAAGTTAAATCTCCAATGGTTGTTTTTGTTGATGAATCGTTATACGATTTTGTTGAAAAAAATAGAAGAGGCCTTCCAACAAAAATAGTAACCCAATCTTTGGAAGAAATACCTTACTATGGGTTAAATAAAGATATTCAAGATATTTTAGATAGTAAAAATTTTAAAGAAAAAATTGGAGCTCCAAATAGAGTAGAGTGTAAGATGAGTCTCTATAATGTTGTTATTTACTCTAAATTTCCTTGGATTAAAAAAGTTATTGAGGAAAATCCATTCAATAGTGAATACTTTATGTGGATTGATGCTGGATTATCTAGATTTTTTGGGGAGCATGGTATTAATACAAATAACCAATATCCATCAGAAGCAGCACTCAACACTCTGAT
>Ga0099850_1001476_pt1 | contig 10981 bp, 13 predicted proteins | sample CB_VirMetaG_5_FD_79182 | JGI IMG/M metagenome (GOLD analysis project Ga0099850, IMG submission 79182) | Freshwater to marine saline gradient viral communities from Chesapeake Bay - CB_1508_1D Viral MetaG | ecosystem: Environmental > Aquatic > Marine > Coastal | place: USA: Chesapeake Bay...
CTCTGATCCACCCTTCATCATTTGGATCAAGGAGACACCTTCTGAGTCAAATAGCTTCATTGCCAATCTGACTTTATCAGCGTTTGAACCGACACCTTCAAGGGTATCGGCAAGAATTTCAAACTGCTTATCTGGCGATAACTTGGTCAATTCTTTAGCATTAACATTCATTTCAATCAGAGCATTTTTGGCTTCACCTGTACCTTTAGCAGCTTCGGCAACTCTTCTTGTCATACGCTGCCAAGCCATTGTTAAAGTGTTCATCTCAATTCCAGATTGAGAAGCAACGAATTGGTATTTGGTTAATGCTTCAGTTGAAACACCTAAACGAGTAGAGAACTTCTTCATTTTATCGGCACTACGAATAGCTTGAGTTCCCATAACACCTAAAGCACCCACAGCAGCAGCAATTGGAGCGGTTATATTTCTAGATAAACTCTTTCCTACACCACTAACATCACGACCCATTTTCTTGAATGATCTAGTTATTTTTTTAAGTTCTGAAGAAGCTTTATCCTCGGCTCTTATGATAAATTTTGTCTCAGTATTGGCCATTTTATCTCTTTCCAGATTTCATTTTATTCATAGCTTCAATTTCTGCTTTCTTTTCACGATCTCGTTTAATCATAAAATAAGCAATCCAACCGTTATATTCGGATGCTGACATTTCATTTCTAAGTTGTTCCAAGGGAATTCTAAAGAGTTCGGCTAGTTGGAATTGGAAATATAAATCAGCATCCTCTTCTAGTTTTTTCCTGCCTCACCAACTTCAATTTCACCAGTTATATCAATCAAATCTTCACTGATTTCACCAGCCACTCTGGCAATAACATCTGGATCTACATCATTGATGAAAGTTTTTCTATCGGCAGGAGTAAAAAGGGATAGCCCATCTGAATCTTTGGCTCTGAGAATAATTGTCTCAACCAAAGCTTCTAAGCTACCCTTCGAAGCGAACTTATATATTTTGTCTCTTATGGCCAGGTTTGCTGGCTTTACATAAATTTTCAAAGGACCAGATTCATCGCCCCATTCAGGAACTTCAACAGTTCTGATCTCATTATTTAGTTTGTCTTTATAATGTTGCTTTGCTCTATTAAGTATATCTGACATAGGATTCCCCTTTAAAATTTAAAATTTTTTTAGACCAGCACAGAATAAACCATGCTGGTCTACTTTATTTAAGCTCCCGAATAAGATGTCAACACACCTTGGAAACCGAAGCTGCAATTGATTGTGTCATCGAATGATTGAGTGTAGTTAAAGCTGTTAATTACTGCTGACCCACTGAATCCAACGTTGGTTCCAACTAAATCACTTGAATCTGATACCAAGTTCAAGACAACTGATGTTCCTGCTCTTAAAGCAGTTAAAAAGTCATCCTGTCCTGCATCAGCTTGGTCAAATCGGCAATCAATGGTTCCTGAACCATCTACCAATCCACCTTCATAAGATTTTGAAGTATCGCCCATTGCTGTTGATTCAACAGAATCTGCTGATTCATCGTAGCTAAAAGCTGTTACTCTTCCCAATGCTTGTCCATCGATAGAAATACTTCCTCTGCGCCCGTGCATAATTTACCTACCTTTACCTTATAAGGTTATGTTATTTTTTTCTGGAATATGGGCTACCTTTTCTTAACTCAATTCCATTCTTTTTCAATCTTCGTAAAATGGTCTTCTTTTCAACACCAAACATTTCACCGATTTGTGTTGAAGAATATCCATCATGATAAAGTTGAACAATTTCACCTTCTGGTAATTCAATCCAGTTATGGTGTTTCTCAAAATTCTTTCTATACATACCGTTCTTTTGACCAGATTTGTCTATATTACGATTCACATAACCCCAACCACCTTTTCCACCTTCATTCAGGTTGTAATTGGTCCTATCGTCCACTGCTTTAGAATCAACCATCTCACTTTCAATGAAATAAGCCAGTTCTTCACATTCAGTTTCAAACAGAATTTTTCTTGAGAAGTTTTCAATACCATACTTCTCTTTTGCCAATCTCAAGGCAGTTCCAGAACCCATATATGGTTTACCGTTTTGAATTAAACAACTGGTTACACCAGTATAAGTTCTGTTGTTTATGTTGTTTGTGATCTCATAAACGTAATACATAGTATCCTAAAGTATTGTTGATGGGTTTGATCCATCACATTGATATAGCAAGCTATATGTCATTGTAGCCTTACCTAATTGTCCGTCTGAATCTCTTGAATATTCAAAAGTTAAACTTTCTAAATTGATGTTATAGGCATAGTTATTTAGGGTTGTGTCTTTATAAATTGCGTTCTCCACGTATTCAGTAAAACTATCCAGATTATCAAGTAATTCGTTATAAACTGGAGTTCTAATTTCTATTAAAATTCTCAATTCTCTTTCTTGTTCAGAGGTGTCATTCATACAAGAATGTTCATAAGCGACTGATTCATCCAAAGTCAAAATGTTCACTGAATCTGAGTTTGGAAACGGTCCCACATAACTATTATAAATTCCATCAAACTGAGTTATTCCAGAGATGGAGTTATAAACTGCTTGTCTTATAAGTGTTCTACTATGTGGCATTTCGAATTATTCCGTTATAGGTTAAAACTGCTTTTCCAAATGGATATTCAGCATCGTCAATATCAAAAGTAGTTGATATGAGTGTGAACGAATCAAAAATGTCATACCAATTAGAAAACGACATTATAGCCGTTTCAATTTCATAACATAGATCATCCAACTTATAATCGATTCCATCCTGAAGTTGTTCTCTTGCTTCAATCGTAATTTCATATAATCTAGGTCCATATGCTCTACCAGAGTGCATATACATACCTTCACTGTATTGTCTATCTTCTGAAATTTTATAAACGATATTTGGAAGTGGAACCCCTGGAATGGCTTCACCTAAGTGTAAGCGATCAACCGTATAACCAGAGGATATTGTATCCAAAGCTGTTTCTAAATAGGTTTTTATGACTGCCCTTGTTGTTCCAAACATCAGTTGGTATAACCCATCCTTTTCAATTGATATGTAACTTGAGCTTGAAACTGTTTATCTAATTCTTGGTTGGCAACTCTTCTTGCAACTGTCAAAACAATTCCACGATATGGTTTCATGTCTTTGTATTGAGGTCTTAAATCCTTCTGATTATCTCCAGTTCTAGAAACTCGTTTATAAACTCTTTTCCTTTTGTTTGCGTTTTTACCCTTCCTTGGTGTGCCAGCAAATGTCCCTGGATAGTTTTTCCCTTTGATAGTAACACTTGCTCCACGTACCCATTGAACGCCAGACTTCCCAGCCAAAATTTCTAATGGAATACTTTGAGCATAGTAAACTAGCTTTCCAGTTGAATAACGTTTTGAAACTCGAAATAATTTTAATCTTGGATTTAAAAGTTTTAATGGCTTAACACCAGAAGCATTTGAAATAGCTCTTCTTGATCTAGTTTTTGCCTTAGATAAGACTCTGTTGACTGCGTTTTTACGAGCAGCCTCAATAGCATCTGGAGCTACTTGTCTGGTAAATTTATCGACCTTTTCAAATCCAGTGAATTTTATTTCAATATCCATTAGCTTAAATAATCCTGTGAAAGCATAAGAACCGTAAGTCCTGTTCCATCACTTTGAACATCTTTAACTATTCCACTAAATGAAACTTCCGAAATTATAACTGCGTCTTGATGCGCTACTGATGGAGCATCAGAAGTTACAATTGTCAGCATTGGGGTTGAAGTTGATATTTCTAATGTTTCATAGTGAGGATCATCAAATATACCGTATAAAGACACTCCACCAACCGTTGCGGATACACCAAATGTTTCAACAAATGCTTGTCTATCGGCTGCAGTTTCTATTCCCATATTTGTTCCTTAATAAATTTTCTATATGGGGTTGGACCCTATTGCCCAACCCCCCTATAACGAAAGGTTGTAGTTAATTACTACGTACCAGATGTAATACCAGTTTGAACGGCAAAGCTTTCAGTATTACGATAAGCAATATCTGTAGCAAGGAACGCACGAAGTACAATTCCACCGCTCTTAACATTTGTATAAGGATCAACAACAATATCAACTCCACCCCACATAGGAATCAGAATATCATTCCAGTTTCCAAAGTAGAGATTTGTTGAAGCATTGCTTGTTACCATAGTTTTATATCCGTTCACGCTTCCATCAGTGTCCATTAAGAATCCACCTTGGCCAGAAGCTTTAACAGTAGATTTTAAAATTCCTCTAACAGAAGGACCGCAAACGTATCCGAGTGAACCAAAATCAGCATTTTGGGTTGCTACTTGTGATTCAAGATCAACAATATCTGCCCAGCTAACAACTGTATCACCGGTTGTAAAGCTTGCCTGAGTTGTTAAACCAGAAGCACCAGTTTGAGTACCAACTAATACCTGCTTATCCAAGAACACACCGATACCATTATTAAGAGAATCACGGATGATTGACTCAATTGCTGGATTACCAGTTTGCTTCATCATCTTGCGAGTGAAACCAAGCGCACCACCAATGTCTTGTGGGCTCAACTGAACTGTAGTAGCACTATAAGTTGGAGAAGTGTCGTTATCTCCACCTTCAGTTAACCATCCAAATGATGCTTCATTTAAGCCCTTAGGAATGTCAACATCACCAACAAGACCAGGAATAATGCGAGCACCCATTGCGGCAACTACGGAGTTGGCACGAAGAACATCCACATATTCTGATCCCCAAAAATCGGTAGGTACTAAAGCACTACCATGAGATGCCTTATTGGTTAAAGCGGCATCAGCACGAGTTGCGAGAACATCGAAAGGAATATAAGCACCACGAGCTTCTTGACCGAATTTATCAGCCTGTGCAAGTGAAACTTCTAATTCCAAGCCAGCATTTTTCCAGTTGTTGCTACCAAGTGCTTCGACAAGACGCATAACTGAATAGTTACTGATTTCTCTTTGTGAAAGACCAAGGCTTTGATCAGCTGTAGCTTTTTCAATAGCTGCTCTTTCAATGCTATCCATCTTTTTAACGATAGCTGCGTTGAACTCATCAAGAGTTCTTTCACTGTTACTAAAATCTTCAGCTAAAGCATCAATATCAGGAATAAGATGACGTACTTTATCAGCAGTCTGACGAATTCCATTTAATCTTTTGCGTTCGGCTTTAATTCCTGTTTCACGTTCTTTTTGAACGTCAAATTCTTTATTATCCATATTTTTATCCTTTACTTCTACGTTTGGAATATCTCTTTGTGATACATCGATTAATTCAACTTCGTTTTCATAATCTTCATCATTGTTTCGACCAATACCAACGGAATAATCTGCTGGAACGCTCACCGTTGAAATTTCAAATGGCATCCATCTAGTAATTCTATAAGTTGGTATTTCGTCTTTTTCATTTTCACTACGTTCTCGAACCATTTCTAAAACCCTATATCCAAAAGAAATGGTTTTTCTGATTCCATCTTTAATATCATTGAAAATTTCTGTTCCCAAGTTTGACGAACTTAGGCGGACTTGAGCAAACCCTCTGTTTGCTTCTACCCAGACTTTTTCAACAACACCAGCGACTTGATCAGATTTATGATTAACTAGGAAAGGCATACTATCTGCTCTGGATAGATCTATGCTTTTCTCGTTATGATCTAAAACTTCATATCCAAATTCACGCTCAACAGCAAATTCACTAGAAAATGACAGGGTAACTGTTCGTGTTTCTTCATCGATGAACCGATCAATATGGTTCTCGTTTGGAACAACTGTGAGTTGTTCATATCTATATTGTGGTTTCAATCTCATTATGTTTATCTCCATATCCTATAGGGTTTTACATAAATATTTTGCTTACATTTCATCTTGATTGTTTTCTGATTCATTTCTCATAAGAAACTCCATTAATTTTCAATACCAATGTCAGCAATGTCTGCTTTTAACTCAAAGCTTGATCCATAATATGGTGTTTCTAAACTTGGTTTAGACGTCATTCCTGTATAAGTCATTCCATTGATATTGTTTGTAATCTCATAAACATAATGAACCATTATTGATCCTCTTCAGTGTCCATTTGTTCTTTTTGTATTTCTAACGCATCAGAAGCAACTTGATTTGATGAAATTCTTTTCAGTCCAAATTGTTCTAAAAGCTCTTCATCTTTTGCCATTGTTTGAAGTTCTGTCTCCCAGTCTATTCCTAGGTCTGATGCGACTGTAGTAATAGATTTAACTCTTGAATTCATCATATCTAAAGCCGCTTTACTATCACGTGAAGGATCTGGGAATTGCCATCTGCGAGCTAACCAACGTACTTCTTTGTATTTGTCTATGTAAGCAACTTGTAGTGGGGTGTTATTTACCGCGATTTTTTTTCTGATTAAAGCATTCAGCAACCACATTTCATAAACAGGGGTAACTATGTTATCAATGAATAACTGTTGGATTCCTTTCCATAACTCTCTTGTCTCATTAATGGCAACTCTAGCTGAAGCTAAATTGACAGACTCTAAATCTTGTCCAAGAGTGGGATAATCAACGCCTAAACCTGAAGCTAAGGCACGTAGCATATTCTTTTTAAATGGAGCAATTTCTCCATCTGGGTACTGAGAGTCGAAGGAACGGATATCGTATCCATCTGGAAGTAAAGTCATAACTCCTGGGGTGATTTCATCAATTAGTTCTCCATCGCTATCTTCAATTCCAGGGGTTGTGTCATCACCATTACGAACATAAAATCCCATTCTTGCTGCTGAAGCTCTGGCATTTACTAATGCAGCTTCTTCAAATCCCGCCAGCATTTTTAATCTATTAATTCCAGCACTTAAAGGTGGAATACCTCTAACTTGCCCAGGAAATTCAATTGTAAAAAAATGAATTATTTCTTGGGCAGGAATTCGAATGTGTTTATTTCCATTCGTGCCCAAAATTGAGGATGGATCGTCGTTAGATACAAAATAGTAAGCAACTGGTTTATTCCATCTGTTGAGCTCTACACCAAGAATTATTCTATTTCCATTTTCTAATGTAGAATTAAGAGTGTGGTCACATAAAAGAGAATCAATTACCTGAACACGATATCCATATTCTCCACCCTCTTTACCAGTGATGTGCCTTAAAAATACTTCACCGTCAGTGATAAAGTTTTTTGATAATTGGATTAAAATATCTTTCCAGTTTTCTCGACCAGCCACATCTACATTGTCTGCGTACTTTGCCCAATTTCCCCATGCTTTTTCAATAGCTTCAATTGCAAATGTATCTCTACTACCGTCAAAATTCTTAATTAAGGCTTGAAGCTTCATTCCGAAAGGTCCAACTACATTAGCAACAAACATCCTTTTATAACCATTGGCATAGTCATCGTTTCTCATTCTTTCTCTTGATCTAGCTTTGAGAGTTGTCAATTGCCCTTTCAATAAAGAATTTATATCTGATGACGGAGCGAACCAATCTGCTTGAAGATTGCCTGAGTTTGCAGCATCAAAGCCTCTGATTTTTGAATTTGGCTCAACATTACGAGGGAGTTTTCTATTAATAATTTTTTTAGCAACAGCTTCAGGAATACTTGGTGCTTGTTTTTTAAATTTGTCAAATATACCCATTATCTTGACCCCCATCTGAACTGAATATTTGTGCGGGGGGATTTACCTTCAAGAAGATCCTGTTTTCGCTGCTCATCTCTCACGAATCCATCATATTTCTTTTTTGCCACTATTAATTCTTCTAATGACATTCTTGAAATAGATCTTCCAGCGATGCTCATACTTAATTGATTTGAACTGGCTTGTCCCAAAATAGCTGCTTCAAGTGCATCTCTAATTTGCATTGCTGTAGATCTTGAATCATATGCTCCAGAGGTAAATAGATCTGGTTTTACTTCTATGAATTTTCTTGATACTGGATATCTATTTGTACCGTTGTCGACATAAATTGCCGAGTTATAATTTCCTGCCGTCCAGCCTGACGTTATATTTGAGGCGACTTGAAACAGATATCCATTGGTTGTATCAGCTGTTGATGTTGCCGAGTACGAATTTGAATCGTTATTTAAAATTAAATAGGCAGTATAACCATCAGCATATGTAATCTCTGTACCAACATAATTTGTTGCCTTAACAGTAAATTCTAAAGAATCACCAGCATTTATTATGTTGGGTATTTCATTTAAATAATCCGTCATATATTAATTCTCCATCACTTCCAAGAATTTATAAATCCTGGGGTACCCCTTCTCATTCTTGGTGTTTTTCTTTTGGTGGTAACTTTGTTACTTACCCTGGATTCTTCAGATTGTGGATTTTTTTCAATATGTTCTTCATAATAGGCTTCTAAATTGTCAAACTTTGGATTGGCAATATGAAGTGCACCTATAGCATATACAAAACAATCAAGAGCTTCATTTCTGGGACGTTTTTTTACGAAGTATCTTTTTCTAAATCCTTTTACTAATTTTTCTTCAATTCGCTCTGCCGTTAACTGCTCAAAAAATTCAGCGTCATAATCTTCCATTACTGGATAGTGAATATATCCTGGTCCTTTATTTTTAAGCATCAATCGACCATAAATCAGCCTTTTGGTTTCAAATGTTCCAATGTTGAATAATCTTACTGGTCTTTTATCTCTACCTGTTTTTCTATTCTTTGCTGTTGAAACAATAGGGATGCCTTCTTGACCTTTATCACCTTTTACTGCAAACACACCACGTTTTTGTCTTGTTTTGATATAGTCGTATAATTGTGTTGCTAAGAATCCTGTATCGATTCCAGAACAGCCTATTGAAATATTGTGTCCGTTTTGATGTGTGTATTTTGTATTGAATAAAACATCGTCAAGTTTGTCGTAAATAGGATCTGTTCGGTCAGAAGGATCACCCCATATAACTCTATGCTCAATTGCCCAACATTCTTCCCCTAAACCAAAGCCATAAACTGAGATTTCCATTCGATCAGCTTGTACGTCAACCCCAGCAGTGATATATAAAACGCCTTCAGGTACTTCACATTCAGAAGGATAGTGTTCTCTTCTTCTCCAAATATGGTGTGGGGCAATTTCAGTTCCCTTGCTTGCCCATGTTTCACCTAAAACTGTATTCGTCCATGTCTTTAAAAGAGTTATATCACCTTGATCTGCTTTTTCTTTTGCTAAAAGAAATTCTCTTACAGCATCACTCCAGCTATACCATCCAACGGGCGAGTATAATGAGCTAATATGAAATCCAGCATGATAGGGTTCACCTTCTGCTGTAGCGATCCACTCTGCGCCATTTTCTTCTGCCATCATCCAAGTTTTATATTTTTCCTCAATTTTACAGCCACAATTTTCACAGATCATATAAGCTGTTTGAGGTAGATGTTTCTCTGTTCCGTCATCTTGTATTTCCTTATCCCATTTAACTCTTTTCCAAGTTAACGGGGCTTTGTCTTTGCAATGAGGACAAGGAACGTAGTAATAGCGTTTGTCTGATTTTTCGAATTCTATTTCAACTCTATCTAATCCCTTGATAGTTGGAGTAGATGGTTGGAATATCTTTCTATGTCTTTTAAAAGTGGCCGTTCTTCTTTTGGCTAACTCTACTGGATCCCCTTCATCGTCTATATCTGCTTCATATGCTGATAATTCATCGAGCATCAGATAACGAGCAGGCATCGATCTAAGTCCAGCAGCACTATTTGAGCCGGCAAAAATTAAAATTCCACCTTTGAATTCCTTCATCATTATGGAATTTGAAGCTTCTTTAGATTTGTGATCTGCTATTTTGCCTTCAAGAGCAGGGCAAGCATCGAACATAGGTTGAATTCTTTGTTTCGATGTTCTTTTTGCCGTATCCAAAGTTGGCAAAACATAAAGTGCTGGCCCAGGTGCGTGTCCAATAATGAAAGAAAGCCAAACATTTCCAACTGTTGTTAGTCCGAGCTGGGCCCCTTTCATTACGGTGATTACTTGATTTCTACTCTTAGGACCTAGTTCATCTAGGATTTCTCTGACATATGGCGTTCTGTCTGTTCTGTATTTTCCAGGTTCCGCAGAATCCACTTGTGGGAGATATATGTTTTCACGTGCCCATTCCGAAACTGATAATTTTTCATCTGGACGTAATCCAGCAGAAGTCGCTTCAAAAAATATCTGTTTTGGATCTGCTAAAGCCACTAGCTATCATCCCCAATACCTGCCTTCAGTCTACCTTCTCTTGATAGTTCATTTAGAACAGCAGTTATTTCATTCTCAATTTTATATTCAATCTCACTTGGGTTATCTATTCCGACTAGAATTGGGGCAAGTCTTACTGAAATGTTCTGTAATCTGTCTCTGATAACTCTATAGAAATTGAACATCTCCCCGTAAATTTCATCTTTATTTACAAGTCTACCTTCTAATTCATCCAACGTTCTTTGGTCAATTTGAACACGAATAGCTTCTCTCTGTGCTTTACTGACCATAAAAGGAACAGGTTCATCTTGAATTATATTTAAGCTAGTTCTAGACAGATCAATTTCATTGTTTTGAGTTGGATCTAGAGAAGGATCAGTATTTAGAAACCATTCCAAATCAGCTTGTTTTGGATCTATTTTTCCATATTTGTTTCTAGTTATTAATCCATCATTTACTGCTCGATAAACTGTCTGATAGCTATTGTTCCTTAAACCGACATTTTTTCGATGCCTCGCATAAGCAGCTACAGTTAGACCCTTTTCGGGTACATCATCATAGTTAATTTCAATTGTTCTAGGATCAAAAGGTAAAGCCATAATTTTAAAGGTCTTTCAGTATCACTTTGTTTCTTTGAAATACAATAATGTTTAGGAGCCAGTTATAACTGGCCCCTAAACTTACATTTTTCAGTAATTATGGAGTATTTGTGATAACTGCCGATGGTCGTTTAGAAGCATTCCCCTATATTTTTATACATATTTGTTTAATTAGTAATCATTGAAAAGATCTATGCTCATTCTGACCATCACTAATAAATACTCCACTTACAATTACAAACCCCACAAAGTCCAAATAC
>Ga0099850_1001477_pt1 | contig 10981 bp, 17 predicted proteins | sample CB_VirMetaG_5_FD_79182 | JGI IMG/M metagenome (GOLD analysis project Ga0099850, IMG submission 79182) | Freshwater to marine saline gradient viral communities from Chesapeake Bay - CB_1508_1D Viral MetaG | ecosystem: Environmental > Aquatic > Marine > Coastal | place: USA: Chesapeake Bay...
CCTAGTTCTGCATCATAATGAGCTGGAATCTTAATTCCAACTTCTTCACTATATGGAACAACTCTACTTAACCAAATCTGCCGCATCTCGTCATTCGTTCCACCACGAATTCTATAAGTCTGTTGGTCAGTTCTTGTTTTATGTTCATCAGGCAAACCAAACCATGCAGCACATAGTGGGAAATAAAAGTCAACGCACTCCTGTACTCTTTTTCTGCTTTCGTCATTCTGATTCCAAAAGAACTTTGTCCAGCGTTCTCCGTGTGCAACATGAAAGGTTTCTTCAAAGTTTACCTTACGCAATCCACGAGCAAGTGGTGCATAACTACAATGTTGTTCTAGGTCCACAGTTGTGATATAACCCGCCCTGTCACCGTAACACATACTCACAACAGTTTCAATGTAATCCTCATGAGGAAATTCTAACATTTGGAATGTTCGCCACTCTTCCGGATCACGCTCAAATAGAAACTCATGTGTATCATAACCAAAGTCTTCCAGAAGTCTGTACATAACCTGTGCATGTCCAAGTTCATCCTGACATGCAGAAGACACTGCAATCTTGTCTTCAAGTGTTGGTGAGTTTTTAATAGCAGGAAAATAAGTTGGTAGAGTGACAACCTCTAGGTCTGCGGCAATATGAATAGTATTTACCAGAACATCACGATAACGTGGAGTCATCTCATCAGGGTCTTCAATCTTATATCCTGTTGCGAGTTTTTCTTGTAGTCCTTGTTCATTCATTTGAGTTTTTCCAAGCATCATCCCAACTCCCTGTTAAGCCAGCAACCTCATACTCGGTAACTCTGTTCTCAAAAAAGTTTGTATGATCTGCTCCGTTCAATACCCACTCAAGCCAGTCGAGTGGATTTTCTTTGACTTTGAAGTTTGTTTTCAGACCAAGTTGCAATAAGCGACGATCAGTGATGTAGCGAACATATTGCTTGACTTCATCAGCAGTCAAACCATCGATGTCACCAATCTTATATGCCAGCTCGATGAACTTATCTTCGAGCTTTACAATGTTGCGAGCGATGTCATAGATTTCTTGTTTGAACTGATCGTCAACAATACGAGGATGCTCAGCGCAATATGTTCTGAACAATCTTGAGTTGCCTTCGACATGAATCGACTCGTCGCGAATCGACCACTCAACAACTTTGCCCATCCCTTTCATCTTACCAACTCGCTGGAAGTTTAGAAGCATGACGAAAGATGCAAAAAGCAAAACTCCTTCATTGAATACAGACTTCGCCAACGCAAGACCCAAGCCACGCCGAGTTGTAATATCAGCTTCAGCCATGTAGTCAACTTTGTCCGCCATCTCTTTATACTCTAGGAACGCAAGATACTCATCGTCAGGCAAGCCAAGTGTATCGTTGAGCAAAGCATACGCACGTTGGTGAACACCCTCACGTGCAGCAAACGATCCATGCATATTTCTGATCTCGTTATTCTTGAAAGCAGGTATGAAATGCTCATAATAATTTTTGCCAACCGCAACGTCGGACTGAGTAAACAGTCGAAGTATCTGAGTGACAAATGATTTATCAGTCGCCGACATTTTGCCAGACTTCCAGTCCATAACGTCTTCACTCAAATCAAGCTCGTCCTCAATCCAGTGGATCTTTTCGTGGCGTTGAGTTATTTCAACTGCCCAAGGATATTGAAACGGTTTGTAAACTTTAGAAAACTCCATGAGTCCACCACGTGCGCGACGAACCAAGGATTCTCCCTGATCTAACAGCTGTGTATATCCACCAATCAGTTTGTCATTTATGAAAATTTGTGGAACCGACTGAACTTTGTACTGCTGATAAAATGACAAACGTGTTTCTTCCTCATCCATCACATCTTCAGTATATGTGAATCCTCGACGGTCCAACCAATCTTTTGCCTTTATGCAAAACGGACAGTCTGATTTAGAAACGATGCGGATATTATCCATTTACCTTCCTTGCCCCCTGTATTTCTTATATGATCTGCGTTTACTTTTATTCATCATACACTTTGAAGTATTGTGACCCGAACCAATCGAGGTCTTCTTTACAACTGGTTCATGAACTTGAATTACACCTAGACTCTTTGATTTTTTCGCCATGATAAACCTCCATCAACCTTGGCATGCCAAACATTCTTCTTGTGACTCAACCTCTACACCGTCCATCAAACGATCTCGCTCAACTTTCTTTGATACGTTTTCTGCACGGTTTGAAGTTTCTGTTCGTAAATAATACAAACCCTTGCATCCCAGCTTCCAAGCCATGTAGTGAATCTTAGACAGCTCGCCTTTATTAGCACCAGCTGGGAAAAATAGATTCAGGGACTGCCCCTGACAAATATACTTCTGACGATCAGCAGCTTGTCTTACCAAAGCCATCTGTGGTATTTCATTTGCTGTAGCAAACACACGCTTCTGATGTGCGTTTAGAAAATCAAGATGCTGAACTGATCCACCATTAGTTATAATGCTGCTCCAAACGTCTTTCGTGTCCTGACCAAGATCTTTCAACAATGCTTCAAGATATCTGTTCTTCACCAAATACGAACCAACACGTGTACGATGCGTGTATGCGTTTGCTTTGTTTGGCTCGATAGATGGTGAAGTGCCAGCAATGACACCACTGTTTGCGTTTGGTGCGATAGCAAGTAGATGTGCGTTGCGGAAACCAGAACCAATCATGTCTGGTGCTTCGCCTTTCTCTTTCGCAATCTTTTTCGTTTCTGCTACAGCCTCTTGCTTGATATGCTGGAAAATACGTTTATTGAGTTCGAAGGCATGTTCACTTTCAAATGATGCCTCACACTTTTGGAAGTAAGAATGCAAGCCCATAGCACCCAAACCGAGAGATCGCTCACGCTCAGCGGAAAACTTTGCGCGGGAAATAGTATCGGGTGCGTTGTCTATGAAAACTTGTAACACATTATCAAGGAAACGAATAAGATCACGCACCATTGTAGTTTGCTTCCACTCATCAAACTTTTCGATGTTCACAGATGACAGGCAACAAACTGCTGTGCGGTCTTTATCTGTTACAAGATGGATTTCGTTACAAAGATTTGAACCTTTAATCTTGAGTCCGAGTTTCTTTTGTGGCTCGGGAAGATAACGGTTCGCTGTGTCAATAAAGTTTAGATATGGTTCGCCTGTACGATAGCGCACCTCTAGAAGATTTTCCCAGAGCTTGCGAGCCTTCATTGTTTCACGTGTCTTATTATCGTTCGGGTCAACAAGATTCCAATCTTCGTCTTTCTCAACAGCTCGCATAAAATCATCTGAGATATTTACAGCGTGGTTGAGGTTGAGACATTTTCTATTGACGTCACCAGTGGGGGTGCGAATAGAAAGAAACTCTATGATGTCGGGATGTGAGATGTCGAGATATGCAGCGTATGAACCCTTGCGTGTTTTGCCTTGACGATACGCAGTCATGTCTGAGTTAACTGTATGCAAAAACGGAATCGGACCTGGAGCAATATTACTGACAGAACGCACATCAGACCAGTGACCACCAACACCACCACCCTTTACTGACAGCCAACGCAACTCCGCTGTGTGATCAATCAAACCTTCGAGTGTGTCGGGAACATAAGTTAGAAAGCACGATATCGGCAGAGCCTTTACTTTTTCGCCTGGCAAAACTGCATTAGACAAAACAGGGCTGGAATACATAAACCAACCCTGTGAGGCATAATCGTAGATTCGTTGCGCAAGTTCCATATCACCGTCGCAATATGCGACAGCTGCACGAGCGAATGCTTCTTGGCAATTCTTCTCATCTTTTCGACAATAATATTCTTTCAATAAACTCACGGCAAACTCGGAAAGGTCTTTCTCTCTGGAAAGATCAATAGTAATACCAAGATGCTTCTTTTCTCGTGCCATTTTTCGCTCCCGACAAGTTATTATTTAAACTGAGTGATCAGAGGTAGTATTTTCGCTATCTCCACGCCGCACTGTTCGGCTATGACACGATGTTCTTTCTGAGTCCCATTTTCTGTTCGTAGTTCTATATAGTGTATCCAAGATCTCAGTGTTCCATTCATATACATTCGAGAAACAGTAAGACCCTCAGGCAATACAGCTCTCGCTTGTTCCTTGGCTATACCATTTTCAATCGCCCACCTGTATACATCCTTGGCTTGGTTTATTATACCAGCCTGTCTCCGACCCCAGTCTACAACCAAACTTGATCGGACTTCATCATCTTGAATAGATGGATCGTTTTCGATTTCAATACTGTTTTGCCGATTTTCCATATCTTGTAAACGTGCTTCTCGCTTTACGAACTCAAGTTCTTTCACAGGATCAGCATACCTCTGACTGAACTCTTGAAACGAAAACGAGCGATGTCGTAATATTTGCCGAGCGATATCTCTCGTTGTTGTAATTTCTAAGCACGCACTTGCCATTTCGAAAGGCGACCAATGCTTATGCTTGATCATATATGTTAGAAGTTTTTCTGTGGTATCAGTGTTCAACTGATTGCTTGGGTTAGATACCCTTGCGCAAAATGATATAAGGTCTTGACAGTCATTCAGGTCCTCAGAAAAATCTTCCGATGGCTTCGAAAACGAAACCAAACGGACAGATTGTGTCATCTCTTCCAGTCCCTTATTGCTAGTTTCAGTTTTAAACCCGAGTGGGTGTTTGTATTTAGCATCTCCATTATCTCGTGACGGCTCATTCCCGCCACTATCCCGTCGTTGATATCCTTGTAGTTCCAAGTTGCTGGCCATACGACTACATCATATCCTTTCTTACAAAATGATTCAACCTTCATTACGACTTGTTTGTTCCTGGGTTGATTGTCAAGAACCAAAGTCACTTGCTCTTTCGGCAGAGAATATACAGCACGATTGAAGTCTGTACCGCCAGGAGCAATGCAGTTATCTACGAACATGCTGTCGAACTGACCTTCAACAACATAGATTCGTTTCGTATAATCGATGCGGTCTAGACCATAGACCAGTGGTTTATCTTGTTCAACTCTAATCGTCACATATCGCAAGTTAGAGTTACCCATAGCTCGACCAGTCACGCCGACAATGTTTCCAACAGCATCACGGAATGGGATAATGATACGCTCATCCGCAATCAATCTATCTTTGTACATGTGATTGAGTTTTTCAAGTTCCTTCATGTTCTTCGCATAGAACATATCACCAAACCTATCCTCAGGAATCTTCCGACCCTTTAGATATTGAACAGCCCGATGTGAATCGAGCAGGTCAGAAATACGAGGCAGGTCAAGTTCGAGTTTTGGTTTTTCTTCTGTGATCGGTGTGTCGTTCTTGATGATAAACTCATCGGCTGTATTAGCTGAATGTTCACGATGCGCAAATGTTTCTAGGCGATACGCACGTGCCACATTTGAATCGACCAGATCTAGAAGTTTATACAGTGAAGAACTGATATCACAGTTATGGCATTTGTACACGAGCGCACCTTTATGCTCGAATAGATAGCCACGTGTCTTGAGTTTGTTTTTCTGAGAGTCGCCACAGAATGGGCAACGAAAATTATACAGCCTGTCGCCCTTCCGCTTGAACTGAAGCAGCTGGGTCGAAATCATGCCAATGTACTTGTGGTCTACTTGAATCGTCATCATCAAATCATTATATATTAAGATTCACGAAAAAGAAAGGGACTATGAAAATAATTTAGCGAGTGGCTCCATCTGAGCAAGAATAAATCCAATGACTGTAGCAACCCCAACAACAAACCAACGCCATCTCTCTAGCCTTTCGAGACGTTCATTTGTTTGAGAATGCTGTTTTCTGTTTTCTTCTTTCATCGACTTAATTTCGTCGGTGATCTCCTTCTTCATATCTGTTATTCTTTGGTGGATAATTTCTCTTTGCTGCTCATTATTACTCAAACGAGTTTCGTGTACAGCAAGCATCTTGTCCACAGTAACACTAACAGCAGACAGTTTGTCTATGGCAACGTCGAACTTTTCGGCGAGACCAGCGATAAGCTGTATGTCTCGTTTTAGCAGCTCAACGTCTGTGCGGAGCTCGTCAGCCATATTAACCCCAATCAGTTTTCATGTTACATGTGCAAGAACCACATGCGCATGGCTGATTTTCTGCAAACCCTTCTACTGGCTCAACACAAACTATATCTTCACAATGACAATCATGGCCACAACTTTTACATTGTTTTTCAGATTCCATCTTTCCATCTTTCTTGATCTAAATTGAGTCTCTTCATAGCGTTTCTTACATATTTATCATAATTGCCATTCCATAATAGGAAGGGAAAGAAAGCATGAATGAACATGACGATACTAATACAAAATGCTCGCACCGCCTCAGGAAACGCGAATTGAAAATGCGTAAAATATGTGTTCTTTGTTTCTTTAAGATGTTTGAAATTGATCATCCTTCTGAGGCAGGACCCCCTCCAAATACGCGAACCGACCAATAGCAGAAAAACTTTTTCCAGCAAGGAACAGCAGGTTCAGCCGAGTTCATACCCATTAGGAATATATCATCAGCCAAAGCACGAGCTGCCGACCATCTTATTTCACTACAATCCCCGCTGGCATAATATTTCCGAAGTGCAGCATAAATGTGATCGTGAATCACTGCAGCTCTAGCAACATCCCATGGTGAAATAAACGCCCAGCAAGCACGAGGAACAGAAGCCAAGTCTGTTTGCATACCTTTCTTACATGTTATCTTTCCCTCAGCATTGATATTGACACCAACTTCCTTGAGAAGATTAATGTCAATTTCTGTCATATTATCGGGAGTGAATGAAAGTGCTTTGTCTAGCACCCAGGTTTTGGGTGGTGTAAACTCAGCATTGATCTTGCCATTAAATTTTCCCATCTTTTTAGACATAACCACTCCTATTTTTTCGGTTTTGATAAAGCCTGTGCTCCAAAGAATGCAGCTACAATACCAGCGACAGCAATAAAGTAAACACCAGCCATATCACCAAGAATCTTAGCTGCTTGATCTATTTTAAAGACAGATGCTATCAGAACTATAGCTGGGTACAATAACATTCCTCCGAGAGAAAACCAAGCCATTGTACGTTGAGCATCCCGCATAGCATCAGCATCTTCAAGTTCCTTCCGTTTGAACTCAAGATACATCTCGTGTTCTACAGGATCAACAACCCCATCACCATTCGTATCGGCTGGATGATGGCTACTTTTTACTTCTTCCTTCTTCTCCTCCGGCATCTTTCCTCTCCTCAGGTGTTACTGCCTTTTCGTAATAGACGATAATTTGTTTTTGTTGTTCTATATACCGTCTCAACTCTGCAAAATTTAGCGACAGATTTTCGTAATCCTTGATGGAAAGAGCGATATATGAATCGCCTCCATTTTTCTTTTCGTATTCCTTAACAAAATCTGCGTAGTTCTTTTTGCTGACTACATAGATCTTGACATCATTTAGCTGTACTGCCTTCGGGTGTTTTACTATCGGCACCTCGGTTCTTACTATTTTTGTTACAGTAAGGACTTTCGGCTCCGGGATCAGTGAACAACCCATCAGGGTCAGTGATGTCATAAAGACAGCCCCATAACCTATTAGTCGCATCTTGCATCCTCTTCTCTATTGCCGCTGGCTTCTTATTTGCCAAGTGTGTTAAATTGTGTTTCCGCAAAGTATTACGAAGTTGATCACCATATGCCTCTGCAGTTTGTAATTGACTCTGAAGTTCTTGATTTGCTTTTTCAAACTTTTCTCTATCCTCAATCATTATATTGATTGTTTCTTGCTGTTGCTTAGTTGCCTCTTCTAGTTTCGCATTATTTTCGACGAGCTGACTAATACGAGCCTGAGTGCTATCATAATAATATTTGGCACCCCAACCTGCAGCACCAATGATTCCAATAATAATTATCGCAAGATATATCTTTATCATTTCATTGCTTTCTTCGCTTGTTCATTTTTGCGCCGCCGCAAGAAAGCAGCAACATCAAATGACTGCCCATACTTTTTGTTTCGACCCTTCACCCCCATCTTTGGTTGACGCCGTGTCCAGTGAACTGGATCGTCACCAGTTCCAGCAACAGCCGCACCAGTAGCATTAGCAGGTGCATCCTCCATCATAGTGCGGAGGTCTGAAAAATCTTTGCTCGAGCTTTCGCTCAGCATCTTCATTTCTTTTTGTAACTCTTCGTACAAAAATCCTGGATCATTTAGATATCTTTCATCTTTTTCGCGCAGCAATAATAGCGCAGCGGCATAAGATGCTATACGAGTTTTGCCTCCAGGGATCTTGCCTAACAACTTCTTCAGGTTGGCAAGCATGATGTCGTAGTATCCCCAAGTCTTATTTTGCTCGGCAGATCGCTCGCTCTTCGGCAAGATTACTTTACCGTCTTTGTCGATGATGCCAGCTTTATATGCGTCCCATTTCTCAAATGGTGTTACCAGCCTCTTGATGAACTGGTAAATGAGAAATAGATCGACGACTCCTTTTGCCATTAAATTTTCCTCAGTCTATCTACAAGATTCATATCCATAGATATATCGGTCCCTATTAGTATTTCCTCAAACACACCTTCAATATATTCTGGCCAACGAGCAATTAACATCAAGAATGGTTTAAGATACTCAAGATAATTTTGCAGCTTAAACACTAACATCTTTGTCATTGCTTCGCCTTCAAATACATTATACAAAACGATCAAATGATTAAGCACCAGTCGTTCATTTATCTCGCCAGTCTTTCGGTAACGAGAAAACGAACGACTGATGCTTCTAATCCTTGTAAGATCCTCTTGAAACTCTTCTTCAGAGGCACACATCGTATTATCATAATTGCGAACCGCAAACATCATAAAATTCTTGTCATTAACATAATCAAACATACTGTAAACCTAAACTAGAAGGTAGATAATGCCACCCTCTTAATACTCGTCGCATTTACTGCGATGTACAAATGCGTGTTCGTAAAGAACATCTGCCCTACACTCAGGGACTCAGTGGTTGCATTGTTGGTTGAAGGATTTGACGCTGTCATCGTAGTAATAAAAGTGTTGACAGTTGTCGCCTTCGTTGTTACCAAGTTTGAAGCCAAAAGTACCTTATTCCCCGAAACAGTTACGTTCGCTGTGAACGATGTGTTTGCTGGGACGGTAGAAAAGAAGTTCTTCACAGTCACCCTCTTGGAAACAGGTGTTCCATTTGGATCGTCAACAATCAACAACTGATCTTCATCGTTTGTCGTTGTTAGCTCAGTGAGCTGTGTTACTTTCTTATCTGCCATGACTTAACCTTTCAGATCTTATTAACCACCAAGAGGTGCTACTTGGAAAGTCGTAATCCTTGCACCAGCACCATCAAGCAGGTTGTTCGCAACCGCACCAGTGATAACCAAGTTAGCAGCAGCAGTGATACCTGCATCTGGATTATATAGTGAGTGCCCACCACCAGTAACTGCAATCGACTGAGCATTGACTTGATATGTCGCTTTCGCACTTCCTGTACCACCCTGAAGAGGAGGCATGGCAAATACGAGAGTGTTGTTAGCATTGTCGATCGTATCTCCAGCAATATGAATTGCAACACCGGTGTTACCACCAACTGTGTTAGCAAGATTGATGGTGACGTTGTTTCCGCTTGCCCGCACCTTCATTGGTGTGTTGAACACAACGTAAAGGTTTGCGGATGCGTTTGCTGAGATGTAACCATTCGCGTTGAGCTTAACATAAATTTGAGCAACGTCTGGCTTGCCCATATGAGAAGCACTGTCGCTATAGTTTGTGCTCGTTCCTGGGTTAGCAGCAACGATAACTTCATCGAACTGACGACCAGCTCGTGAACCTGTTCCGTTGGTCCGACGTACCCAACCAGCAGATGTTACAATAACATTTCTTTTCGAAGCCATAGAATCAGCTTCATAGTGTGGCTGGAAACCTTTTACGATACCAGCAACTGTATTGGCTCCAATAGCGACTTGTCCGCTCTCTTGCCCAAATCCCCAAGTTGACATTTCTTTTCTCCTTTTTCGCTTTTCGTCAAGTTGTTCCGACTACTCGGCATAACAAAATTCTACTCTATTTATAACCAAATTTCTTTTTTGCAGTTGCCATTCCAACTGCATATGGGTTATCGACCTTAGATCTCATCTTTATAAGTTTCTTTGCGATCTCATGACCCTTTGTTATTACTTTTTTGGCAGTTCTGATGCCTCTTTCATTTGTGGCTTGACATCTACTGGATCTTTCGGCTTTGGCTTGAATGTTTTCAGACCACCACCAGATGCCATACGAGACATCGCACCTTCATTCTTAGGTTTGGTGCCTGCTTTCTTCTTAGCAATAGCAATCGCTGCTTGCTGAGCAGGGCTGACTGCTTCTTTCGTCGCCATGGCTTTCTTGATTGCCTTGCGTCGACGATGTAGATACTTATCAGAAGAATCTACGTCTCCATCGTTATCGATATCTGCATCCGCTTGACCAACTGGATCCAGTTTCTTTTCTACGACCTGACGAACAGCATCGAGTAAGCTGTCGGTCAACCCGAACTGTTTGTTATTCTTCATCTTTCTCTCCATCTATTTGAGTATCTATGTAATCTGACATATCGTCTATCCGAGCAACGGCTGTCGCGACCTTATTGGTCCACCATGTGGGAATACTACCATCATCGGGCATCTTATCCAGCGCAGCTTTCATTTTCTGAAATGCTTTGCAACCGATCTCAACTTTGGTTTTCATAGAAGCAACATCATCGTGCCCATCTTCTTTGATATGTAATTCTCTGATTGTTCTTTCTAATGACTTGTACATTTTACCATGCCTTACAAGACCAATACCGTGCCTTGTCCTTCGGACCTGGATTATCACAGTTATGTCTTGCCCTAAATGATTTGCGACGTGCAGGAATATTTTTCTTAATCCTCATGTTATTATCACCAAAGATTACATTTGTTGCTTTACCGTCACCATCAAAATAAACATAAAACTTAGATTTTTTTAAATCACCAGCCATTGGCTTATTGAAAGGAA
>Ga0099850_1001479_pt1 | contig 10979 bp, 13 predicted proteins | sample CB_VirMetaG_5_FD_79182 | JGI IMG/M metagenome (GOLD analysis project Ga0099850, IMG submission 79182) | Freshwater to marine saline gradient viral communities from Chesapeake Bay - CB_1508_1D Viral MetaG | ecosystem: Environmental > Aquatic > Marine > Coastal | place: USA: Chesapeake Bay...
ATCTTTTATTGCTGGAGACAAAGTTACAGTACACACCGAAAATGGAATAAGGTTGAAGAAAGGACACAATCCAACTCAGTATTCCAAATCACAGCCAACCGATGAGTGGGTTCAGACTTGTAACTGCAAAGATGTAGATGTTGTTCCTTGTACTGTCCTTGATCCATTCACAGGAAGTGGCACTACAGCGGTGGTTTCGTTGCAGAACAAAAGGAACTTCGTTGGGTGTGAACTGAATCCCGACTATGCTGCCTTGGCAGAGAGGAGAATCAAAGAAGATGTCAATCAAAGTCTAGATCTCACCACTCTGCTGGAATAAATCAACGAGTGGGAAAGCGCGAATGGCATCGCGCGGTCGAGACAATCGGTGCGCTTGCGTAGCAGCAAGGAAGAGGTTCGAATCCTCGCCCACTCAATCCGCCACTTTAGCACAGAGGTAGTGCATCGTATTTGTAATGCGAGGGTCATGGGTTCGAATCCCATAAGTGGCTCTTGACAGTCCTGTGTTCCTACTGTATACTTGTCCAAACCATTTGGAGGTTTCGCAATGAAGATTTCTCACGACACTCTGGCACTTCTCAAGAACTTCTCGTCCATCAACTCCAACCTAGTGGTCAAGGAGGGCAACACCCTTCGCACGATCAGCGCGGGTAAGAACATCCTCGCGGAGGCGGAAGTTCCCGAGGAGTTCGACACGCCCTTCGGCATCTTCGACCTTTCGCAGTTCCTCGCGGCGGTCAGTCTGTTCAAGGATCCCGACTTCGACTTCCGCAAGGATCATGTCGTGATCCGCTCGTCGGGAAGCAAGGCTTCGGTGAAGTACTACTACTCTTCGCCCGAACTGCTCGTCTCTTCGGACAAGAAGTTGACGATGCCTCCGACCAAGGTCAACTTCACCCTGCGCGTCAAGGATCTCAACGAACTCATGCGGGCTTCGTCCGTCCTTGGCGTTCCCGACCTCTCGCTTGAGTCCGTCGATGATCGCATGGTTCTCCGCGTGTGGAACCGCAAGGATCCGACGAGTCACGACTTCAGCATCGATGTCGGGGAGAACGAGAGCGGCGCGGAGTTCCAGTTCCTGTTCAAGGTCGAGAACCTTCGTCTCGTCCCTGCGGACTACGAGGTGGGCATCAGCGACAAGAAGGTCGCGCAGTTCGAATCGCAGTCGAGCAATGTGACCTACTGGATTTCGCTTGAGACCGATAGCACCTACACCGCAGGAACCAAGGCTCATGCTGCCACTCGCTGAAAAGTACCGACCGACAAAGATCGCTGACTGCATTCTCCCGACAGGAATCAAGAAGACATTCGAAGACATCGTCCGCACGGGTGATGTCCCGAACATGATCCTGTCGGGAGGCGCAGGGTGTGGCAAGACCACCGTGGCGAAAGCCATGTGTGCGGAACTTGGTCTTGACTGCATGTTCATCAACGCAAGTGAAGACGGTGGCATCGACACGCTGCGAACCAAGATACGAAACTTCGCGTCAACGGTGTCGTTGAATGGGGGGAAGAAGGTGGTCATCCTTGACGAGGCTGACTATCTCAACCCCCAGTCCACCCAACCCGCTCTGCGTGGATTCATCGAAGAGTTCGCGGCGAACTGTCGGTTCGTGATGACTTGCAACTTCAAGTCTCGCATCATCGACCCGCTCCACTCGCGGTGCAGCGTCATCGACTTCAAGATCCCGACCAAGGAGAAGCCAGAGATGGCGAAGGGATTCTTGGAGCGCGTGAAGATGATCCTCGACACGGAGGAAATCAAGTACGACGAGAAGGTTCTCGCCGCGCTGATTGTCAAGCACTTCCCTGACTTCAGGCGGGTGCTGAACATCGTGCAGAGGTACGCAGCGTCGGGTGGAATCGATACGGGCATCCTTGCGTCTTCCGACATCGCGGTGTCTTCCCTCATCGAATCGATGAAGAAGAAGGACTTCGCGGGGATCCGCAAGTGGGCGGCAGAGAACTCCGACAAGGACATCTCTGCGGTGTATCGAAGTATTTATGAAGGAGTGAGTTCCGCTCTGACTCCTGCGGCTCTCGCGCAGGCGATCATCATCATCGCGGAGTACCAGTACAAGGCTGCATTCGTCGCGGATCAGGAGATCAACCTTGTCGCCTGCTGTTTGGTACTCGCTTCGGACTGCGCCTTCACCTAAATATCGTCGGCACCAGCACGGAGGGTTTACCGTCATGCCGACAAAGAAGATCGAAAGCCTGAATGATCTCAGCATCACTATTCATGAGATCAACAAGCACTACCGTGTCAGCGAGTTCGTTGACGAGTGCAAACGCGAGATGGGCAGCATCAGCGATCTGCTCATGTCGGGACTTGAGGGAAGTGACGGTCTTCAGAATCCCGTGAGGCGAATACTTGAGTTGACCAAGGTGGTTCCCGATCCCGACCTTGAGAAGATGATCTCCGTATGCGAGAAACTCAACGCGAAGTACTCCTACGACAGATACCTAGAGGAGTGCGAGGTCGCGCGTGGGGACTTCCTCAAGGACAGAGCGGACTACTTCTCTGCCAAGGTGCTGAACAAGCCCGACCGCAAGAAGGAGGAGACTCTCAACATCTTCGACTTGAGCAATACGAGCGACTACCTGTTGGCGGATTGGATGGAGAAGATTCTCAAGAAGATCAACCCCAATCCGATCAAGATAGTCTACGAGGACTTGAGAGGAAAGTTGATCAGAACGACTATACGGCACCATCCCGAAGTCTATTTCTACAAGGACGGCAGCGTAGAGACCCGACTGATCGATAGGCACCACGGCATCAATGCATACGACTCGTTCCTCCTCCGATCCTTCTACTCGTCCACCGAGGGCAAGTGGATCCTGATCCCGATCCGTCTCATCGTGAGCATGGACTGCACGGAGGAACTCGACATTGTGTTGGACGAGGAGTCGAGGAAGTCGAGGAAGTCCCCCAAGGACAACGATTTGGAGGACGATGTGGACAGGTCGCCAAAGCAAGAGGATGATCCCGACTTCTACTGACAGAGGACTTTGCAATGAACCCATTTGACTTTGTGAACAGCATCAATGACAAGACGGGGAACATCATGGATTCCGATCCTGATGTCGAGAAGCAGTACAATCCGTTCATCATCAACAAGGCGTACTCCTACCGCCCTGATACCATCCTCCTGTCCAACACCATGAACGGGCTGCACCACCTCGACAAGAGGCTTCAGTACGACTACTACTACGGATCGGTCAGGAAGTCCAAGAGGTACGCCAAGTGGATCAAGCCCGACCATGCCCCCGAGGAGGATCTGATCATGGAGTACTACGGGGTCAACCGTCGCAGAGCCAAGGAGTACCTGTCCATCATGACCCCTGACGATATCGCCTTGATTCGTAGGCGTTTGGACACGGGAGGCAAGCGATAGAGCATTCTAAATAACTCCTGACAAGTAGACTTACACTTTAGGGAGTCATAGAATGTCTATAGTTGAAACTTTCGTAGAGGTAAGTCTGCCCACAGCGGAGAACTTCCTCAAGGTCAAGGAAACCCTCACCCGCATCGGGGTCAGCAGCAAGACGGAGAACAAACTCTATCAGTCCTGCCATATCCTGCACAAGAGAGGCAAGTACTACATCGTTCATTTCAAGGAACTGTTCGCCCTCGACGGTCTAGCCGACGAGGTTCCCGAGAGCGACATCGCCCGTCGCAACACCATCGCCAACCTTCTTGAAGAATGGGGCTTGGTGAGCATCGTGGACAAGTCCAAGACGCAGGAGCCTGTCGCGCCGATCAACTACCTCAAGATCCTTCCCTTCAGCGAGAAGAGCGGATGGGAACTGATCCCCAAGTACAATATCGGGCGGAAAAAGACCCCTTGACATCCCTGCCGTGTTGTGGTAGGATAGATACAATCAACCGAGGTATACACCATGAGCAACCTGACTTTGAGGTTCAAGCCTCTGCACACCGATGTCGTGCCACCACGATTCGGAACCTCCCAATCCGCCTGTTTCGATCTGTGCGCCTACGCGGGCAAGAACGCGGATCTGATCAAGTGCTGGACAGAGGAGAGCAAGGGCATCAACCTTATGCCTGTGACGAGGTTGGGGGGCGAAGGACTCTTCAGCAAGCAATACCTCCTTCCCCCACGCGCCCGTGCGCTCGTACCCACGGGGATCATCCTCGACATTCCCGAGGGCTACAGCGTTCGTATCCACGCCCGTTCGGGACTAGCCATCAAGGGTGGTCTGGTCATGGCGAACTCCGAAGGAATCGTTGACTCCGATTATGTCAACGAAGTGTTCGTCGCTGTCTACAACAACAGTACCCAATACATCACGATCAACCACGGCGACCGCATCGCGCAAGCGGAGATGGTTCCCGTCCTGAAGTACGACATCGAACCTACCGCCGAGGACATCACCCAGAAGACGGAGCGTAGCGGCGGCTTTGGCTCCACGGGAGTTTCATGATGACACGCGACGAACTTCTCAACATTCACCTGACTCTCTGTGGCAAGGCACAGTCCCTGATGCGGCGCAAGAACGCCGACTACGCAGGCAACCACGGCATGGAACCGTTCGCGAACTTTACGCGGACGGAGGCAATGGGCATCTGCTCCACGGAGAAGGGGATGCTCGTTCGGATGACCGATAAGATGAGCCGTCTCTCTTCGTTCATGGAGGCGGGGGAGTTCAAGGTCAAGGACGAGTCCCTTGAGGACACCGTGCTTGACATGATCAACTACTCTGTGCTACTATGGGCATATCTTTCCGAGAAGCGTGGAACTTCTCACAAGTCTGTGGCTACAGCCGCCGATATTGATAGTGGAAAGGTGTTGCTCACCGAGGAGGAAATCAATGAAGCGTCCCGTTCGGAATATCGGTCGTACCCGTCTCGCCCTGCTGATCGCCTTCACGACGGTTTTGATCTTTGCCCCGAAAGCATCGGCTGACAGCCTCACGCCTGTCCTTCAGGCGATCCGTGAGGTGGAGTCTCGCGGTGACGATGGGGCGGTGGGAGACAATGGAAAGGCTATCGGCCCCTATCAGATTTGGAGAGCGTACTGGCAGGATGCGGTCGAGTTCGATCCAAGCATCGGTGGCGTGTACGAGGACTGCTTCGACCGCGCCTACGCGGAAAAGGTGGTTCGTGCCTACATGAAGCGGTACGCTCCGAAGAACGCGACCCCCGAGCAGATCGCACGGATCCACAACGGTGGGCCGAGCATCCTCAAGAAGAAGAACAGCACCAAGACAAAGGATGTGAAGGCATGGAACAACACGACGGCGTACTGGAACAAGGTGAAGCGTCAACTGAAGTAAAGCCATTCGGCTACTCCTACTTTCTCGACATGCACGGATGTCGCAAGGGAGCGGCAGACGATCTTGAACTTTGCTATCGCTTCCTTGAGAAGGTGGTGGACAAGATCGGCATGACCCGCATGAGTCAGCCTGTGGTTATGCACGGGCCGACAAACCATGGGGTAGAGGTCTATCCCGACAAGGCGGGGGTGAGCGGATGGGTGCCTCTCATTGAGAGCGGCATTCAGATTCACACGCTGGAACCCTCGCGTTTCATCACACTTGATCTTTACTCCTGCAAGGAGTTCAACAAGAAGATCGTCTTCGACTTCGCGCAGGAGTGCTTCGGCTTCCGAGACTTTGAGGAACACTTCTTCGCCCGTGGGGTGAAGTTTCACCGACCGTACCCGCAATGAAGAAGACCAAGAACTCCATCGACATCGTAGAGAGGTCAGCCTCCTACGACAAGGATCATTGTTGGCAGTACGATATGCGGCTGTCCAACCTTGAGGAGGACATCGCGCGGTCAGGGCTGTCCAAGGAGACCATCGCCAACCTCAAGGTCGAGAACTTTGTCTTTCGACCATTGACCCTGCCCGAGGAGAGGAAGCAAGCAACGGAGTTCATCACTCGCCATGAGTGGCTTGGCAACCTCTCGCAGTACACCACCCATTGGTTCGGTGCCTTCTACCATGACCCCGAGCAGGGGATCTTCGGCACCGACATCATGGCGGGGGTGATCCTCATGAACATGCCCAACGCATTCTCAAAGTTGTTGGGAGAGAACACTCCAAAACTCGAAAGACTGATCAGCCGAGGTGCCTGCATCTCTTGGAGTCCCAAGAACCTCGCCAGTTCATTCATGATGTGGTGCATCAACTGGATGGTTCGGAACACCGACTACCGTCTGTTCACGGCGTACTCCGATCCCACCGCCAAGGAGATGGGAACCATCTATCAGGCTTGCAACTTCTACTACTTGGGCAACGAGTCAGGAACCACCACCCGCTACATCAACCCCTACACGGGCAAGATCGTTTCGGATCGGTTCTTCCGACAGGTGAGCGCGTATAAGAAGTACGCCAAGGACTTGGGCATCAAGTGGGACAGGAGTTGGAACAACGATCAGAAGATGCTTTGGGAGATTATCCCAGAGGAAGTTGAAAAGGCTCTGCGCGACCACAGCAAGAAGATGCAATCCGAGGCAAAGCGGGTTGACTTCCCGAGCAAGCACAAGTATTCTATGGTATTAGGACGAACCAAAGCAGAGACCAAGGCACTCCGCAAGACCTTTGAGGAGCGCAACGCCGTACATCCATACCCAAAGCAAAGAGGCAAATGAGCAAGTTCTACACCCATGTCGCCGTTCGCGGTTCCAAGATCCTCTACCGAGGGTACGAGAACGGAAAGCGGATCAAGAGAGCGGAGGTCTTCAACCCCGTTCTCTTTGTTCCATCCCGCAAGCCCAAGACCGAGTGGACTACCCTTGACGGTCGCCCCGTGGAGCCGTTCCGCCCTGGTGACATCAACGACTGTCGGGAGTTCATCGATCAGTACAAGGGTACGCAGGGGTTTGAGATCTTCGGCAACACCGATTGGCAGTATCAGTTCATCGGTGAGCGGTTCCCCGACGAGGTGGAGTACGATGCCGACACGATGAACATCGCGTACATCGGCATTGAAACGGAGTCCGAGGAGGGCTTTCCAAACATCGCCTCCGCGAACGAGCGCATCAATGTCATCACGGTCAAGGTCAAGGATCAGGCGACCGTGTTCGCTCTTGGCAAGGCGACCGTCGAGGACGGGAACATCCAACTTCGCTGCTACGACAACGAGTCGAGGATGCTTCAGGACTTCGTGGAGTTTTGGGAGTCCTCCGACCTCGACATCGTCACGGGGTGGAATGTCAACTTCTTCGACATCCCCTACATCGTCAACCGCGTGACCCGTGTGCTTGGCGAGGACGAGGCGAAGCGGCTGTCTCCGTGGAAGCAGATCAAGAGCCGAAAGGTGGAAGTCAACGGCAACGAGAACGAGGTCTACGACCTTGTGGGCATCGCTGTCCTCGACTACTACGACCTGTACCGCAAGTTCACCTATGTGACGCAGGAGTCCTACCGACTCGACCACATCGCTTTCGTTGAACTTGGACAGCGTAAGTTGCACTACGACGGCACCATCACGGACTTCTACCGTCGCGACTTCCAACGCTTCGTTGAGTACAACATCAAGGATGTCGATCTCGTTCGCAGGCTTGAGGACAAGTTGAAGTTGCTTGAACTTGCCCTAGCCCTCGCCTACTCCGCGAAGGTCAACCTTCCCGATGTGTTCAGTCAGGTTCGCACTTGGGACACGATCATCTACCACGAACTGAACTCCCGTTGCGTGGTGGTTCCGCCTCGCAAGACCTCCGACAAGGGTGACAAGTTCGAAGGCGCGTATGTCAAGGATCCGCTCGTCGGCAAGCACGATTGGGTGGTCTCCTTCGACCTCGACAGCCTGTATCCGCACCTCATCATGCAGTACAACATCAGCCCCGAGACCAAGGTGTCCAACAAGCACCGAGGTGTCTACAGCGTGGAGGAGTTCCTCGCGCACGGGGGCGCGTACACGCGCACGGGCGCACCCGCGCCTACGCGCACACCCACGCGCTCACGCGCGGGCGTGGACGAGTTCCTTGAGAACATGAAGATCAAGGATCTCGCCGTCCCTGCCAACGGTGTGGTCTTCCGTAAGGATCAGAAGGGGTTCCTGAACGATCTCATGGATCGGATGTACCTTGAGCGCAAGACCTTCAAGGGGAAGATGCTTGACGCGAAGCGGCGGCTGAAGGAACTGAAGGACGGCAGTCCCGAGGAGATCCGTAGAGTCAAGAACGAGATCTCCAAGTATCACAACTTCCAGCAAGTCCGCAAGATCCAACTCAACTCCGCTTATGGTGCCATCGGCAACGAGTACTTCCGCTACTTCGACATTGACATCGCGGAGGCGATCACGGTGTCGGGACAGTTGAGTATCAGGTGGATCGAAGGTCACCTCAACCGCTTCCTCAACAAGACCCTTGGGACGGAGGGTACTGACTACATCATCGCGTCCGACACCGACTCCGTCTACATCAGGCTTGGTCAACTCGTCAGCAAGGTGCTGCCCAACGAGACCGACGATGGCAAGATCACGACGGTGCTGAACAAGTTCTGTAACGAGATCATTCAGCCGTTCATCGAACGGAAGTACGAGGCTCTCGCGGAGCAGCAGAACGCCTACTCGCAGAAGATGAACATGAAGCGCGAGTCCATCGCGTCGAAGGGCATTTGGACGGCGAAGAAGCGGTACATGCTGAATGTCAAGATGGGCGAGGAGAGCGTCCTATTGACCAAGCCCGAACTCAAGATCATGGGCATCGAAACCGCCCGTTCCTCGACTCCACAGGTGGTTCGTGACGCTCTCAAGGAGAGCATTTGGATCATCATGAACGAGAGCGAGGAGGCGTTGCAGCGGTTCGTCTCGACCTTCAAGGATCGGTTCATGGAGATGAGCGTGAGCGAGATCGCGTTCCCGCGCGGGTGCAAGGGGCTTGAGAACTACGCCGACCGCACCAAGATCTACCGCAAGTCCACTCCCATCGCGGTGAAGGGTGCGCTGATCTACAATCATTGGCTTGGCGAGAAGAAGTTGAAGAAGATCTATCCAAGCATCAACGATGGAGAGAAGGTGAAGTTCGTCTACCTTCGCATCCCGAACCCCCTGCGGGAACATGTTGTTTCGTTTTCTTCAGAGATCCCCGAGGAGTTCGGTCTCACCCGTCAATACATAGATTACGAGACGCAGTTCGACAAGGCTTACATGGAGCCTCTGAAGACCATCCTGAACGCCATCGGATGGAAGGCAGAGGAGACCAACAGTCTGGAAAGTCTGTTTTCATAATGTCATACCTGATCGCAAACATTCCACCTGTAGAGTGCTATGTCCGCAAGGAGTTCCTCTACGACTTCCAGACCAAGGATGGAGTTCTCCTTGGGAAGGGGGAATACGAGTCTGCGTATTGGCTCACCGTCAAGTCCATACCCGATCAGGCACTCTACTTCGAATCGGTGCTGACGGAGTATGGAGCGGTGTACGACAAGTTGCCTATCCATGCCTATGTGTGGCGAACCGATGTGGATCAGGACAAGTTGTACCCTCTCGACTGGCTGCAACTTTGGGACGGGCTTTCCTACAACATCTCCGTCATCAAGAAGTTTCAACTTCGCAACGCTAGGTGTGAAGTGGTGATGAAGGACAAGTCCCGAGCATTGGGATACTACCTTTTCACAGTCGATCCCTGTGCTTCAGAGCCGAACGAGATGGATGTCACTTGGGCAGAGACACCGAATGAACACAAGTCCTTCAACATCATCAAGTTGGACAATGGGCAGTTCGCTGCACAGCCGAACAACAGGGTGATTTGGCGCAATCAGTCGCAGACACCAACGGCAGACCTGAAGACTCCCTACTTCAGGTTCTCGACGCGAAAGTGGTTCTGTGAAAATCAGGACAGGTGGAGTGCCTCCAAGGCGACCAAGTTCAACTACGACACCAACGAGGAGTCTTATTCATCATGAGCAACTTTCTGAAGGGCATCATCAAGTCATCGGGCAACGAGTGGGCGACCATCGCGGAGGACGGTGTCGAGGGAGACATCGCAGGATTCGTTGATACGGGTTCCTACTCCTTCAATGCCCTCCTGTCGGGCAGCATCCACGGTGGCATCCCCGACAACAAGATCATCGGCATCGCAGGCGAGAGCGCGACAGGCAAGACCTACTTCGCTCTAGGCATCGCGGGGCAGTTCCTCAACGACAACCCCGAGGGTGTGGTTCTGTACTTCGACACCGAGCAGGCGGTGACGAGCGAGATGATCAAGACCCGTGGTCTCGACCCCAACCGTGTCGCGGTCTTCCCCGTCGCCACCGTGGAGCAGTTCCGTCTACAGGTCATTCAGATCCTCGACAACTACGCCACGCTGAAGGAGGAGGATCGCAAGCCCATCGTGATCGTCCTCGACTCGCTGGGAATGCTCTCGACCACCAAGGAGATGAACGACAGCGCGAGTGGCAAGGAAGTCCGCGACATGACCCGAAGTCAGGTCATCAAGTCCGTCTTCCGCACGGTCACCCTGAAGATGGGTCGATTCAACATCCCCATGATCGTGACCAACCACACCTACGATGTCGTGGGCGCGTATGTGCCGACCAAGGAGATGGGTGGAGGCAGCGGTCTCAAGTACGCCGCCACGACCATCGTGTACCTCTCCAAGAAGAAGGAGAAGGTTGACAACGAGGTGGTGGGCAACATCATCCATTGCAAGTTGTACAAGGGTCGCCTCACGCGCGAGAACAAGATGATCGACACGCTGCTGACCTTCGATCACGGACTTGACCGCTTCTACGGTCTGGTTCCCGTCGCGCTCAAGCACGGCGTGTTCAAGAAGGTCTCGACGCGCATCGAACTGCCCGATGGCAGCACGGCGTTTGAGTCGCAGATCAACAAGAACCCCGAGAAGTACTACACCGACGAGGTGCTGAAGAAGATCGATGAAGCCTGTGCCAAGGAGTTCAAGTACGGCATGGGCGAGGATGTCGAGGAGGTTGAGGAGTGAGATTCCTATGCAAGTTTCCGTCCCGATCCAGACCTGGTAGGTTCTTGGAGGTTTTCAACCTCTA
>Ga0099850_1001484_pt1 | contig 10971 bp, 13 predicted proteins | sample CB_VirMetaG_5_FD_79182 | JGI IMG/M metagenome (GOLD analysis project Ga0099850, IMG submission 79182) | Freshwater to marine saline gradient viral communities from Chesapeake Bay - CB_1508_1D Viral MetaG | ecosystem: Environmental > Aquatic > Marine > Coastal | place: USA: Chesapeake Bay...
ATAATGGTATTGGCCGTTAGACTTTTATATACAAATGTCTCCTCTCCAATAGGCATCAGTGACCCATGAATACTAACATATACCGTAGCTGTGACTACATAATGTATAGTCTCATCATCATCTCTATAAACTCGTATATCTATACCTGATGTCTGTTGATTAGTTAATATAGTTACTGTTTCTCCAGATTCAAATACTTCAATACCATCTGTATTACAAATTATGGCATGCTGAAACTGTGATAAATTATGACCAGTAAATGTTCTATTACCAATGCCAATACAACAACCTTCTATACCGGTAGAACAAGTAAAATTATAATAAGTATCTTTAAGAAAAGGATTAACGCTTCTAGCTGATGTGTTCCAGCCCTTATTCTTTAGATATCTAATTTGAGCCGGTGTTGGCGGAATTGCTGGTGTACCTGGTATGTACGGACGTGGAGGTACGTACATAAGTTCAGTTTCAAAAGTAACCCCCGAACCTGGCCCTATAACGTTATTTACAAGACTAAAAACAGTACTGTCGTATCCAGCCATTATATTGCCTCTATATATTCGCTATTTGTGCCACCAACTCCATTAGTATCACGGTAATACGAACATGAATAATACTCATGAACATTAAACCGTTCGCCCTCAAGAACTGTCTGTACTATAAAATCATATGTTGGATTTGTTACAGGAGCTGGAAAATTACCAATACATATATACGGTGCTATTGTTCCATTTAAATTAATAAGCGCTAAAGCCATATTGGATAATCGCGAAGTTCCAGCGTACGGAAGCCTAACATGTAATTGTGGCGTATTAATATTTATATCTAGTATACCTAGCGATACATCACATTTACTAACTGGATAATGAATTAAAAGGCGATAGGGTACTGCATGGCCCACTTCATTTATATAATAACGCGTAGTACTTCTAACTCGCTGTGAGTAAAAAGACTGGCCCCCAGTGAATAGCGTAGCTATCTCTTCCCACGTAGCTGGTCGCCAATTTTGAAACTGAACTGCAGGATGATTATATGAAAATATAGTATCTATTCCTTGGTCATCTATATAAGGCTCTGGATCTGCAGTTGGTGGATCAACTACCACAGTCTCAGGTGGAATTGGAGTTAAGGTTCCAGAGTTACCAGGTCTTGCTACTGCTACATTAGTATAGTAGCCTGGTGTAGCAGGAATAGCAGGAATAGCTGGACTACCAGGATTACCTGGGATAACTCTTACTATATGGTCTTTTTGTAGTACAGTCATTATAATGCCGAATTGTAAGAACTATAATTAGGAGCTATTTGTATTTGAGGAGTGGCTCCAGTTGGCGAAGGATAATTAATAATATCGTATACTAATGGATCATTACCAAAGAGGCTCATATTAAATGTTGATTCATCGTCAACTTCGAAAGGAAGCATACTAAGAAATTGCCACATATCAGTCTCCTGCCCTGTATACGATAAATACGCAGCTTTATATTCTTCTTTTGTTGGGTCTTCCTCTGTTGGCGCTGGATATTTAATAACTCCTAAAAGTCTAACCTCTGTATAAGATACTTTGATAGGCCTTGCAAATATTAAAGTATAATCTATGTCTATTTCTTGTACTGTAGGTAATATGTTCCAAGAGTCTAAGTCAAATGGACTTCCATAGTATATGCCTTTTACTGAGTCTTTAACTTTGTTACATATACACAAGTAACAAGGTCCCTCGTCGTAAGTCCCAGCGTAACTTATAGTTGGCTGAACTCCGTCTTCTGTTGTCACTTCACTTGGCAAAATAAAAGTAAAATCAGAAGGCCCCTCAATACCTGTTACTGAAATTCTAAAACAGCCAAGTCGTCTAGACCACGAGCATATTTTACCGTCGTGCGTATGAAACATATACGAATCGTATGGAAATATGCTGTTATGATAATTTGGCGGCACTTGAGTTATGTACATAAATACTTCCGCAGCTAATGTCCATGCTGCTTGATCGTACTCGTAGTCTGGTGCAACTTGTGTGGTATTAGAAACTAAACTTTGCGAAGAGTAACTGTCCAATAGAGCTAAAAAGCTACTAGAATCAACAAGAGTAGTTACTTCGCCAATTTTAAAGATATAGAACATACTCCACTTAGAATTACTAGGATGAGCTTCATAGTAGTCTTGCATAGTTGTAGAATCTGTTATAGTTCTAACAGCATGAAAGAAATACTCGACTCCGTCCAGAATAAATCTATATGTACCCATTGGGGCACACGATAACAATTGATCCGGAACCGCATTTAAAGTTATTATATTAGTACGCAGTACCTCCGGTATACCGCTATCTTCTGGAATTAATGATTCAAGGGTAGTATAAGATATACTTTGAGGCTTTATCCCTGTAACAGGTGCTGATATTTCATATGAGACTATGAGCATATTTCCAAATACTGTATTTGGATAACTTAAACTATTTCTCAGTAAACATACTGTAGACTTATTAAGCCTTTGCGTAGTACTCCATAAACGTTGGTCTGGCCAGTGGTATACCGCTGGTTTTGACCAGTGCCAGTCCTCATGAAATAGCACTGCTAAATGACCTGTGATGCTAGAGTTATTAGACATATAGTATAAAAATGCATGTTCTAGCACGTATTTACTATATGTGAATCCAGTAGCTGGATTAGCATCTGGATACTCCATTCTATCAGTTATCGTCATCCAGAGTGCTTCACTAGACTCATATGGAAATATATCAGGAGTGCACGGTAGATCGTCGTACTCTGTCTCCGTGTCCATTATTATATTTCCGCCTTCTGTTAATAACTCGCCTGTCCCAAATACTGAAGTTAAAACATTTGGTTCGTACTCTTGAATAGTATATCCAGCATCTGTAAAATCTTCTTCATTTTCTAAGAACTCAAAGTATCTAACAGCCGGTTTTTCACTAGACTCAGGTGAAAATCCTATAGTATTTATATTTCCAAACGCTGTTATAGAGCCACCCCAAAATTCCAACATAGCTATTTGGATTCCGGACTTAGTAGAATGAAGAACTATTAATCCAGCCGGTGCAGTAACTCGTCCACTAACTATATCGTTTACTTTTGTTGTTTTAAAAAGAAACCCGTCCCATTTTGATGAAGTACAAGTTAAGTCTAAAGACTCTAGAATCTTAGCCTGTTTTTCAGCGTACCATTTTCTACGCTTACTTCTGTCTCCATCAAAAGTTATCATAGTATCTCGGTCTGCCCGTCAAACTTTGTCCAAAACCTAAAAGGCACATAAGTTACTGCAAATACTAGGTTAGTACCAGATCCTTGTCCTATATTATAATCCTCAAACATTGTGATTATGTCAGCGCCCTCTGCATAAACTTGCCATAGCTGTCGGTCTTCATCTGCTAGTAAATATGACTGATCAATTTGGCCCACTACATAGGCCCAATTACTAAAATCATCTAATAAAGAACTTTGTCTGCCAACTAATCTAGGATAAAGAATATTTTGAGCATAACCTTGATACCAAGGGTCTCCTTCTATACCATAGCCACCCCAGCCATACCAACGGCCATTAGTTCCAATTGCTTGAGATGTTTGCGAAGTATTAGGGCCTATTGATTTAAAAGTTATGCCATCATAAGTTATTTCTCGTAAATATCTATATGTCGTAGTATTTGATATACCTAGTTGACCTGATGAATTATTACCGCACATCCATAAAACACCGCTGGTCTTTAGTACAGCTAAAGTGCTATCAGACATATAGCAGGATGCCCAATCAGAGTCACTGCCTATCTGAACTGGTACATTTGAAGTACTCGTGTCTCCGTATGCTAAATTTCCGCTAAAGTTAGAAGAGCCCCATGTCCATAAAGTACCATTAGACTGTATACCTACTGTACAGTATCCTGTAGTGTGAATATCTTGCCAAGACGCTGAGCCTACTTTTGTAGGAGTAAGAATATCAGTACTACCTCCTAGCCCTAAACGGCCGTCAGAACCTTCTCCCCATACATAAAGACTTCCATCTGTAGTTATGGCCATACAGACACTTCGTGACATAGCCACTTTAACTACATTTGTAAGCACTAATACAGGAACTGTGCTGTCGACTTTATCACCCGTACCTAGCTGGCCATAGTAATTATCGCCCCAAGTGTATAGGTCACCATTATTTTTTACTGCGGCAGCGGAGTACCTAGAATTTACAACATAGTCCCAAACAGGATTACTAAATCCAGTAAGAACACTAGGTTCGGTTATAACAGGGACACCCTCGTAACCTAAAACTAGATCTTCGTCATTATTCCCGTATGCGTATAGTACTCCTGACATAGTTTACTCCGTAGGAAGACCTATAGCATAAGAGTCAATACGCTGTTCTTCGCCAAGTGTAAGATACGCACTCGCTACTATAAGATCAGCATTAATAGTGCCTACGCTTCCTTGGCCCCTAATTGCTGTATCTGATGCTGACCCATCATCTGAATAATCTTCCAGTCTATAGAAAGATGCGTACCCTGATGCGACGTTATCGCCTGTCCAAGTCTCAGATGAAGTTTTATATAGCGCTCCACTTACAGGAGTAGCATCAAAACTAACTCCAGTACCTAATGAGTCTACAGATACTATGCAAAGCAAAGTAGCCGCAGACACAGAGTCATCTGCTTCATCTGGGACTAATGCATCTGCTGCTGCTTGGCTTGTAGGGCTTCCATAAATTTTGAATACCAAATCGTCTACAGCGTCCTTAAGGGACCCAGTAGTCAAGAGATGTGTTTGAAGTCCTGTGCTTATTTTAAATGCCATTATATCACCTTAGTCTAAAGTAGCGACGATTTCGCCGATATCAAAAGTTAAAACATACCCAGTTGTTATATTCCTAGCAGCTGTTAAAGCGCCTTTTAATAAACAATTTCCTCCAGAAACATCGTCCCATAAACTAGCATGAGTTACAGTAAATGGAGTAGCTACAGTACCTGCTGTCCATGAGACAGCTGTGGTTGATGCACTCTGGCCGTCTGCAGCGGTGCCCATAGTAACTACTTTTCTAGCATACGAAGTATCATCTCCTGTATTTACTTCACCAGTATCACCTGCCTCTGTAGGGTCTTCCGTATGAAGAGCCACATATATGGTCGCGTTACCAGTATCTAAGAGCCAGTCAAGAACTGCATTTTCTGCATAATTAGATAAAGCTGTCATTTCTCCTCCTTAAGCTGAGGCTAGAGTTATACCTAAAGGTACCCTCAAGCTCTCTCCGGACTCAATAATTTTAGGACTTGAAAACTGGACAGCTGATAACAGTATACCAGTTGTGCCCCCTATAGTTATACCGCTTGTTATAAATCCGCCAGTTACTGTAGTATTGGCCGTAAATGTAAGGACATTAGGATCAGCTGCAGTAGTTACTGCTCCCGCAGATGCACTAGGAAATGTAATTTCATCCCTATTAGTTCCAGCTCCGTATGCACTTGTTTCACTACAAGCTCCTATGAGAGAAGTCATAGTATCACCAGCAACGGGAGAATAGCTAGCTGTGTATAATCCTAGGTACCATGATGTATACTGCGAGGCGCCCAGCAAAGTAGCTGATAATATATGGTTCAATGCGACTGTTGGCATTATATTTTTTATAATTTCAACAGATTTAATTGTGCCATATCTATCTAAATGCTCAATGGTATACTCAAATCCACCTTTTAACTCTTCCATTAAGATCTCCTTATTATTTCTGCATCTATAAAACTCGTGGCTGCTAATACAGAAGTTGTTGGATTTTTAATTACTGAAATTGCCTGTTTTAATCCATTTTGTTCACGAACTATTAGACTGCCTGAGTCGCCTGACTCAACGGCTACATTTGCTTCTTGCGTATTTTCAAATGAGCCATCTTCACTTCCACGTATTATACCACGGGTAGACAACCATAGTACATCAGTAGATTTTGGATCCCTGTATCCTGTACCTTTTATAGCTCCATAGTCAAGTATTTTTGTAATATTGAACCCATTTTCAGGAGTGCCCTCATAGAAAAATGTTTCTGTATCAGTAGCTATAAAAATTCCATTATTTACAGGCTCTACTATATTAATTTCAGAAAAAACTATATAGTTACTAGAGTATACAAAATGCGAATACGCAAAAGGATTTGAATACCATAGCACTCCATTAGTATCGGCTACATAAGCTCGACCTTTGTAGAATCTTATTATAGACGCAGGTGGTGGCGGAGAAACAAATAAATTTTCAGCTGGTAACCCTTCATCATACCTACCAGACATAATTGAGTAACTAGATGAGGTAACATCGGCTATGTGGTATAGTTCTTTGCCATTTACAGCTGATAAATAAAGTCGTAGAGCTACTGCACCGTCTATTAAAGCTGGCAAATTAATAAATGAAATTCCGCCAGCAGTGCCTAAATACAAGCTAGCTATATTAGAAGACCCATGCTCTACGCCATCAATATCTACCCATGAAATAGCTGCTAAATATGTTCCTGGACTATATGTACCAGTAGTACCTATAATAGTAGGAGTTGAAGGAGCTGATAACCCCCATTTAGAAACAGAAGTACCGCTCAAAATTCTATTTATTACACCGTCACTAAAATATACTTTCCCTGTTTGATAGCAGAAACAAAACTCAGTTCCGGTAAGTCCAGATATTAAAATAGTTTTTGTGAAATTATCATTTAAATAACAAAGATCGCCACCTTCTATAAAGTATCCTTTGTAACCACCTTTAAGTGCTAGCCCAGAGTATACTTTTGTTAAACCTGCTCGTTGTCTAGCCGTTCCAGAGTCTGTTATATCTGCGTTAACTATATTTCTTACTGTACCATCAGGTAAGTCATAGTCAGCTGTTTTATTATTCATACCTTTAGGAAAAGGTCCGGCGGTTACTTCGCCGCTTCTAGAGCTAGTATAGACCATTAAATCCAGCCTCCTTGAGCTCGTGTATCACGAACTGTACGAACAGACTTAACAATATTAGCGTCCCTTGGGTCTCCAAAATGGTTTGCAAATTTCATTGCATTTAACGCAGAAAGATCTGCGTTAAATGTGTCAGCGTCCATTTTAGAGTAGGCTAAATGTAGCATCCAATATAAAAGATTATACTGGTGTGCTTCGCTTATAGATAGCTCGCCAGTCTCTGAAATTCTATAGATGGGAATGTGTGATATACTTAGGTTCAATGTTCCGTTAGCATTTGGTGTAGGAACTAACTTAAACCCGGTGTCAGTAAGAATTAAGTACTCCGGTGTTCCTGCTTCTAACAAGAACCAATCAGGATCTATGAAATTTATTTCATTCTCATTAGTTATAAAGAGGTTATAAATATCAGTCCCTATAGTAAGCCTGGCACTATAGACCTGTAAAATAGCTTGATGTCTAGAATAATTAGAGGTACCAGAAACAATAGTAATATTACATAGTGTAGAATCCGTAGAAGTGGTTAGCAATGGCCGCCTTGAACAAGCCTCTTGCTCAGCTTGATCAGCATAGCTAGCTACCAAATCAGACGACCATAAGTATGGTTCTACTAAATCGGACGTCAAATCTCTAAACGCTTGTTCTAGCTCTGTCAATTCCATAATAACCTTAGGATAGAGTTAATCTCAAGTAGAGCCTCCGTAAAGGCCCTAATTCAAACTAACTAGCTTTCTTAACTACTTTTGGTTTAGCTTTTGCAACTGGTTTAGGTTTAGGTGCGGGCTTATCTGCTGGTGCTGCTTTAATAACAGGCGCAGCTTCATTGGCGTTAATAAAAGTACCATTACTCTCAGCTATGAGTTTTGCGCCTAAGATATCATCTACTTCAGCTACTCCTGTAGAAAAGTCCAAGTTCATATAAGTGAACATTTTCCGTTTTCCAGTATATTTCAATAGCATATTTTCCTCCTAAACCCAGGACACAAGGTCCTGGGTTTAATTCAAACTAACTCCATATTAGCTAGTAACTACGCCAGCGGGAGTCGGACAGTAAGAATCTATAGCCATAAGACCGAAAGCCTTGCTATTAAAAGTTGCGCGCTTAACACCAAATATGGCCCCTGCAGTAATAGCCAGAGCGTTACCACGGTCATCTTTGTCCTCGTTCCAAGAATAACGATTAGGAGAGGAGTTTTGACCATAAGCCATGAGTCCAGCTTGAGCACCCATAAAGAGAGCTCTTGCAGCAGCTACATTATGAGTAGTGGTGTCAAACCTAACAGTGTTACGATGCTTATGAAGAATTACATCTGCATACTCTCCAAGTGCATTCTTATATACCAAGTTATTTCCGCGGTTACCAGCATTCTTCTGGATATCCATCCAGTCGTTTGTGGTCGTAGAAGTGCGAAGCTGGAAGGCTTGATAGGTGTGCATAAGAAATACAAACTTCTTCTCACCGCCAACATTGATACCTTGGATCATAGGATCCATAGTCTCAGCTGATGCTACAAGACGCTCTATGTCCAGAAGACCAAGAATATCATCTGTAGCAAGGTCAGCTGCACCGGTAGCGTCACCAGAATAAAATTGATGAGACGAATCAGGAGCAGTCAAAGTGTTATTGGCACGACCAGTCCACCCAATAGGTACTTTATAAGATGTATCTACCCCACGAGCACCTGAAAGATACATAAACATCTGCTCATCCATGTACTCAGCCCACCAAGTAGCCAGTGCATCACGGCCTTCAGCGCGCATATTGTACGGCACACGTTGCTCAGACATCTTACCTTTAGACTTGGTAGACTTTCTGAGTTGATCAATAAACAGGTAATCGTTGAAGAAGCTCAGCGCTTCTTCACCAGTCGCATGGCCTTCAATGATGTTATCACCTTCAACACCATTTTCAGCAAGCTTTGCTCTCAGTGCTACAGTGATTTTCTCACCAGCTGCTTTATTGAGCTCATTTTTAATAACAATAATACTGTCTTTACCGGTTCCCATAAACTTAGGGAAATAGGCTTTCTTGACAGCTTCTACATCAAGTGATCCTGACCACCGTTGGACCGCCAAGGGGTCATTTAATGCAAATTCAGTTGCGGGCATAATTAAACCTCTATGTTAAAAATTATTGATCGCAGATTCCGATCAGAGTAATGTAAAGGGTTGCAGTTCCTTCCCACGCAGCCGTGTTAACGGTAATGGTGAGATAAGCGTCTTTGGTAAGAGCGATAGGCGGTACTTTAGCCAGAGAACCCCTTGCAAAGAACGCCGCAGAAGTAGCTTGAGCATCGAAAAATGCATCAGCATCTTCAGGGAGCGCAGTAACGTCAACACCATCTACGTACTCAAAACCTACATCAATAGTAGAAGTGGCGGCCCCAACTGCGGCAATTGCTTTCGCAGTTATATCATAAAATTTAAAACCCTTCGGAATAGTACCGACGTAAATTACATCGGTAGCTGCTACAGCCGTAGCTTTGTCCGAGTTCGCGAGAACTCCAGCCGCTACAGTGAGCTCGAAAGGCAGGATTGTCATATTTCCAAACGGAACGCCTCCAAGGGGGCGTACCACGTCCAGATTAGTACGAGTTACATCAGCCATTTAATTTCTCCTTAATTGCCCGCTAAATACGCTTCATATTCAGCTGGCGATAATTTTAATAATTGCTCTGTGGTAAGCACTTTATCTGCAAAAGACGCAGGTTCAGGTGTACCACCTTGTGCTTTTGGAACCTGATTCAGTCCTCTATAAGACTCAGAGGAATTTTTAAACTTCTTCATAACTTCAGCTGTAATTTCTTCTCTGAGTTTAGCTTCTAGTTTAGAAGTATCAGGCGCCTTTGTTTTTGTCTTAGCGTTAACTAACACACCCAGAATTGTCGCAGCTTGTTCACCCAAGAGTAGTGGTTCAGTTTCTCCGGGGAGAATAATTTTTGTAGATGGGTTCGTGAGATAATACAGATCCTCAGAAAAACCTAAAGTATCTGCAAACTCCATAAGCTCCTTTTGTACAGTTGAATCTTCGTCAAAAATACCAGGCGCTATTTTCTCGATCTCAGCTACCGAGGTATCTATTATATTGTCGTAAGCTTGTGCAAATTCTGCTTGCCTACGCTCTTCGTCAGCTTTTGCGCGCTGCTGTGACTCATAAGCACTTAATTGCCTAAGATAAATAGCCGCTTGCGCTGGGTTATCTTCTGCAAGGTCTTCGAAGTCTTCGTCTGACAGAACTTCGAACTCAGGACCTACGTCCTTAACCTCGGATTTCGGCGTGCTAGCAGCTTTTAGCTGCTCTTGCATTTGCGCTACTTGCTCTTTGAGATACCTAATCTCCCCTCTGGCTTCATGTACAGCAGCTAATGGAACAAATCCTTTTGGAGTTTTTTCAACCTTCGGCTCGGAGTTGGCCGTATTTTCCTCCGTGGTCTCAGTCTCTTCTTCGGACTCATTTGCCTTGACTTCTTCTTCCACTTTAACTTCTGGTTCACTTTCCGTAGTCTTGGCTTCTTGGTTTATATCTTCACCCCTAAGCTCTGCTTCGGAAGGCCCTTCTATTCCTTGTGAAAGAAAAATGTCTACTTCTGCTGTGTTGCCAGATACTTCTTCTACTCCTTGATTTTCAACTGCTTGTTCTGATGGCATTTGCTTCTCCTTTTTAACGCCTCATAGGGCGACAATTAGTTATGGGATACGCCCACACGAAAACTACAGCCCAAAGCCAGGGGCATTGGGGAATATACGATCAAAATTCTCTTTAAACTTTTTGTCCGCTTCAGGTTGATGTTGTCTATTCCAAGCCCAAACATTTCGGCCATTAGGAAGCTCTGGATGTGATTTAAAATGTCGTTCAGCTTTGGCTTCGAAAGCTGCTTCCTCTTGCCTTGTCATGCGATCACCTCCTTGTTTTTATTTGGTTTTTTAGGCTTCGACTTGCTATGAGATTGCTCAGATCTTGTCGGGCCTTCCTTTTCGTTATTACGCATCATTTGAACTGCTTGAATGCCAGCTGCAAAACCTTTCTGGTCAACATCTTGTTTCTTAACAGCGGCATCTTG
>Ga0099850_1001486_pt1 | contig 10964 bp, 15 predicted proteins | sample CB_VirMetaG_5_FD_79182 | JGI IMG/M metagenome (GOLD analysis project Ga0099850, IMG submission 79182) | Freshwater to marine saline gradient viral communities from Chesapeake Bay - CB_1508_1D Viral MetaG | ecosystem: Environmental > Aquatic > Marine > Coastal | place: USA: Chesapeake Bay...
AGTGTTAGGTGTTTTATCCCAGTGATTAGATAACAAACTATCTGCCATTAACATAAATTCAGATTTCTTCATGTTGTGATGAAACAGTTCTAATAAACTAAACTGGTAATTAACATCCAAATTTCCATTCAAAAATTGATCTTTCCATTTTTTATTTTTTACATCAAAAGAATAATCACTAGCAGACAAACTATTACTAAAAGCATATACATTAATAGGTACATTGTTACTGCGACAAAAAGTAACTAACTCTAATGCCTGTTTGATTACATTTTTCATGACTGAATACATTGATGCAGAAAAATCAAGAATCATAATATATGCATGGTTTTTTCCTTTAGTCACATATTGGTTAGTCTTGAAAATGTTTTCACTTGTCTTAAAATAAGAGAGTCGATTAAAATCAATAGATCCCGTTTTATATTGTAAAGTTCTATTGAATTCATGTGCTTTCTTTTTCATTTGGAAATTTTTACTGTAATTTTCAACAGTATTTTTCCTTTGTTTTACAAACTTATAATAACTGACATTTTCGTGTTCATCTTGATTTTGATCTTTTACTTCGACATCATCTCCATCATCAGCGACAACATTTCTATTAAAAATGTCTTCTACTTCATTCTCACGAATAGAACGTAATATTTCTGTGTATGGTACAATAATATTCTCTAACACAGCAGTTGGAACAATTACATGTCCGTGATAATTATTCCATTTATCTTTTTTTAGTTTTTCATTGAGAAAATTATTGTAGTTAACATCAAAGTTTTTTTGGTTGAAATCATCTAATACTGCATTAAGTTCATTACCTGAATAAGGATTGTAATTGTTATTTTGTCCTGTTGATTCATCTCCCTTTCCAGCTTCTCCACTATCTTGTGGAGACATGTTATCTGAGGATGAATCTGAGTCTTCAGAAGTGTTTTCTGAATTGCCCTCTCTAGGATCTTCTTCTGAGTCAGAAGATCCAGCTTGATTATATTCTGGTAATTTGATATCTTTTTCAATTTCATTAATAGAAAAATTGTATAATTCATTGGCAACCGAAACAACATCATTAAAAGTAATGACCTTCTCGACCTTATCAATGAAATAATTCATATCATGATTATAGTCCAAATAAATCTTAGCTGGAATCTTGAAATGAAAATTTAGCTTTTCAACAAAGAAAAATTTATTACTATTAACTGATTCTGTCAGTTTTTCAGGAGGTCCAAACAAACCTCGTTCAAATAATTGATCATACCCATAATGGAAAACTTTCTTCATTCCAGGATAACGAGTCTTAATCAATTTTTCAATTCTTGCATCTTCTACTGCATTCACACAGAATCTATAGAATTCTTTATGAGTATTATTATTTTCTTTTAATGGTGCTTTATCTAAAGCAGTAATCCATGCATCACAAGGAGTCTCTAGGGCATGAGCAATTTCATGCCCTATGATCAAATCAGTTTCAGCTGATTTTAGATTTTCAAAAATAGGAAAATGTAAAGTTCTACTGTCAAGATCAAATCTAGCTTGTGCATCCTTGGCCGAGAATCTAACATTGATATTTTCTTGCGCCATCAGCTTAGCTAGATATTCTGTTTGTTGGACAAAATTTGACATAATTATATTTCCTCAAAAAAATTGGTGCATCTCCAGGGATTCGAACCCTGATCTCCCGGATTAAAAGTCCGATATTCTACCGTTGAACTAAAGATGCAAACTTGGTGGGCGGTAAAAGTTTAACCTTCTATGTTGACTTCTACTTCTCTAAGTCCCGCCGCCCGAACAATTACTATCTTAGTATAGATCTGATCACAAGTCAACTGTTGTAAGTTGTTGATTCTAAAGGCTTACGTTGTAAGTTGTTGATTCTAAAGAAACTTTTTTTTCATACTTTTTTTTATAGTAGCTAAGTTATTTATAATCAACAACTTACAACGTAAGCCTTTAGAATCAACAACTTACAACAGTTGACTTTCTTATACAGGTTTGGTATAATATAAGAGTAGATCGTTACAAAACAGGAGAGACTATATAATATGAACACAGATAATCATCTGAATGACTTTATTGCAAGCTTGCGAGCAATGTATCCTAGTAGTAAGGTCAATTTCTCAAGACCAGAGTTAGTAGCTGCTAAAGGGTCGAACAACAAAGGATTTACTGCATTCATCAAAAATCCGAAATATAAAGTATCTCATGGTGTGTATGTACTTCCTGTTGTAGATGAATCTGTAGCAGTAGCAGAAGAAGCAGAAGTAGAAGTAGAGGATTGCAATCCTACTCTAACTGTTGCGATGAAAGCTGATTCTGTTGATTCACTTGTACCACAAAAAAATAAAGAATTTGTCCCCTTTGGGGATTATAAGTTGATCAAAAATGTAATTAATTCCAAACGATTTTATCCAATTTACGTGACTGGAGAATCAGGTAACGGTAAGACTGAATTTTGTTACCAAGCTTGTGCAGAAGAAAACCGTCAACTAGTACGAGCTAATATCACATCTTCTACAGATGAAGAAGATTTAATCGGAGGATTCCGATTGATCAACGGAGAAACTGTATGGCAAAATGGACCAGTGACAGAAGCAATGTTAAATGGTGCAGTATTGTTACTAGATGAAGTTAACTTAGGTACAGAAAAAATGATGTGCCTGCAACCTGTTCTAGAAGGTAAAGCAATTTTCGTAAAGAAAATCAATAAGTATATCACACCTAAAACTGGATTTAATGTAATTGCAACTGCTAACACTAAAGGAAAAGGTTCACTTGATGGTAGATATATTGGATCACAAATTCTAAACGAAGCATTCTTGGATCGGTTTGGTATTTGTATCGAACACAAATATCCTACAAAAAAAGTTGAACTTCGTATTCTAAAAAATCTTCTTAATAAAGAAGATAAGAAAAATGATGATACTCTAGAGTTTGCAAACAGACTATGCGAATGGGCGGACATTATTCGTAAGACATTTGAAGTAGATGGTATTGATGAACTGATTACCACACGACGACTACTTCATATTATGAATTTTTATTTGTTTGCAATTCCAAATCGTAAAAAAGCAATCGAATATAGTATCAATCGATTTGATAATGAAACAAAGCAAAGTATGATTTCTTTATATCAAAAAGTAGATGAAACTATTAAAATTCAAGAAGAAACTAATAATGAAGAATCAGATGATGAAATTGCTTTCTAACTATAAATAAAAGTATATGCCAAACTATATCTATAAATGTAATGATTGTTCGAACATATTCGAAAAATTCTTAACCATCTCCAACCGCAAGGCTCCTCTAGAGGAGCCTTGTCCTGTTTGTTCGTGTCAAGACAAAATCGAACTAGTACCAGCAGCCCCTGCTATTGGTGATCCAGTTCGATTGGGAGTCAAACGAGCACCTTCAGATTTTCAAAAATATGTCCTGGGAAGAATGGCAGCAAACCATCCAGGATCAGCAATCGGAAACAAACAATCAATCACAAAGGAAATTTAAAAAAAAACATATGTCCAAAAGAAGAAACCAATCTGCAACGAATTCGTTGCAGATTAAAAACATTTCACCATTAACTGATGGTCAAAATGATTTGTTTGATTCTTTTAAAGAAGGGTTTCATAATGTGTTAATTGGAGTGGCAGGAACAGGTAAAACTTTTCTTTCCTTATATCTATCATTAAATGAAATATTTGGTAATAATTCAAAATATAAAGGAGCAATGAACAAAATTGTAATTATTCGTTCATCTGTACCTTCCCGTGATCCTGGATTTTTACCAGGGACTGCTAAAGAAAAAATAGCAATTTATGAACCCCCATATAAAGACATGGTTTCTGAATTAATGCAAAGAGGAGATGCTTGGGATATTTTAACACAAAAAGGAATTATATCATTTACTTCAACTTCTTTTTTACGAGGTATGACAATTGATGATGCTTTTATTATTGTAGATGAATTCCAAAACATGACATTCCAAGAATTAGATACGGTTATAACTAGAGTTGGAAAAAATTGTAAAATTTTCATTTGTGGTGACATTGAACAAAACGACTTATTCAGATCTAAATACGACACTACTGGATTACCAAGATTCATGAAAATTATTGACAATATGGATTCTTTTGAAATCATTGAATTTGGAGAAGAAGATATTGTTCGATCTGGATTAGTAAAAGAATATATATTAACTAAGCGAAAAATAGAAAGAAATTATTATGATAATACACAAACAATTCAAACATATTGATAAACCAAACTTTCCCGATCTACAAAGAATAGATGATGAATCGGGGGTTAGAAAATATCTAACCCCCGATGGAAATTTATATCCTTCAGTGACAACAGTATTGGGTAAATTAAATGAAAAAGCTATATCAGCTTGGAAAAAAAGAGTAGGAAAAGAAGAAGCAGAAAAAATAACAAAATATGCTTTTGCTGTAGGCACTCCTATTCATGAGCTATTTGAAAGATATATTAATAATGAAAGACCTGATTATAGAGACATTAAAAATCCTTTACAGAGAAACATGTTCTTATCAATGAAACCTTATTTAGATAAGGTTGATAACGTAGTATGTCAAGAACAACCTATGTATTCAGATATATTGAGACTGGCAGGAACTACCGATTTAATAGCTGAGTACGATGGATTTAAATCAATTATAGATTTTAAAACTTCTAGAAAACTAAAAGAAGAAAGTCATATCAAATCTTATTTCTTACAAGCTACTATTTATTCAATAATGCTACAAGAACTTACAGGGTTAATTTATCCATGGGTAACTATTCTATTAGTGACCTATTCAGGAGAAGTAGCAGTGTTCAGAAAACACAGAAAAATATTCTTCAAGGAGGTTTTAGATTTTATTAATGAGCATAATAACTAAAGAAGTAAAAGAACAGATTGAATCTGATATTAGTATTGATAGATTCAATCTTATCAATGAATCGTCTAGAACCCCAATATTACTATCAAAATATCTTATTCTTTGTATTGATGAAAAGAAGAAATTAAGAAAACTTAAAAATAAATATTACTTCTTATATAAAGAAAAAAGGTTATATTATCTTGGTCAATCTGAAGATGAAGTTTACAAAAACAATCCTTTAGATAAAAAAGTGTTAAGGCAAGATATAGATATCTGGTTAAACTCAGATTCTGAATTGCAAAAACTAAACGATCTTATTTCTGATCAAGAATCAGTTATTGAGTTTCTAGAAAAGATTATCAAGGAAATAGAACGTAGAACATTTACCATTAAAAACATCCAAGAAATCATTAAGTGGGAAAGTGGAGGATAAACTCATGAAGAATAAATATTCTTCATGAGTGATATTCTATTAGAAAAAATAAATTCAGTATGGTGTCGTGTTAAATGTGATCCTGGTATACAGGCAGAATTATCACAGCTATTCGAATTTGAAGTTCCTGGAGCTAAATTTATGCCATCCTATAAATCTAAAAAATGGGATGGCAAAATACGTTTATTAAAACCTGCTAAAGACGGTCCTAAAATATACGCTGGGTTATATCACCATATAAAACAATATGCTCTAGAAAAGAATTATTCATTTGATTCTGATTTTGATTGGTCAACTGTTCCTCCAAAAAATTTCCCAATAAAAGGATGGTATAGCAAAGGTAAAAAAATAGTTCCTCATGATCACCAATTAAAAGCAATATATAAATCATTACAAACAAAAAGATCTATTTTCATTTCACCCACGGGATCAGGTAAGTCTTTAATCATTTACACTATAGTTAGACTGTTAAGTGAATTAGTTGATAATAAAATTGTCATACTAGTTCCTACTATTTCATTAGTCGAACAGTTATATTCAGATTTCGAAGACTATTCAAACCATGATGGATTCACAGAAAATGTAACTAAAATTTATAGTGGATTAGAAAAAGAAAAAAAGAAGATCATTATATCTACATGGCAATCATTACTCAATATGGAAAAAAACTATTTTCATGATATTGATGCAATAATTGGAGACGAAGCACATCTTTATAAAGGAAAAGAAGTTTCGAAACTTTTAGAAAAGTTTATTAATGCTGAGTATAGATATGGATTCACTGGTACATTAGATGGATTAGAAGTGAATGAATTGATATTAGAAGGATTATTTGGACCTATAGTTAAAGTAGCCACTACCACAGAACTGATATCCGAAAACAAGTTATCTGATCTAAAAATCTTATGTATGACTTTAAATTACAGTGATGAAGAAAAAAAGAAAAGGTTTACCCAATTTGAGGATGAAGTCAGATTCCTTATCTCTCATGAAAAAAGAAATAGATTTATTTGTGATTTAGCTGATTCTACTAAAGGCAATACCTTAATACTTTTTTCTAGAGTAGAAGCACATGGTAAGTTACTTTATAATCAACTAGTATCTAATAAAAAAAAGAAATGTTATTACATAGACGGTAGTACTCCAGCTGAAGAAAGAGAAATTATAAGACAATCCATTGACAAAGAAAAAGACATAATCATTGTTGCTAGTTCTCAAGTATTTTCTACTGGCATAAATATTAAGTCACTCCGTAATATTATTTTTGCTTATCCATCTAAATCCAGGATAAGAACATTACAATCAATAGGTAGAGCATTACGATTACATGATGAAAAAGAAAATGCTGTAATATACGACATATCAGATGATCTAGTAGGAAAAAGACCTAATTATACTTGGAATCATTTCTTAGAAAGATTGAAGATATATGTTCAAGAAGATTTTAATTATACCATAAAGAAAGTAGAATTGGAGAAATTATATGGAAAATCTAATTATTAATCCTAATAATGAAAAAGATAATGAGACAGTGAATAGTGGATTCTCTGTTCCTCAATTTAATCCTTCAACTGTACAATATGACAGAAATATACCAACAACAGTTGAAGAAGCTATGCAAGAAATGGATAAAAGAGTAATACAGATAAGTCAACTAACAGGAGGTCAAGTTAACTTTAAGAAAGTGGTATATGAACTATTAGTAGACTTTGAAGAAGGATTATCTAATAAATCACCTATAATTATACCATCAATGAGTTTATTATAATAACTTGAAAGGACATAGATATTATAATAATATCAACAAAGTTTGTCAAGTGTTTTTTTAAAAAAAAGTAGTTGACAGGATATATTTTTCATAGTAAACTATGAATATGAACAATTCATTTGATATTAATACAAAAGACTTACTAAGAGAAGTCAATCGATTAGTCCATGTTGGAGGATTAGATTATATTGAAGCAACAATTCATTATTGCGAATCACAAGGGTATGATATTGAATCTTTAGCTGACGTTATTCCTTCCTCGTTGAGGTCTAACATCGAGAGCACAGCAAGAGCAAAAAAGTTATTGAAGCCACAATTTAATAATATCAATGTGTTGCCTTTATGAATTTGGAAGAAAGATCATATACTTATTATAGATATTATCTCGCTGTCAAGCTTCATTTTGATCCTAAATCAAATTACAACTTTTTCAAAAGTGCAGGAAAAACTAGATCTTCTTTAGCTTCATTTAAAGCTAGAAATGATTCTTACTTTTTTACAAAAGCTGCAAATATAATTGCTCTAGAAACATATCTAGAAAGATTAGTAACAGCAGCAACTTTAAATCATAACTTTTTTATTCGTGATATCTTCAGTAAAGATGTAGTAAGCAAAACCTTTGCAAGAGTAGGATATCTCGAAAATATTGAAATGCACTTTAGAAAAGATCTATCACTAATACTAGGAGAATGTTTAAAGAAATCTATTTCAAAAGAAAAGTTATTTTCTAACAATTTAAATTTGCTATTTAATTTTTACATTAAAGAATTAATCAAAACTGAAACTATGATTTTGTTGTTAGAATGTATAGACTCTATTGATTTAGATTTAGATGATCCTTTAACAAAACATTCATTTGCTTTCTTCATGAAATACAAACCATTTATTTCTCGAAGATTTCCTCCGCAGGAGAAGTTGAAAGAAATCTTGAATAAGGAGTTTACATTATTAGATTGATATGCTATAATAAATATTAATATGTCAAATAAACAATATAACAACCATGATGATGAAGATGAAGATTTTGAATTTTTAGGATCAGGGCCTGAAGATCCCGAATCTGAAAATGTTCAAATTACTCCAGAGCATATATTATTATGCATTAAATACAGTATAGATAATTTAAAAACTATACAAAAGTTTTGTTTATTATTATATAATGGATTTATTGAAGCGAGTAATAAATATGAAGAACTTAATGATGATAACTATCAAAAAGAAACACAAATAAAACTTCTTACCAAAGAACTAAAATCATTATATTCAGAAATAGCTAGTTTAAATGCAGAAATAGAAAAGAATAAAATAGAAAAGGAGAAAGAAAACAATGAACTTTGCAGAACTGAAGAAACAATCTAATTCAACTAATATTGAAAAATTAGTCAATGAATTACAAAAACAAAATAAATCTTATGTTGATGATCGATTTTGGACATGTCCGATTGACGACAAAACAGGAAACGGTACAGCTATTATTCGTTTTTTACCAGCTAGCCATGATAATCCCCTTCCATGGGTAACTTATTATCATCATTCATTTCAAGGCCCTGGTGGTTGGTATATTGAAAATTCACGCACAACATTAGGTGAATCTGATCCAGTAACTGAAATTAACTCGGAACTTTGGGCAACTGGAATTGAAGCTAACAAAGAAATTGTTAGAAAACGTAAACGTAAGCAATCTTATGTTTCGAACATTCTAGTCATTGAAGATCCAAAGAATCCACAAAATGAAGGAAACGTATTTCTTTATCGTTATGGTAAGAAGATTTTTGGAAAAATCCAAGAAAAGCTTCAACCTGAATTTCAAGGAGATCAAGCAATTGATATTTTTGATTTTTGGCAAGGTGCAAATTTCAAGCTAAAAGTAAAGAAAGTAGAAGGATATCCTAATTACGATTCTTCATTTTTCGAAGCTCAGACTCCCCTCCTAGAAGGAGATGATGAAAAATTAGAAGCTTTGTGGAAAACTCAATATAATTTATCTGAGTTTGTTGATCCAAAAAACTTTAAGTCATATGCTGATCTTAAAGCTAGAATGGAAAGAGTATTAGGTATGAAAAAAGCTTCTGCTGGTCCTGAAACTCCTGCACCTGCTATGCCTATTGCATCTAAATCAGAAGATAATGATGATTCTACTCCATGGAGTGATAATGATGGAGATGACGATGCTCTTAACTATTTTGAAGGATTAAAGAACAGATAAATAAAATGCAAGTAGATCTCAATACTTTTAATAAATTAATACAAAAACCAATTATATATATCTTATTGAGATCTACTTCTTCGACCAAACATGTGTCACTTTGGGATATAATTAAATCTCAGAGTGACACATTAATTATTAACGTAGAAGAAAATAAAGATTTAATGACATATCTTAATGTCAGAATTCTTCCACTATTATTAGTATATGTTGATGGTCAATTAGAGAAAACTTTTACTGTAAAAAACATTTCCGAATTAATAGAGTATGTCAAGAGCAGAACAATTTAAACATATATCAATAGCTATATTCTTTTTGGTATCATCTTTTTGTATATACAATCTTAATAACTTCTTGCAACATAAAATAACTTCACTGGAAAAAGAAGTGATTGCTACTAGGAATATAAGTTTAAATGAAATAAAACTCTTGAGAAAAGATACTTTTAATTATTTAATTGACACAACAAATAAAATAGATAACCATGTTTCTTTTATAGAAACAAATACTTTCAGTGAAATTAATTCTTTAAGGAAAGAAACTTTTAATAGCATTGATGTTATTGAAAGTGATATAATGAGTCGCATAGATAATATGCAATCTACTGTGGACATTATAGCGAATGATTATTCAACCATTCCAAAAAATATAAATAATTTATATCAAAGATTTGATTTACAAACAGATTGTGATGTAAATGATCTTTGTTGGCAAAATATGACAAGTGATTTATTGATTGATACTAGGAATGTAATGAGAGATGGATCTGTCACTTTCCGTACAGTGAACAGTTCAGTACCACAAATTACTCAAGATGTTTCATTAATGACTAATACTATTAGTGATTCTACTCCTATAATCACTCAAAATATAACAGAAATTACTGATAATGTTAATAAATTAACAAAACCAAGATGGTATCAAAAAGTAATATCCTATGGATTAGGAACACTTGGAATTGTGATCGCAGCTAAATAATAACGAGGTATAACGAGGTACTACAATGAACAAAATAAAATCATTTTTTAATAGATTAGTCAAATTGTTTTCGAACGAAACCGCAGAAGCTTTACTTAGTCTTCTAGAGTTTTTATCACCTTATGTTAATAAGGCTTATCCTATTGTTAAAAAAATAGCAGAATTAACTCCTACCAGAATTGATGATGAAATTCTAGTTGCTTATGATTATTTTGGATTTAAAGATGTATTCGATCCAAATATAGATAAGGTTGAAGCACTAAGAAATCTAGCTAGACTAGTATTAAAGAAAGAATCAAAAGAACCAATTAAAGACCATGTTGTGAACACTGCTATTGAATTAGCATATTCTCAATATAAAAAACAAGGATAATTATATCATGCCATTCAAAGGAACTACTTGGAACCAGTTCTTGAATGGGTTAGCATCGGACGGCGGAAATTTATTAATATTAATTTTTTTGATTATTAGTCTGTGTATACTTGGAGCATTCGGTTATGGTGATGCTTTCCATCAAGTTGAATTAATTGTGGCCGCATTATTAGGCTTTATCAGAGGAAATAAAGAACCCCAAGAGGGAAAATAATATTTTCCCTCTTGTATTGAAAAGGAGATTATATTATGAATTTAAATTATTATAAGCAATATGAAGATGTATTAGATCCTAAATTCAGTACAGAAGGAGCAGCATGTTTTGATATACATGCTTATCTGAAACC
>Ga0099850_1001487_pt1 | contig 10962 bp, 20 predicted proteins | sample CB_VirMetaG_5_FD_79182 | JGI IMG/M metagenome (GOLD analysis project Ga0099850, IMG submission 79182) | Freshwater to marine saline gradient viral communities from Chesapeake Bay - CB_1508_1D Viral MetaG | ecosystem: Environmental > Aquatic > Marine > Coastal | place: USA: Chesapeake Bay...
TCTTAATTGAGTTAGTAACTCTTTTTCGATACCAGGCGTGTACTTGCCAAGCGACTCTGGTTGCACTGGACTAGGAGAAAATTTTTGTGGGTTCGCTTTATTGGTTATTAAATGGTTCTTTAATGGTTCGTAGGAACTAGCTAGTTCCGGGGGGGTAGGAACTCCAGAGTTCCGGGGGGGCGGAACTGGGGTTCCGGGGTGTAGAGTCAATCGGTAATAATTGGATTTACCCTCAATTCCCCTGTGGATAATGTGGATAACTCCCCACTTTTGTAGGTCTTCCAGCATCCTGCGAACATAACGATCTGATAAACCTAGCTTCTGGGCAAGCCATGGCTGGCTAGGCCAAGACACACCCTTCATATCTTCATTAGCCCTGTCAGCGAGTATCAGGAGCAGCAATCGGTAAGGGGGTGTTATCTGCTTAGGAGCAGTGTCTAGGTACTCTAAAACTTCATTTAGCTGTTTTATTGACATTCTTTTTCCCTCTTGGTTTATCTATCTTGTTTGACACTGGTTGATAGTCATAGGATGGCTCACGACCAGCAAGAAAATACACCCCTGCTGATGCTTCCATTCCAATGCGCTCTGGTATCACGCAGGTGTCATCACTGGAGAAGTGCCTATCCATTAACCCTGGTGCAAAGACCCGAAGACACTTGTTGCAGTAATCATTTTCTTTGAGCCAAGAGATATGGTTTTTGGTGTCGTGAGTGTGCTGGCTATCCCACACTGTGTTGCATCCCGCACATTTGTAATATGGTGGGAATGGAAACCTATTCTTATTTGGCATCAGTTCTCCTTAGTAAGTAGATGAATTGATCTCCACTCATAGTGACAAACCATTCCTCTGCTTTGGCTTTACCTTTTCTCCTATGCCAAACAACACCAATAGTTGCCTTGGCATTTCGGCGTTCAGTGTCGGCTTCTTCAACCCACCCTGCTAGTTTCCCTGCGTAGGAATCATGCTTCTTGACTTCAATCACAACATCCTTGAGTCCAGCAATATCACCCTTGTCATTCATCCCAGATAAAGCTCTGCGCTCCACTGTGAATCCTGCTCTGCCAAGTGCTTCTACTACTGCGTTCTCTCCGTCAGTGCCTTTTTGTTTTGCTTTACTCACTGTGAATCACCGCATCATAAGTAAGCAGATAACCAATGGCATCAACAATGTTGTCGCGCTTAGGCTTGTTTAATTCTCTGCTGTATTTCACCAGTGAGAGACACAGTGCGACTTGGGCTGCTGTTACTTCTGTGTCAAGAACAACTGACCAGAACTTAGCTGTCTTTGTGAAATCATCCAGAGGATGCCCATAGTCCAAGTTCCTATCAGTAGAAACTAGATCATAAGCATCCTCTGTAATGGTCTTATCTATTTTGGCTTTCATTAGAATGGAGCGTTCCAAGTATCAACTTCTTCAGCAATGTCTTTCAATGCTGCCATTCCTGCTGCTTGGTCTGCTTTGACTCTAGTGCCGCCTTTGACCTTCTCCACTGTGACTGTTTGGTTTCGCAGTGATGGTGATACTTCATCAGCTTCAATCTCAAATACACTGACTTTAACTCCGTCAGACTTTTCGTATGAGCGTGAGCGTAGTTTTCCAACCACTGTGACTCGCTGACCTTTAGCCAGTGATGAATTGACATTCTCTGCTAGTGAACGCCAGGCAACAACATCAATGAAGGTGGTGTCACCATCAACCCACTGTCCATCTTTTAGTTGTCGCTCGGTTGATGCAATTCGTAACTTGCATACTGGGGTCTGATTTGCTGTGAATCGTAATGTTGGTGCATCTACCAAATTACCTGTAAGGGTTATGTTCACTTCTCGGCTTTCTTCTCGGTTTTTGATTTACCATCTTGCCGTACCAAAACAGTTGCCCACCAACAACTCCACTGAATGAAGCCATGTTGGTAACTGCGTACTCAAGACATTGTTTTTTAACTGGGCATTGACCACAGACTGCCATTGCTTCATCTAAATAAGGGAAGTCTGGTTCTTCTGTGTCAAATATGTAGGCTGGAACTCTTGCTTTCACACAATATGCTTCTTCAAACCATTTATCTCTGTATCCAATTACTTTTTTGGTGTGAACGGAACGCACATTGTTTGTTCTTACTTCTCCCATGAGTTCTTTAGCCATCCTTGTTCTTGTGCTTCTTTAGGGTGTGTAGTAATCCAACTGTGACATTCGTGGCATAGAGCTACACAGTTGCTAGGATCAAGAATTGACCCACCACGCGCTCTGGATAACACTTCATGCACCTCAGTTGATTTCTTGGTAGCGCATCTTTGACACTGGGGGTGTTGTTTCAGGAGTTGAGAAACCAACTTCCGTCTTTCAACATACATCAAAGTTCGCTTTCTGCTTCTAGGCTTGATAGGAGTTCGTTTCAAAGTTCCTTCTCTATCATTGCGGCTAGTCCTTCAAACAGTTCTTTTATTTCATTGCGCTTGTCGTAATCAAGTTCCTGCGAACACTTATGCGCTGAATACTCTCTTACGATAGAAGCGAAGGTTCTTAGCAACTGAAACACTGGAACTTCTCCAGAGATTTCAGACCAATGAACTGCTTGCGCGATTCTTGAGGAAGGTTTTTCTGTTAGCACTATTCACCCCCTCTTTGCTTCTTGACTTCGATTCGCTCGTAAGGTCCTTTGTCGCTATTCACTGTAAGCCAGCGAACAGTTACACCTTCTCTAGTCATACCTTCAACTCCTTGCAATAAGTCCTTAGCACCTTCTTTAATCTTCTTTGCTTCGGACTCTTGCTGATGCGCTTCGTGATAAGTGTTAGCTGCTTCTGCAACTTCTGGAACAGTGATTGCTAGTGAAGGAATGTCATCAGGTCTGCATCCACTGTAGTAAGGGCAGAACCTACGACACATAGTGACTGGCCAATCTCTGCTGGCTTCTTCACCATGCTGTACCGCGTAATCAACATCACTGAGCCATTCTTCAACCCAAAGAATCTGAGCAGGGTCATACTCTTGTTGATATACAAAAGGTTCTTCATCAGCACCAGAGCGATCTATGTAACACAATCTCACTGTGCATCCTGGTTGCAACACTCCTGCTTGCATCAATCCCAGTGCGTAGAGATGAACTTGTCGCAAGTGTGAATCATCTGGACCCACGCGCCTACGATAAGCAACTCCATTTACTGTTTTGTAATCAGTGACACAGTTTTCATCAATGTCCACTTCATCAGCAGTGCCTTCCATCTTTGAACCATTTGGCAGTGTGATGTCCACCTTGACATCAAGTAGGAGTTTTGGATTGATAGTGCTACGCGCTTGGGTTATGCCTTCATGGATATAAGTTCCAATCAAAGAACTGGTTGAAACAACCTTGTCAGTTATCTCAGCTCCAGTTTTAATCCTGCGAACTCGCTCACGGCAAGTCAGTGAAGAAGGACCGATACGACCTTGCTCTGCTGCCAGTGATCTATCTCTGCGCATATCATGGACAAACAAATCCAACGCAAAGAACTTTCCATATTCCTCTGGAGTCACTGTGCTGCTGACCTTTGCTCATCCATGTTCGCTTGATACTGTGCTTGCTCATCCATGAGCTTGATATAAGCCTTATCTACTGGTGCTAGTGACTTGTACCAGGCATCTCGCTCGTTATAGAACTTGTTAAACCAAGCCTTCTCATTTGCTTGCATGGTTGTCCCTTATTCTTTTTGCATACTGTTGCTTATTTTGCTCAGTGTCTTTACCAAACACATAACCAAGATAAAAAATAGTCGAGCAGGTAGTAATTATTAGTGCTGTAAAAACTAGATTATTCATCTGAATCTCCAATAGGGCTAACTGATGCCAACTTTGCTGCTGGTTTTACTAGGGTGTCCTTCACTGCACTTGCAGTTGAGCCACTGTTGTAAAGACCCAGACCAAATTGATCACCAAGGTTAATTGCTGCGCGCTTGAACGCTTGTGACTCGGCAGTTTTAATTGCCATGTCGTGTGCATCACCGCGTGATGGTTGGTTCTTTGCATCTCCAACTGCTGCTTCTGTATAAGTTGCTAGGCGATCACCTTGAGGCGAATACACTGTGAGTGCCAATGTTGCTCTGTAAGAAACAGTCCATTTGTTTGCAGCTTCAGTTTCAAAGTTCAGTTCCAAATGGAGCAACTCTGAACTCCACCTTGCGAAACCAAAGATACGATTTAAGTGTGCGCGAATGTCATAGGCTTCAACATGGCTAAAACCTTTGCCATCTTTGCTCACGCGACTTGGATTGATTGGCTTGAGCAGTTGTTCTACTTGCTCTGCTGTCAGGTAATTTTTCATTACTCTACCTCTGCTAATTTCCGAACCATCTTTTGAATTAGTAATCTGGTTTCGGTTACTGAATAACGCTTGGATATTTTTGGCTTCATGCCAGTTAGTTTTTCGTATTCATCTACCACAAGTTCCACAGCATCAAAGGTGTCACCTAAATCAGCATCAACTTTATTAAAGTCGTGAACAGCTTCTATTAGTGGTCTTAGGCACTCTGGATTTTTATTGTATTCGACTGTGATAGTGTCAATAAAGTCAATTAACCACTCGGTTAAATCAACTGATAGTTCAAGTGGTCCCCAATTGGAACCTGTTTCTTTGACCTTGATTTGCACTGTATCTCCTTTTCACCGACCCCTAGGTCTAGGGGCATGAATGTAATGTACTACACCCCTACGACAAAAGGCAATAGGGGGTAGGCTAGGCGTGTCAAAGGAGATAAATGGCTACTTACGAATACCAATGCCTAGAGGACAGTAGTGTCCAAGCTGTATCGCGTACATTTGATGAGAGGGATGATCTGATTGTTTGCAATCGCTGTGGCAATGAGATGAAAAGAATCTTTTCTGCACCAGCTGTGACATTTAATGGCCCTGGCTTTTACAGGACTGGGGGCTGAAATGAATATCAGTGACTACGGACTGATAGAAGACCCAATGGAAAGACTACGCCAGATCACCCCTGCTCTTAGACACCATGAGACAGTGATGAAGGACTTGGCAAAACTTAGAGACATTGCATTACTAGAGGCTCAGCAAGAACCCTTAAACAAGATGACAGATATTATGGAAGCGGCTGACTTCAACCACGCTAGGTTGTATCAGAAACTCAAGCAGCTTGGTTACACGCGCAGGAATCCTGAGCATCAGGGTTGGAAGAACAAGCGCAAAAAGCCCACACCAAAGCAATCCGTTCAGCAATAGTAAGTTTTTTGCCCAAAAGTTTTTCGTAGCGATCTTGCAGTTCTAGTAATTCTTTCATTGTTTCTCCTAAGATTTAGCCTCAGAGAATAGCAATGTCCTCGTATCCAAGGTTGAATTGCGAGCCGACTGTGAATGTCAAAGTACCAGGCGTACTCCAATGTCCTGCAATATCGCTATACCACTTGCTACCGCCGTCTAGGGAAGGACACTGAATTCGTGTCCAAGGTCCATAGTCTTTAATATCCAAGTGATGCTTGTGAGCTGTTACCCAGAGTCTAGGTTCTTCACCTTCATCTCTTAGGATGCGGATTGATTGACCACGCAGCCACTCTATTTCTTTGCCAGTGATTTTGTGTCCGTGAGTAAAAGCAACATTCACTCCACTGAGTTTGGCAGTGACTGTCATTTCATCATGGGGAATCAACCATTCGGTTGTTGATACTTCGGGTCTGCCATCTAAAATCCGAAGCAGTGTGTCAGCTAAAAAGGCATCAGCACTATCACTGTCGCTAGTAATCGGTTTGCCACCGCGCCGAGTCCATTCGCCATGGTTGCTAATAGTGCTGATGAACATTGATTTGTCTGCTTGAGGAGCAATGTGTCTTACTCCCTGCGCCCACAGATCAAGAGCTAGTCTTAGTTGCTCTCGCTGTGTGAGTTCCACTGTGAATGTCTGTGAGGCATAGTTGCCATCACACCCTTCCACTGGGTCTCCCATATTCACAATGGCTATCTTCTCTATGTTGCGACCTATCTTCTTGAGTTCATCAATCCGAGCCAAGGTCTTATCAAAAGAGTTAAGCACGCGGTCTATGGTTGCTTGGGTTCCACCCCCTGCGGATTTGCCCAACTGCCAGTCAGCCCAACAAACCACGAAGGTGCAAGGCTCTGAGAGCGATTTAGAGACACTTTTAGCCACAGGTTTATATTTGGATACCCGCGAGCGTAGTTCGTCAATCTCCGTGTCGTTTAGGGGCGTTCCTAGCCGTCTCTTGATTTGAGCGCGGTATGAATACAGCCAAACAAGGTCTCTTTGTCCGTTTTCTAACCTTTTGGACTGTTGCCACTTGGACATACGAACAGTGTCTTTATCAACTTCAAAGACATTGGGATCAAGGCCAAACCCTTTTAGAATGAAATCCCAGTTAGTCACTGGCTCATTTAGTGGGCCAGTCTGAATGTCACCGCCGTCTTCACCGACATTGACTCTGGGTTTTTCATTGGGAGCTGATAGGTCGCCGAGTCCTTCACTAATCATTTACAAACACATCCTCTACCAATTTGCCGATTCCTGTGATAGCGAACCGACTTGGGGGTTACTTGATAACCCCACTCAGTGAGATACGCAGCCAGTGGGGCAGCTTTAATTTCATCACTATCAATGGCTAATGCCACTTGCCGAGCCTCATCCTCACCATGATCCTCAGCAATCTTCTCCAAGACAATAGATATACGGCACTTTGGCCCTTGGCGAAGACTGGTGATGTCTTTAAGTCCAGCAGCAATACTCATTGCACTCCTTCGGTCATGAACTTGGACAGAAGGTAGCACTAAATGTGGATAACTACTTGGAACTTGTGGGCGTGTTGTTTATTCTTCTGGTGGAAGTGAGTGCAGTGCTAGTTCAGTTTTAGCATCTTCTTTGCGTTGAGCGAATTCACCCAAGCCTAGTGAAGATAGAACAAAAGCCACTGCTGGCTCTACTGGAACATCTGGTAGTAGAAATGCAACTAGCAATGCCACTGTGCTTGATACCCAAGCGGCAACGCGCACTGGATTCTTTTCTACAAAACTCTTAATCTTCATTGTTTTCCTGACCTTTCATAATCAGCATATAGTAAATCTGATCTACCTTGGCTTCTAGCTTCCTGATGGACTCGCCCTGTCGGTTCTGTTCATCTCTGAGGGAACTTCCCCCATTCGGTTTTAACTCTGATAAGTAATGTTTCACTAACCACCTAACTAATCCAGCAAACGATACCGCTATGGTCGTTACTGATACCGCGATAGCAAACCAATCATTAGGGGTCATTTTTTGGCTCGCTTAGGTAGTTTCTTAGTGAGTTTTCCTTTAATAGAAATCTTTGCATCGAATAGGTCAGTGGGGTCTATATCGTTCCCATATCTCCAAGGAGAAACGCGGGCTTCAAAGTGAAGATGAGGGCCAGTGGAGTTGCCAGTATTTCCTGATAGACCTATCAGTTCCCCCTCATCCACTGTGTCACCCTTCCTAACTTTCAATGCGGATAGGTGAGCATAAATAGCCCTAACGCCATTGCCATGATCAATGATTACGGAGACACCATAAGACGGCCCCCAGGAGACACTAATGCCAGCCTCTAATACAGTGCCAGCCATGGCTGATTTAACTCTGGTCTTTTCAGGGACACGGAAATCAACGCCAGTGTGTCTGCCTAACTTCCAGTGTGAACCTGGTCGGTTATAGGCAGTGGAGATTTTCGCCTTCACTGGAACAGCCATACATACTCCTAAACCTTAGATCGGGATAGGCGTAGGATACATTACTCAGTAGGTGGTTTGACTTCTTCCCATTGGCAAGTATCTTCATTGAGAACCCACTCACCTTCCGTTGGCTTTGGTGGGATAAACGCATCTCTTACTTCATCATAAGTATAGCCAATACCTGCATAGTTTTTACGAATGTTGTTATTATAAGAAGTTCTTACACAGCGTTGTCCTCTAAAATTTCCATACCAAGTTTCGGTATCTAAACCTTCAATCAACTCAGTTTCATCAATGCCAACAATAACTTCTGTAACTATATTATTTTCATCTAAAAAAGCGTAATGTGCCATTATGCCCAACTCACATTTCCAGTACCAGCAGTAATTGTAGTAACTTTATACCCACCAGAAGGTGCAGCAGTAGAGCCAGTTAAACCTGCTCCAATAGTAATTGTATAAGTGTCTGGGTATTTAAGAATCACTACACCTGATCCGCCATTACCACCATTGGCAGCAGTTGATCCATTACCACCTGCACCACCACCACCACCACCAGTATTAGCAGTACCATTACCACCAGCATTACCACCGCTATCACCGCCATTTCCACCACCAGTTCCAGCAGTTCCACCAGTGCCGCCATAGCAACCACCACCGCCACCGCCAGCATAAGAAACCGAACTTCCAGTTATGCTATTACTTAAAGCAGTTCCACCAGTACCACCAGTGCTAGAACCGCCATTGCCGCCAACACTAGCGGCACCACCACCACCACCTGAATTCCAATCACTAGTTCCTCTAGAAGAACCACCTGCATAACCTTGATTAGCAGTTCCAGCACCACCAGCCTGACTTGGACCACCCGGGTCGCCTGCACCACCACCACCGGAACCACCTGATGTTCCCGGTCTTTTGCCAGAAGAATCAATTCCACCTTGACCACCACCAGAAGAACTTTTAGTAGTAATTCCAGTTCCAGAAATTAATGAATTATTTCCTTTAGACCCATAATTAGAAGATCCACTTATTCCACCAGCACCACCAGCTCCAACAGTACAAGTATAAGATGTTCCCTGTACTAAAGATAAAGCAGTTTCAGCAGATGCGCCGCCGCCAGATGTTCCTGATGAAGTTCTTAAACCACCCGCTCCACCACCACCGCCACCGCCACCAGCTAAAGAGAAAAGACCACCACCACCACCGCCACCAGCAACTATAAGAAAATTAACTTCTATTGAAACTTGTGTATAACCACTTGCAATAATTCCTGGTATCGGCATTAGCTTAAATCTCCTAACAATATCCAAGTATCTGTTGCTAGTTTGATTGCTGTAGCGGCACTCCACTGTGCGCGGAAGTTTAGCCCAGGGGTGGCATTTACAGTTACTCCAGATGCACCAGTCACTGAGAATGGGCCAGTTCCTTTTGTAACCATGTGAATTTGTGCGCCTGTAGGGAAGGCTACGCTTGAATTGTCTGGAATAGTCACTGTGCCAGTTGAAGCATTATCCAGTGTTACTAACTTGCCATTGTCTGTTAGAGCAAGGGTGTAAGCAGTTCCTGTTTGATCATTAAGAGTTAGATTCCAAGCAGAGTTATTTATCACTGCACCAGTTACAGTTGGGCTAGTTAAAGTTGCTCCAGATGCAGTAATGGCTCCAGTTACTGTGCCACCACTTAGAGTCTTATTGGTCAGTGTCTGAGTATCAGTTGTACCTACAACATTGCTTCCTGCTGCTAGACCATGCACTGTAATTGAGCCAGTTGAGCCACTGGAGCTAACATGCGCGTTTGCCTCATCAGCATCTTGGGCTGACCATGAAGGCCAGACTACGGCAGCGTTAGCATGAGCAATAGCAATAGTGCCGTCTTTGCCACGACCACTTGAAGCCACAGTCACTGTGGTTGATGAGCGTGATGAGCAAAGGATTCGTTCTTCACTGGCAGTGTTTGGATCAACAGTGACCCAGAAGTTACCAGTAGAGCCGTCAGGCCAGTTGGTAGCATCAGCAATAGTGAACGAAGTAGCAACATCCGTCATTGGATTAGTAAGGGTTGTTACCTTACCTGCTTGATACTGTCGTCTCGTTGGCATTGTCATGTGGCTATCCTGTTACTTCTCGTAGTTCAGCGACAAATGTACCCTGAAAACCATCAGTCATGGATTCCTTTTCAGGAAGCCAAGTGTAGTCTTCCATTGTCACTAGGTAGGTTTTCGTGCCTTCTTGGTAGGTAAAGACATTCTGATCCTTGTGCAAGGTTACTAGAATTTCCTGTTCTTCCGCAGGGTTTAGGTAGTAATCAGTGCCATCCATGTTAATTGAGTCAAATAGCATCAGAGGCACACGGAATCTAGTGGAGCGTGTTGGGGCTGGATAAGACCTTTGTAGCCATCTGGTCAGCACTGGGCTGGTGTTGCTGGCAGCAGTCAGAGTAATTCGTATGTCGAACTCCTGAGCCTTGGCTCCGCTTAATTGGAAAGTTATCGGAGACACTGAACCAGCAGCATTGGAAGTTCCAGCTAGAGAATAAGTGCCACCATCTAGGGAGTATTCAGCTTTGATTTCTCCAGTAAGAGGCTGGTGCTTTAGGTCAATGAATACAGCAACCTTGGGGTCAGAGATGCCGTGAGTAATCTTGCCACTGTTTAATACACCGCTTGCCACTGGCACTGTGTCCTCAATAAATACGCCATCACCAGACACACTGAAAACCATTTTGTTATTCCAGTAGGTAATAGATAGAACATCACCTTGGTCAGTAGCCATCAAGTCACTGGCATAGGCTGGAACTAAAGGAGCAGTGAATTCAGACAAATCCATTCTGCCAAGTCCAGTGGACACACTGTCATAGTTAGTCCAGCCAAACCATACGAATCTATCTTGTGGCTCCAAGGCTCTTACAGGAGCGTTAGTTGGGATTACACCACCAATGACTAAGTTTCCAGCAGCATCAGTGGTGGCAAGGCGCACACCCAGTGAAGTTCCAAGAATCACATAGCCTAGATAAGAAGCCATTGAGTAAATAATTTCTCCATCTGGCAACTCACCAGCAACGATTGGAGATGAGATTGCAGTGGCATCAGTCTGAAGATTGGCACGATAGATAAGTGACTTATCATTGCGATAGCCAGCGAAGTAATGGAAAGCCTGTCCACCAGCATAGGCAACCCAAGCAAATCCTCTAGTAGATAAATCAAGAATCAAAGCATTAGTGCCAGAACCAAGGGCAGTGTCAGTAGTAGCAGCCATGTTATATAACTTGCCAGCCTCATCAGCTACAA
>Ga0099850_1001490_pt1 | contig 10942 bp, 12 predicted proteins | sample CB_VirMetaG_5_FD_79182 | JGI IMG/M metagenome (GOLD analysis project Ga0099850, IMG submission 79182) | Freshwater to marine saline gradient viral communities from Chesapeake Bay - CB_1508_1D Viral MetaG | ecosystem: Environmental > Aquatic > Marine > Coastal | place: USA: Chesapeake Bay...
CATCCAGTGGTGAAAAGATTGTTGTTAATTGTGTTTATATTTTCTATACCATTTGTTTTGATCATATTATGGTCTTTAAATCTAGTTAATTCCATGTACTGGGAATACAACTGGGGAGATAAATGACATACCAAGGCATGTGTTAATCAGGAAAGCTACTAACTGAATCTTTTTTCTTATTCTTGGCACTGATTTTTTCATATGATTTTAATCCTGGACAAAATTTACATTGCGGAATTACATCATCGATTTGATCAATAAACTGTTTCCCTCGTTGAGCAAATTCGTGTACACTTAGTGGATGATAGCTGTGTAATAGTTTTCTATCCTCATCTGATATATCAAAATTGTGTTGTATATCAAATTCAGGAAATAATCCAACTGGACCACATTTGTAAAGTTTTGCTCGTATAAAATGATGACATTGGAATTTTACAAAACCGCATGATTCATGTACATCCAGTGGATCAGTCTGGTGTAGTGTAAATTTATTGTGTTTGTTTTTTTGTACTGCACTATCATAAAATTCATTTTGTAACCAATAATGAATCTTAACATAGTTGTCGTCACAGAGTGCATAGTCACTGTTGTTTGTTCTTTCTTTGCTGGTAAGATATCTAACTCTGCCACCTTGTAGAAATTTTTTACCTTCTTCGATATGTCTGTCAAGATCATTCTCGTTGTGTACACTTACTCCAATCCAGTTTTTTTCTTGATCGTTGATACCAGTAAAATTATTAAGAACATCATACAAACCTGGCACATGGTTTATACGTGTACCATTTGTGAGAATCTGCACAACTTTATTCCAAAGACTGTTTATACCATTTACCCAATCACATATTGTTGGATTAAGCAATGGTTCACCACCTAGTATAGTGACTTTTTGCAATCGTATCTTTTCTGCCCACTCAATATATTCTGCTTCATAGTCACTCCATTTTTGGTAACCCGTAAAAGCATGATTGTTGAATCTATTGCAGTTTGAACAAGTTAGATTACACACATTGGTGATATAAAATTCAATATTAGGAACAAATATTCGAGGATCATCAGGATCTTCATCTGGAAAATGTGCTGGATATCTCATACTGTACTTATCTGATAACTGGTGCCGGCAGCAAGATTCGAACTCGCGACCTGATGATTACAAATCAACTGCTCTACCAACTGAGCTATGCCGGCATGTTTGGTGAACTGTGAGAGATTCGAACTCCCGACCTCTTGATTCGTAGTCAAGTGCTCTATCCAGCTGAGCTAACAGTCCTTAATTCTTTATACGTTTACTGCAATGTAAACTAGCAAACCAAAAATACCTATATTAATAAGCATATTTAAATAGTGTGGATTTGGTTCCATTTGTGTTCCTTATAAAAATATATTATAGCATCTTCTACACAAAAGTCAACCATTATGGTGTAAGTAACCAACCTTGCCCAGTGATTTTATGTCGCCATTGATAAAAAGGTTCATCTATACGCAGGGTCCATATGCCATTATAACCAAGGAAATTTGTGGACTCTATTAGGTTTTTATCATTGTTGTATGTTGCATATTGTGTATATAACGGTATAACATCAAAGTCGTCAATTAACAATCTGTCAATAAAAACTGCTTGTGAGCTCATTGTATTGTAGTCCTTGTCTCGTAGTATTACTTGTAAATCAATACTATCAAGCAATCCTACATTTATTTCGAAGGATTTGTTTTCTGCAAGTGAACCGTAAAACAATAGATTATGATTAATTGTCAATCCAACATTTGGCGGAGTTTCAACATTCTCAGGACTTAGAGTAATAGAAACTTTAATATCCTGATTGTCGTAAAAGTTTTTCGTATTCTGGAGCATAATCTAAAATTGAATTTCCTCTTGAGCTTTCTAATTTTTTTAAATATGAAACAAGTGCTGGCCATTTATCAGTTTCAACCGGACTGTTTTTTAAATAGTTTATATAACTGGATACATCTTGCAAGATAAAATCTTTGGTAAGATCAGGACTTCGTCCGTTGATTATTTTGTTTTGTGATATATCTTTGTTATTAATCCATTGTTCCAACACAGTAGATATTTGTTCTCTAACATCCATTGGCAGGATTGACATACGCATAAATTCAGGATGTTGTAAAAAATTACAACTCTCAACACCTATGTTGTGTGTATATGCAAAATCATATATTGTTATAAGATGTGCAACACTAAAAACAGTAGGAGTGATCCTGAATTGTATAAGCCATTTATGATCTTTGCCAATTTTAATCCATTTGTCCATAGTACTTTTGACAGAATCTATACGACTTGGCCAACGTAAGTAGTCGTTTATTGGATGAAAACACTCAACACTCATTCCTAGGTTTACTTCTTTGTATTGCGATAGTAAATCCACAACATCTTGATCCCACACTGTGAGGTTGGTGGTAAAACCAATACTGGTTGTTTTGTGCAGTCCTTTTTCAATTAATTTAGTTAGTATTTTTTTAAAACCAGGAGTGATAACTGTCTCTCCGCCGAGAAAATGTAAGTACGCAATCTTCTTAGATTTAGATAAAAGGTTGACAAATCTATCAACTGCTTCTGGATCATCTGTCCAATTGCGGTTTGGCAATTTTTCTATAAATCCTAGTTTTTTAAATTCAACTGCTAGTTTTGAACTGTACTCAGGACTACAAAAAACACAGTTGCTGTTGCAATAATTACCTAAATCTATTTGCCAATCTTGTGGCCAAAGATCAGTATCACCATTATGATTAGCAGATTCTATAAATTTATCATAAAAGGTGCTTGACCTAAAAGTTTTTGCAAAGTTTTGTTTTTGTATACCAACTTTCAATAATTGTCTTTCTCTTCCACTAACCTTGTTGTGTTGTTCCATTTTATGGCATTGATTACAAGCATCTACAGTTTCGCCTTGTAGCATTTTCAACCTTACATTGGACATTTCTTTTTGGAAAAAAGGCAAGAAATCTTCTTGTGTTAGGCTGCTATGAAAAGAGTTCTTTTTACCTTCTTGCCATCTACAATACTGTAATTTACCAGTTTGTAATATTCTCATATGAAACCAAGGACTTGAGCAAAAGGTTTTACTGTTAGGTGCAAACATTTATATACTTACCTTTTGTAATGACCCACGTCTTTTTAAATCGTTTGTTATACAATGTATTCCTGCGTCCCAAAAATATTTGTGTCTAAAAGGTGATATGTGTGCAGTAATACCGTAACTTGACAGAGCATCAACTGCTTGTTGATTGTATTCTGCAAGAACCACGTTTGTAGGATTGATTATTAAAATATTAACACCAAATACTGTTTCACTTACTTCCCCTATCCATTCATCCATATAGGTATCTACAGTTTCTGTAATAAGTGGATTTTTGTCAAAACCAGGTATATACCATTTGCCTGCATTCAATTTCATACTTGCTTGAAACATTTTATGTGCGGCATAATGGCTTTCTGGCAGATGCACAACTTCCCAATTTGGAAAACTATGTTTATAATCTTCATTTGCAATACTAATTATTAATCCAGGCGCTACAGGACAATATACTGCATCGCCGTGTCCTTGTGCATCAACAATATGATTGGTGGTGTTAGGAAAAAGTTTGTCAACTTGTTTTTGTATACTACTCCAATCATCAAAGATGGATTGTGTTGCAAAGAACAGATCTTTGCCAAGTCTACTAACAAAACAACCTGAAATATAACTGCAATCTGTAGGTTTCACATTGCATCCTTGGAATATTTTGCTGTAAAATTGCAACTTGCGTAAATGTTTTAGTTGATCATGCTGTTGAAATTCGGCCCAAGTTTTTGACTTTTGTTTTTTAAAAGCATTGTGTGCATGATTGGCATTTGGTACCACTGGAACCCACAATGTATCGTGTATCTGTATAAAGTAATCGCGGGGAGTAACAGGAGGCGGAACCCATACACCGTCGATTAAACAGTCTTCAAATGTCCTTGGTACATCTGGACGTAGAATTTCAACATCAAAACTTCTTAAAAGAGATATAAGGCTCTGAAAGTCTTGCTCAGTTTCTTCTGCAACCTGTTCAAATTTTTTACGGGTATCTGTATCTTTGATCCAAGTGTAAAACTCTGGAGGATAAGCCTTGCCAACTACGCAGGTTTCTAATGGATCCCAATGTTGGTATACGGTCATTTAAGTTCTACATTCTCTTTATGATTGACAAAACTGGCAGCATCTGCTTTGGTTGGACATTGTTTACACATAGTGTGTGGCTTTCCAAAATTACTGCTAAATGCTTGTAATACTTTTATGTCAACATTTGGTTTTATTCCTGTGTTTAAGTAAGGTTGCCAAGCATCTGCATTTGGTTTTCCGTGTATAGCCCATACATCGTTAATAAGTGCAGCCTGTGAGCATTTATAGAGTTTATCTTCTAGTAGCATAGGGCAGGTTGTTTGATGACAGTTTGCAAATGCTTTAGTTGGGTCGCTGTTCCATGGTTTCATAGTTTCAAATGTTCCTTGGAAAGTACGTGTAAACCACTGTGGCTCATTGACTTGGAAACGCATTCCGTTTGGTAAACGTTGTCTATGTATTCCATATTCAAATACTGGTTGCCAATCATATGATGATTGTACTCTATCAATTGCATTTTTTATTCTTTGATCATCTAGGTGCACTGTGATTTTTAGAGTACAATTGCCAATTTCATGTAGCAATTCAACAATACGCCAATTTTTTTCTAACAATAATCCATTGGTGACAAATCGTATTTGTGCGTCAGGCAATAGTTTTCTAACTGCAACTATCCAATCATACATTTCGGGATTCATCAAAGGCTCACCGCCCATTGCACCCCATGCTTGGATTTCCATACGTTCTGACCATGGAAGTAACCATTCTATGCCTTGTTTAACACCAACATATCCTGTGCGTTGTAGATTGCTGAATGTACTACAACCTTCGCATTTTAAGTTACATGGATATATCAACATGCTTTCTACATATGGTAATACTGGTTTTTGCACTATAACAAACCTTTTTTATTATGATTAATGCCTTGGAGAGGATTTCCTAGTATACTGTAATCTTTAAATTCTTTTTCAAACATTCTATGCCTAAATTGCGGCATAATTTTAAGCAGTGCACCTTGTACTTCTGGTTTGCATTTATCAAGCTGTGCAAAACATTCTGTAAGACAAACATTTGATCTAAGTAGGTTGAGATTGTGTTGAAATCTTGTGTGGTTTTGATCTGCTAATTTTTTTGTTTTGTTGTAGTCGGTTAACAAATGTAAATTGCGTTCAATTGAGTAGTAACAACGTTCTATTGGGTTTGATAAGTCTTCATAGCTGTGATCAATGATATCATCAAAAACATCAAATCCAAGATATCTCATGCTGTCAGCACACTTCCATCCACCAAACCAAATTGGAAATGTCCCACCATATAATGCCATAATAGTTTTTTCAGAAACCAGTGCTTCTCGTTCAAAGAAAATAGGTTCGCTGATTAAACTAATACAACTGGGCTCAAATACTGTTGTCTTGAGTAAATGCTTATAGGTTTCTGCATTTAGAAAATTGCCATTTCTTATGCCTTGGTCCATTGTAACTTCTGGACCAAATTTGTAATCAGTGATTGGAACAGTAGTCTTATTAATGCTATTAATAATTTTTAAAAAATGGGGATTATCTGTAAAGTTTTTAATCCTTGGGTTAATAAATGCATCGGTTGTCTTCCAAGGAAGCGAATGTGAATAGTTGGTTAGTTGAAAATATTCAATTAATTGTAACAAAAAAATTCTATGTAACCTTGGTTTGTTAATCATAAAATTAAATGTTTTGGTTTTTTGATTCCAATTGGTTTGAATGTCTGCGTTGACAAATTCTTGACTTTCACTTGCTAAAAATATAGGAAAATGAACACAGTTGTAGTCTTTTAGTTCGTCTTCGTGATTTATATGATCAAATATCAATGTATGCAAATGAGGATCTACTGTGCCATTTTCCAATAGTTTTTTTACATGGAAACAATGGTCAAACTCGTCATAGTGATGGTCATTTATAAAAATTATCTCAGGTTTGTCTAATATTTCACCAGCATACTTGTATGTAGGACCATGTATCTCAATCAATGAATCGTTCTCCAGTTTTATCAATTTTTCTCTTTGCAAATTGTGCATATTCTTGATGAGCTTTTATAAAGTAATGTCCTCGTGGTTCTTTAGGAAATTGTTTGCCATCACAAAAATTGCAAAATTCTAAACGGTGTCCTGGCAGAGGACGGTAGATATCTTCTGGCCACGGAAACTGATGATGTATTCCTTGAAAACTGTCGAGGTTGATAACTTTTATGCTTTTGCTTCGGGCTATTGCATTCAGTGCTAGTATATTTTTTAACTTATTGTTGTAGGCACGTTGTTCATTGCCTTCATAGGTAAGCCATTGTTTTCCATAGTTTTCATAAAGTTCGTGATCTTTGACTTTGGTTAGAACATTCCTACCTTGTAAAAGTATATCATTTGGTGTTTTGGTAAATGAATCACTGTCTCCAACATTAATTGGGATCCAATATTTGTGTTCTGTGTGGAACAATTCACCTCGGTCTTTACCTGTCCAACAGGCTATGACTAGATCAAAGTTATCTGCTTGTTCTAAAAATATTCTAAACATAGCATCATTTGATCCACCACTTATTGCATGGTTGTGTGGTGTGTATCCTAATAATTCAGCTAACTTTACAGGGTAACTGTTTTTTGCACCGTACTCTGCCTCAATTTGATAATGGTCCTTTCCAGGTTCTCTTGCTAATACCAACCCTGGTTCTTCATGCATTAATGCACCAGCGGCATGTGAACATCCTAGTATGAGTGCATCAGGCATTGGCTATGGCTTTTTTTACTTCATCTAATTTTTGAGGCCAACGTTCAGTATAACCGTCAAGTAACTGTTTGTTTGTTGCGGCAGCAATTTCAAATCGTTCGTAGTCTCTACGTGTATATACTTTTGGTATAAATGTTTCTAGTTGGTCTAATAGAATATTCATTCTAGTTTTCTTATAAAATTCGTCATCGTACGAGTGATCTACATAATCATCTAGTACATCAAAACCATGTGTTCTAAGTAGAGATACACTTTTAGGACTACAAAACAACAACCATGGACGTGGTAATTGTAATGCTCTAAACAACTTTTCACTGAAGGTTATATGGTCTTCATTCATGAAAGTTTCTAAAATTAAACTAACATTGGTTTTCATTATAACTTGTTCAAGAGATCCAAGCTGATCAACCTTGTTGTATGGTAAAAGATCTTGTGCAATCAAGTGTTCATTTTTGTAACGGAACATCTCAGCTGACTGATACTGGTTGTTTAGTTCTTCTACAGTGATGTTATAACTTACCGCACCTTTGTCAAGTAGGTTTCTACGTATTAGTTCGTAAAAAACTTCGTTTCTATCTCCTCTCACTCTGTGCATAAAACAGTTGTATCCTTGAGAGTCACAGTCTCGATACACAGGATCAAAACGCCAAATATGCCAAAGCTCTGGTAGTAAGTTTATTATTTTGCCTGCAACTGGACGTAGTGCATGATTATCTGTAACTATTGTTGCATTAGTATCAGTCCAAGCATCAGGTGTAGGTTGAAACACACTGTCAACAAATCTACAGTGTAACCTTTGATTGTCTTTTTGATATCCATAAGGATAACCAAAGTTGTTTGTATCCTGTATAGTCGTGGTATAGCCTTGCCTGAGTATGTGTTCACTCAGGTCCTTAACAATTGCTATTTCTCTTGGTTCTGAAACCCAAATTCCGTCAGTATGTGTTTCCATCGCTAACTACTTATATGGAATACTTGACCAACCCTAAAGAAACATAATAGTGTAGTTGATTGGAAGTCATATGCATGAATATTGGAAAAACGGAATAAAAGAATACATCTGGCCTACAGATGAGGATCCTATCTTTGAGTCTATGCACAATGGAGCTCATTGTTTGTTCTATGATCCTAGTGTACACAAAGATACCATAACATATAAACAAAGTTTACAGGATATATGCGACTGGGCAAATAGAAATATTAAAGAACAAGGTATTGACAAGTTTATTAACACCTCTGAAAATTGGTACGACATTGCCAACGTTGTTAAATTAAACATGTGGGTTGATGACATACGTAAACAAGGTATTGTAAAACCAATGATGTTGTTTTACCCAGATGGTGAAAAACTTGGTATTAACAACGGCGAAAGTAGACTCAGAGCATGCACTTGTATACCTGAACTCACACATGTAAAAGCCTTTATTTCAACCAGTGTTGAACATCGTGCAAAGTTTGACCACCTTGAAGAAATAACTACGTTTAAACAGTTTGCAGAAAAGTGCCTAGCAGTTGATCAACAATGGTTTGGATTTACGTTAACTGATCCCGAAGCACCATACGGAATATATTGGTATGAATATAATAGCCAAGCAACTGCTCCGGTTACTCCTGGTGAACAGACCTGTGTAAACACACTAAGAAATTATTTAAATAGTCATCCAGATATTATGTTTACTATAGATTGGTTTAGCAATATAGTAGACTGGTCTAATTATCTTGATAGGTCCAGTAGTTAATCTGTAAACAACGTCGTACTGTTGGAAAATGCACCATTGGATAATCGTGCAAACTGTGGTCTCCTGCAACAAAGAAAAAACATCTATTGTCCTTGCTCTCTACTCTGGTTCCGTCGGCAAAGCCTGTGCCGGGATACAATCGAGTATGATCTGTATATATGATTGCACTGAGTTTTTTCTCCTGCCAGTCACAATGTGGTTCCAGCCAAAAGTCTCCAATATCGCTTATTACTTCTACTCTTGGGTACATATTGGTATAATCTATACCTGTGTAGTGCTCAAAAAACGTCTTGTATGGACCGTTGTGAAGACTACGGTACAAATGATGTAGATTAGGATACTGCTTTTCGTGCTCGTTGGTGATAAACAATCTCACACTGTCCACACGCACCCCAGGCTTGGCCTGTTCAACAACATGCTCAACACTTTTAACTTCTTCTAGTGTGTCACGATCAAGAAAGTCGTCTACTATCCAATGTTGCCATGGCTTTTTATATGTGTTTGCCTTCATAAAAACTCTCTTGTGCTATTGTCTTCCAATCAGCCATTCTATCATTGGTTTTTTTAAAATCTGGAAAACTATCATTTGCATGTCCTGTAAAGCCTTTCTTTTCAAAAATGAGATCTTCTGTCCATCTTTCTAAAAATGCTTTTCTTATTACTGGTTTGGATACATCACTTACTTTAAGATCAAAAGGCAAATTCAACGCAAGTTGCATTATAGGTTTAGCAAGAAATGGATTACGTGCTTCAATTCCAAATGAACCTCCTATTAGATCAATACCTCGACAATCTACGCCAGTTATTTGATGCCAATAATCCATTAACAATGTTGCTTGTCTATAGTCTCCGTTGTATGCAGTTAAGCAACTGTTCCACATACCAGGGTCACTGTGCTTGCTATAAGGACTTGCACTGCCCAAACTATTGTAGTCAAGAGTCTTGTACACTTGATATCCACCAAACAGTTCATCTGCTCCTGCACCTGTAAACAATACTCGTTGTTTGCAACTTTTATTTACTATCCATTGGCCAACAAAACTCCATGATCCTGCTGGCATGCACAGTCTACTAAGCATCTCTTTATATTCAACCAACCATTGAGATTCTGAAATATCACTAACCACCAATCTGTTGTATTCTTCTTTGGTCAAGAAAGATTCAAGTTTATCTACAATAGGATCTTTTCCTGTGTTGTTTACAGCATATAATTTGAGATTGTCTATGCTATTCAAAATTATACTACTGTCAAGACCTCCACTGTAGGTAAGTCCTGCAGGGCATGTGGGTGTCATTAATTCTGTCACTGTACTCCACACACTGCTGAAGTCCTCATATGCTTCATTGATGTTGCGGTGTATTGGCGTGCCTATCCAGTTATAGATACTATCAATTTCTTCAGCAACGGCACCATTGATGTATTGCATACCTGGTGTTACTCGTGTAATCCCATTCCAAGGTGTAGTGTCAAGTGTACCCCAGTTTTTATTCACATAAGGGTGCGGTATTTTTACTCCATCTACGTATTCCAGAATAGGTGCAACTTCGCTACACACGATCAATATGTCTTTGTCTTGATATTGATATAGTGTTTTTTCTCCTTGCGGGTCAGCCGCGTATCTCACTGTGGTATTGTCTGTCCACGCCCATGCCCACGGTCCCCAACCTTGTGCTAATAATTTTGAATTTGTGTTTACACATTCGTCTACAAATTCTATATCATTGGAATATGTTCCTAGGTCTTTGTAGTTGTATATTTCGCCATTGTATGCTAGAAAGTTTTCTTGTTGATGTTTATAATACTCATCGGTGCCTGTGATGTGTAAGACTACTTGTGCAATAAAAATGTTATTGCTATGCTGATATCTTATTTGATCTGGTCCACGACTTTTTAGTATATCAACTGCTCTAAGATGCTTTGACAAATCTATATTATTTTTGCTTTTTACAACTAATATTCCACACATGCTAACCTACACAGGTGCTTAAAAATTTTAGTATTTCACTGTTACGTGCTGCCCATGGTAGTAGCAAAACTGTTAATATTCCAAGAATATACCATAGTGCATAAATCATTTTTCTAGCAGGTTACAAATTTTGTGTGCAATTTTCTTAAAGTCATCTTCTACTAATCCACGTGTGGTTTCGGCGGCAGTTCCTATTCTAATACCTGATGTTTCGACAAAACTACGTGGATCGTTTGGCACACCGTTTTTGTTAACAGTGATACCATTTTCTTCAAGTATGTCGGCAGCCTGTCTACCACTGTGTTTGCTTTCGCTTAGATCCATCAGTATAATATGACTGTCTGTACCACCAGTCTGTACCGGAAATCCACGTGACTCAAATA
>Ga0099850_1001491_pt1 | contig 10939 bp, 14 predicted proteins | sample CB_VirMetaG_5_FD_79182 | JGI IMG/M metagenome (GOLD analysis project Ga0099850, IMG submission 79182) | Freshwater to marine saline gradient viral communities from Chesapeake Bay - CB_1508_1D Viral MetaG | ecosystem: Environmental > Aquatic > Marine > Coastal | place: USA: Chesapeake Bay...
CGAGCGTGGCCGCCTGCACCCGGACGAGGGCGCTGATCATGCGCTGCTCCCACGACGCACCGTCTGGCACGCGATCCACGAGGTCCGCGACGGCGCGGCTGGCCTCGAGGAGCTGAGCCGCAGCGGCCACCTGCTCCCGAGACGCCGAGGCGCTCTCGGTCACGGTGGGCTGTGGCGCGTCGGATGGGGGCGGCGGGGTGGTGGTTGGCATGGGTTGAGGGTAGCGCGGATCCTCCCCTTCAACAAAATCACCGAATGGCCTTGCGCTGAGTCACCGGCTGGCTATACTCACATCATCAACGGGGCGCCGGGACAGCACCCCACCGACAGGAGACAGACCATGAACGTCAATGACCACAAGGCGATGAGCAAGCGTGAAGCAACCTACTTCTTGCACAACATGGAGAGGATCGTGGACCGAGGCGAGGTCGAGGTACACGCCCAGTCCCCCCGTACCGGGGAAGTCTGCAAGTTCCTTCTCCGTATGGACAAGGCAGACAACGCGATGGGCCGGTCGATGTCTGTGCACGTCCTCACCCCTGGCCAGTGGTTCGATTGCCGCGACCGGGATCAGTACCCCTACACCCAGGTAGAGAGGCGGGCCCGTGACTGCGCCCGGTGGCTCATCCACGCCACCCCTGATTCTCTGGTGCGCGCACAAGTCCGCGGCTGGTATCGGGCCAGTAAGGTCCGTCTCGGGGACTGGGCGAGTATGTAACGGGCTCCCGCCCGTCGGGGGCTGACGCCGCCCCCCTGAAGATGGCCCACGGCAGGGCCGAAACGGGAGACAGACACCATGAACATCAGCCGCGCCATCGCCCTCGCCGCCCGCCTCGACATCCGCACCGCCAACTCCGACGACCTCGCCCCGCTCCTCGACTACATCCGAGTGGGCGAGCGCTACCGGGCCGCCGATGGCGCGCTGATGGGAGCGCACGTCGCCGCCCGGACGTGGACCCGCGCCGCTCGGGTCGTCGCCCGCGAGGCCGACACCCTGACCGCCGAGGAGAACACCTACGGTTTCCGCGTCGAGGACTCAGAGGGCGGTGTGTGGTGGCCCAACGAGGAGACCGCGGAAATCATCAACGCGGCCCCGAACCCCGCCGCCATGGCGATCCGAATCGCCGCCTGCGACCCCAGCGCCGGGACGTGGCGCCAGTAGCAGGTTGAGCTTTCCGCTCGCCCCACCCCGCTCAGGTCATGCTGGCGGGGTCGAGGCAGTAGAGGCGCCGAGATGGCGCCCGACAGGAGACAGGCCATGGATGAGATCATCAGCACACGGGTCGTGACCCACGAATGGCGCCCCATCATCGCCGGGGCGGCCACCTTCCCCGGACAGCTCGTCCACCGCCTCGCGGACGGCGGATGGCGCACCGAGTTCGTGCGCCTCGGGTGTGTCCGCGATTTCCCAGCCGGATCGGACTTCCGGCTGGGACCCGTCGAGGACGACGGCTCGGACCCGTTCCCGCCGGTGGGCGGAACCCGGTACGACTGGGAATCGTACCGTCGCGCCCTGGAGCAGCTCGTCGAGTGTATGGGGCACTGCTCGCAGGCCGGCGTCAGCCACCGGGGCGTCGGCCCGGGTGGAGAGCGCATCTCGGCTGGGCGCTGGCGCGGGTCCAACGGTGAGATGAACTACTCCGTCACCCGTGTGGGGTGACCGCCCCGCCCCATCCCCGCGCATCGCCCCCTACGGTTCGGCCGAGGGGGCTTTGCCGGTAGAGGCGCCATCTCGGCCCCCACTGGAGCAGACATGCAGTTCGTCAACCTCACCCCCCACTCGATCACCCTCCTCCGAGCTGGACGCCCCGACGAGGTCATCCCGCCCAGCGGTGCCGTCGCTCGGGTCACCTTCGATGAGATCGAGTGCCCTGCCATCGGTGGGGTCCGCACCGTAAAGCGCGTGCTGGGTGAGGTGACCGGCCTGCCGTTGGCTGGTGGCCCCTACATCGTCTCGGGGATGGTCGCCAGCGCCTGCCCTCGGCACGACGTCTTCAGCCCCGGCGACCTCGTCCGCGACGACGAGGGCCGTGTCATCGGCTGCCGCTCCCTCATCCGGAGTCTGTGATGGACGACGCCACCGCCCTCCTCTCCACCGCCCGAGGCGCCAAGTACCCCACCCGCCTCGCCCAGCAGTTCGCGGGCCTGCCTCGGGGCGCCCTCACCCTCTGCGCGCACGCGACGGGCTACACCGTCGCCGCCGTCCAGCGCTGGGTGCGTGGAGAGCGATCGCCCGGCGTGGTGCCCGCCATCGCCGTCGTCCGCTGGCTGCGGGCGCAGGGGGTGGACACCTCGTTGGAGGCGCTGTGGGGGTGACGGTCAGACGATGACGGGCCGCGGCCAGCGGCGGGGCCTCCTCGGCTCCGTCCGGCCAGGGCCCGGCGAATGGGGCTGGCGATCCCACAGCGGAGGATCTCTGTCCGATTCGCTGGGCTCGTCCTCGTCCTGCTCGTCTGGGTCGTCGTCCGTCCCGCCGCTGGGCTGCTCCGGGTTGATCAGGATGCCGCCACCACCTCGCCACCTCGGCCAGCGATCCATCAGCGGAGCTCGAGGTGCGCCTGCATCTTGTGCTCGCCGCTGCTCACCTCGATGCGAACCCGGACGAAGCGGCAGATCGGCAGGGAGCTGGTGCCCTCGTCCCCCTCGGTCGCGGCCGAGATGGTCGCGCTCCCGAGGTCCGCCCACTCGCGCCCGTCGATCGAGGTCATCAGATAGACGCTGTAGGTGGCGCCGCCTGACAGCTGATCAGCGTCCACCACCACACGGGCACTCTCCCGGCCGGTGCAGCCGATGACGAAGGGCGAGATCCGCTTGCCCGAGTAGTAGTCCAGGGGCAACAGGTTGTCGAAGCAGGGGTAGGCCATCAGTCGTCGTCCGGTTCTGCCAGCACGGCGGCTGGCTCGTCAGAAAAAGGGAGCAGGTCGATCGCCCTCACCCCGGCGACCACGAGCAGCGCGCCGAGGCACACCCGCAGCGTCCAGACGTTGGCGCGGTGGGTCTGCTCGTCCTTGCGGATGATCGAGGACTGGCGCTGCTCTGCGAGCGCCCGTTCGTGGGCGCGCTCCGCGAGCTCGTCCTCGAGCCGCCGGGACTCCATCTGCCGGGCGTGCTCCTGCGCCTGCGCGAGCTGCTCGCGCGCCCCGTCGAGATCGTGGCGCATCCCACGCACGATATCGTGCGTCAGATCGAGGTCGGCGCCCATTACAGACAGGTCCAACCGGAACGGTGGTGGCTCTGTGCCCCACCACCATGCCGGCGCGTCCTCGGGTGCGAACTCAATGCGTGCTGCCATGTGGGCGCCATCGTACAACCTCGCGGGCTCGCATAGGGTACGCGGCCCGCGAGAGCGACTCAACTAGGAACGCCGATCCCATCCTCTCGCCCAGCGGAGTGACGGGTCGGGCGGTAGCTGCGGGCGGCCAGTGGTGGCGCAGTTGCGCGGCCAGTCCCGGCGGGCGAAGTGCTGCGCCCGCTCCTCGGGACTCGGCGCCTCCCTCGTAGGCGTAGGGGCAGCCGGCGGCGGAGTCGGCGGAAAGCGCCTCACTGCTGACCCGCCTCACCCGGCACGCCCATCCGGCACCCGAGCAGGTCAGCGGCGAGCGTGGCGGCTCCGTAGTGCAGAGCGTGGATGGTGCATCCCGCCCCGCGCTCCCACCGGGCCTCCACATCACCGCCCCGCGGGACGAGGACCAGCCCCACGCCGCAGATCTCCCCAGCCTGCGCCCGCTCCAGAGCCTCCTCGAGGACGAGCAGGATGCGCGGGTCACACGCCGGGGCTGGCACCTGCCGGATCACCGGCAGGCCCACACGCGGTCACGCCACTGCCACCAGGACCAGCGGCGACCGTCCTGAGCGGTGGTGTCGAAGCGGACGGGGATCAGACGAGAGAGCAGATAGCGCATGGCGCATCCGTGGATGGCCCGGATGGGCTGGGTTGTGATCATGCCACCATCTCCAGCAGCGGCGCCAACTCGGGCGCGCTGCTGACGTGGATCAGGTGGTAGCTGACGCTCCGACCGTGTCCGTGCTTCTCCTGCATCTGCACGGCCTCCACGAACTGCTCGGCGTCCGCCTGCTCGTCCGTCACCTGGCAGCCAGCCGAGAACGGCCCGACCCTGCCGCCGTCCCGGTCGCGCGTCCCGTGCAGGTAGATGCCCGCGAGGTCACGGTGGATCGGCCCAACATCATCGATGATGGCGTCCCGGTTGACGTCCCGCCAGCCGTAGGTCAGCCGCGTCGAGACGAGGGCAGGCCGCCCCTTGTGCTCGCCTGGCACCCACAGCCCATCGTGCTTGCCCACGCCGAGGATCGCCGTCCCCTTCGCGTTGAGCGGGCTCATCAGGTAGGTCTTGCCCGGGTCGGTCGTCGCCCGCGCCAGCCACAGCCGCCGAGCCCCGGTACCGTCCCGGAAGTGCGCGCCGAGCAGGTCGTCGAAGCGGTCGCACTCCCGCACATCCGAGCGGACGCCGAACATCGTGACGTTCCACGTCCCGACGAACACCCGCCACCCCTGCCGCGCGAACACCGCGTCCAGCCGGGCCCCCCACTTGTCGGCCTGCTTGCCGGACAGTTCGATCATCTCCACCTCCACAGGTGCCCCGTTGGCACCCCCAGCGCCTGCGCCAGCCGCCAGATCGTATCCAGTTGCGGCTCCCGCTGGCCAGTCTCCCACTGGTGGATCATCTGCCGCGAGCAGCCGAGGGCCTCCGCGAGCTCGGCGCCGGACATCGCCTGCGCCTCCCTCAGCACGCGGATGCGGTTGTCGCCGCTGGCGGTCTCGACCGTCTCACCGTGTCGCGGGAAGCCGATCCGCTTGCGCCTCGACACGGGGCAGCGCCCGGCCTCGCAGTGGTCGTCCCACCGCCACAGGTCGGACGGCGAGCAGCCCCACATCTGCGCCCGCGCCCAGATGGTGCGGGTGGGCGGGAGGGCCTCGCCCTCCTCGCTCTTGCGGTGGCGGTCGGTCCTGCCGCCATCGACGAGGGTGCAGTCAGCGCGAGACAGCCCGCGCGAGTCGCGCCACTCGCGGCCGAGGTAGCGGCCAAAGACGGTGCCGTCTGGCAGTCGGAAGTCCATGGCGGGCAGTATAGGGCTGCCGCGCCCGCTTGACTACCCCGCGTCCGCCGCTGACGGTGTAGCTCGAAGTCAGCCGACGGCGCCACCGTCCATGCCATCTTGGCTTGGACGCAGATCGAGCTCAGCCCGTCCCACGTCCCGCCCTGATGTCGTCGATGAGCGCCTCCGGGTTGCTCGCGCTGGGCGGGATCTTCGTCTGGTCGTCGGGCTGGATCCGCCGCCCACAGACGCAGTGGTCCCCGTCCCAGCGGTGAAGCCGGTGGTGTACCTCTGCAACAGCCCGGACGACGAGGTGGCAGGCACGAACCACGACGGAGCGCCACCAGCCATCAGCCCGTCTGCTCCCAGCACACGACCTTGACGGCCGAGCTGTCTCGGATGGCGTTGATCTCGACGTCATCGCCGCCGTCGGGGAAGAAGCACTCCCAGATTGCGCCGCTCACCAACTTGAAGGTGTTGCTCTCCTTCACCGCGGCCGTCCCCGGGATCGGGCAGATCCAGATCGCCCCGTCGGTCGGCTGGACGATGAGCCGCCGCCGCCCGGACAGCCGCGACCCGCCGGCCTTCAGCTCGATGCTCGAGTTGGACACAGTGACCAGCCCACACACCGTATCGCTCAGGATGGGCACACCGCCCATCGCGCGCCCGTCGCGCCCATCGCGCCCTGCCAGCGGCATCAGTGGCATCTTGCAATCCTCCAGCGGTCTGTGCGTACCCTATACCATGGCACGACACCCCGCATCCGCAATCCTCCTCTCCCTCGCCCTCCTCGCCGCCGGCTGCCCAGCCCCCGAGGAAGGCGCCACCACCCACCGCCCCGACCTCGAGCCGGGCGCCGAGCACTCCCTCACCATCGAAGGCGAGGGGCTCAACGTCTACACCTACAGCGATGCCCGCACCATCTACGGCGACGGCGTGATCTGCGTCTGGGACGCCTACAGCGACGACAGCGCTGCCTATGTGGATGTGCTCTGCGAGGCCAGCGCCGCCACCCGCGGGCTCGCCCCCAGCGACGTCATCCGCATCTACGGCCCCGACCGGCTGGTGGCCTCCGTCGTCCTCGACGCCCGGCGCTAATAGCTCCAGTCGCCGTGCTTCGTCACAACCTCGACCGTCAGTGACGGGGCCCCGAGGTCGCCTCCGAACTTGAGCGACCGGCCCCAGCACAGGCCGGTCGCGCCGCCGCTCAGCAGGCTGCCGAGCGGATGGTCCCACTCGACGAGTTCGCCCAGCCGCACCGCGAGCCCGTGATAGCCGAACGTCGACCGGACGGTGTGCGTGGTCTGCGCCAGATGCCCCAGCAGAACCGCACCCACGGCCCCCCAGGACGCAGCAGTTTCCGATCGGAGCCAACGGTAATCGATGGTCGCCCTGACCTCCTCGCCGTCCGTCGTGACGGTCCCCGAGTCGATCGCGGCGTAGATGTCCCGCGTCCAGCGAGGCCGCGCGTTCCCATCGGCCTGCAGCGGGCTCATGTACTCAGCCGACCGGATCACCGCGGTGTTCGCCGTCTCCTGCCACTCCGTCTGCAACCTCCATGAACTGAACATCCCCGACCGGAATGAGAAGGTGTGGTCCGCGCTCCCGCTGATGGTGCGATAGACCAGCTTGGCGCGCAGCTCGTCGTCGTTGCTCGGGTCCGGTTCCAGCGTCAGGTTCAGACCGTAGAAGCCTAGGAGCTCTCCCAGAACCTCGCCGACCTTGGGGATCGACTGGCTCGGCTTCGCCCCGGGGATGCAGACGACCGCCCGTCGGTTGGCAGCCGTCACCGTAGTCCCGAGCGCAGCTGGCCACCCGGTGAACCAGAAGTTGGACGCCCCGACCTTGTCCGTGATGATGTCGTCGACGATATCCTCGATCTGCCTGATGGTGTCCGCAGGGTCCGTGACGGACCCCTCGCCGTAGACGCGGGCGAACCAGCGGCTGTCCTTGGGGATCGGAATCACCGCAGGCGGCCAGCCCCCTCCTGGCTCGATCGACAGCACGAAGGCGTTGGAGCTCGTCTCGGTATAGGTCGTCACCTGCTTGGGGTAGGTGCTGGTGATGCTCCAATTCGTCGTGCTCGGATAGATGATGGTGCCATCGGTGTCGAAGTAGGCGAGCCCCGAGTGCTTGCTGGGATTGCCGGTCGTCAGCCACTCGCCGCCGTCCACCGGGTTGTTGTCCACCTCGTGCGAGCACAGCCCCAACGTTACCGTGCTGCCTCCGCTCGAGCTGTCCACCATCGGCATCTGCACCCACCAGCCCGGGGAGGCGCTGTTCCCCACGTCCACGTCTTCGTTGTAGCCGTAGATCAGTGGGACCGCGGCCCCATTGTCCTCGCTCTGCCCGCCGTCGTCGTCGTCGTTCGTGCTGATCTTCCAGGTGTCCAACGGCATCCGGCGGCTCATCACGCCGCCGAACGCCTCGGCGCTGAACCGGACGGAGGGGCGCCCTGTCGTCAGCGAGTAGGTCACATCCCCCGCCGCCCGGTCGGCGCACACCCCACGGAACAGCTCCTCCCGCGCCACCTCGGCGCCCCCGTCGTCCACCTCGACGGCAGTGAGCACCACTGCGCGATTGAGGAAGGATCCGGTCAGGATCGCCGTCCACGTCGCTGTGTCAGCGTCGTACTCGGGGAGACTCAGCGACCACCGCAGCCTCGGCGGGCTGATGGCGCCCTGCGCCAGCTTCGTCGGCCACGACTCCTGCATCTGCCCCCCGTCCAGATAGGGCAGGTACTGCGACAGGCCCGACACATCGGCCCACCCGTCCGGCGTCATCGCCCGCCAGCAGAAGCGGAGCGTGGCCGTGCTCCCGCCGCTCGTCCGATAGGTCTGATCCAGCAGCAGGACGATGCGCTTGCCGGCCGCCTCGCTCCAGTCGATCGCCATCTAGAAGCCCCTCGTCATCCCAACCACCTCGATCGGGAACGTGCCGATGTCGCCCTCGCGGTGGCTCGTGCTGATGTTGCCGTCGATCAGCCCATACACGGTGTCATCGGTCCCCTCATGCTCCTGGTTGGAGTCCAGCCAGACGCACGTCGGGCGCCGACTGTACTCCCTCTCTACCGAGTCCTGGAACTCGGTGACGTTCGCATGGCTCCACTCAGACGCCTCCAGCATGAACATCTGCCGCGTCGGCGGGATGATTCGCCCCATCTCGAGGCGCCGGGCGCCGCTCCCCATCTGCATCGAGCGAGTGTGCTGCGGCGCCTCCACCGTATCCCCCGACGTGTAGGCGTTGATCTGCCCTACCTGCATGACGCCGATCCGTAGGTTGTCGCTCGTACGGCCCGTGTTGGCGGTGACGAACACCGCCACCCATTGCAGGGTCTGCTCGCTGTCCAGACCCAGCCTCAGAATCGGGTTCCTCGTCACCGTCTCCTGGACGGTGTAGTCCTGCGAGTAGGTGGCCCCACTCCAGTCGGCCAGGTTGTCGCCCAGATCGCTAGCATGAGCGCGGATCTGGACGGAGTCACCCTCCACCAGGTTGTGCCCCACCAGCGCCACCACATCGAACGTCAGCGAATCACCAAGGTCCCAGATCAACGCCACCCGGTTGTACCGTCTGGGGCTGTCCGCCGTGTAGGTCCCTGCCCCGGTGTCGTCGCTCGTCGAATCGAACCCTAGGAGTTTCCCGGTCGCGACGGTATCCGCGCTGAACGTCCACAGCAGCTCGAGATTGTTGGTGCCGCCGTCGTTCATATCGAAGGTGATCAGCCCGCTCGTCTCCGAGCGCGTCACCAGCACATTCGCATAGTCACCGCCAACCATCTGGATGGCGTTCTGCATGGCCGCGAGATTGCCGCCGACCCCATCCACGCGCCGCACCCACGTCCATGACACCGTGGTATCTGGGCTCGCACCACTACTGCCGATCCGCAGCGCCACCGTGCTCGGCGCCTCGGAGACGGGAGCCCCGGCCCATGGGATACCAGTGTGCTCGTCAGCCAGATTGGCGGCGGGGAACTCGTCATTCCCTGCCCCAAACGAGGGCGCCAGAGTGGTCTGGTTGTGGATGCTGGCACCCTCTCGGATCCAGTCATTCTTGAGGATCCGCATCAGGCAGCCCCAAACACAGTGTTGCTCAGCGAGAACCGGTCTGCCGACTGCTCCGCCCGCGTGACCGTCGCCTCCACAGTATCGTCCCCGATCTGCACCGCCACCGCCACGTTCGCAGTCCCTGGGACGAAGCCGGATCGCGCATCCTGCACCCCTCGCTGCGATCCGAAGAAGCTGCTCACCGCATCGAACATCCGCCCCATGCTCGCCGTGCTCCTCGAGTCCACCACCGCCTCATCCGGCTTCACCAGTGCCGGGCGATGCCCCGCCGCATCCACCGCCGGGAACTGGTCGAGGAACCCCGGGTTGAAGCCTCGGCTCGCCTTCGCGACCGCGCTGATGCTCGCGATCGCCCCGATGATGCCAGCGATAGCCCCCACCACCGCCCCGCCCACCGTCGCGATGCTCGTGAGGGTAGCAGCGGGCGCAGCCGCCGCAGCAATCGTGCCCATGCTGCTCGTCGTCGTCGCCGTGTTCGCCGCCGTGCTCGACGTGCTCGCCGCGCTGATGCTGCTGATGCTCCCGAGGATGGTAGACACCAACGAGACCGCAGCCTTCACCGTCTGCCCGATCCCGGTCTGCGTGCGGCCCTGAAGGGCCTCGATCGATTGCGTCAGTTGCCCGACGCTGCCGATCATCGAGGTCGAAGCCTCGACGGCAGACATGCCGGCCTCCTCGGTGACCACCCGCTCCTCCTCGGTGGCCACCCCCATCTGCTCGCGCACCACATCCATCCGCGCAGCGAACTCCTCGGTGCTGATGCGGTTGGCGTCCAGCGCCTCCTGAAGCAACTCTTGCATCCGCTGGAGCCGCGCCGCGTGCATCTGCTCTTCGGTCACGCCGATGGTCGCCAGCGTCTCGCTGATGCGCTGCTCTGCCTCCAGCCGCGCCTGCCCCACGCTGTGCTCGGCCTCCAACTGCTCCCGCAGCTGCGCCGCCCGCTCGGCGTGCTCCTGTCGATTCAGCAGCCCGGCCTCCCGAGCCTGCTGGAGCAGCCGCACCCCCTGGAAGTACCGCCGCTCGGCCATCTGATCCCGAGTCAGCCCCAGCGTCTGCGCCTGCTGTGCCAGCCGCGCCTCCTCAGCCGCCTGCTGCCGCGCAGCCTCAGCTGCCCTCCGGCGCGCCTCAGCCTCCGCATTCGGGTCGGTGGGCGGTCCAGACGGGGGCGCACCGTCTGCACCTGGCGCCACATAGCCGTACATCGTCCGAAGCTGCTTGAGCGCCTCGATCTGCTGCCCTACGGTCGCGATCTCGTCGATCCGCGCCCGCAGGTTGTTCCGCAACACCTCTGCGTCCCGGCCCGACTCCCCCCGGAGCCGCTCGCGGATGCTCGCCTCCTCGTTCTGGAGGTAGTTCAACTGGAAGCCCAGCGCCAGCAGCTCCGTCTGCACCTGCCCCAGCGTCGTGAACTTCTCTGCCAGCGCCCCCAGCGGCGCATCGCCAGACCGCCACAGCGCCAGCCCCTCCCTCGTCCGGGCGATGAGGTCAGCGAACTTGGTGGTGAGACCCACCACGACAGGAGAGAGGGCGGTCCCCAACTCGTCCCGCAGCCCACCGGCCGCCGTCTGGAGGCGCGTGTAGGCGTCAGCCTGCTCCTGCGCCGCCCCCTCGGCCTCGCCCATGTCGCCCACGAGTCGGGCGTGCTCGACAGCCAGCGCCCGCAACTCGTCGCTGCTCGCCATCAGTGCCGGCAGAAGGTCCGCCGCCTGCCGCCGCCCGAACAACTGCGTAGCCACAGCCGCCCGCTCGGCGTCGTTGCTCAGCCCAGCCAGCGCACCTTGCAGGTCCGCGAACACATCGGGCGCCGACCGGAGCTCCCC
>Ga0099850_1001492_pt1 | contig 10933 bp, 16 predicted proteins | sample CB_VirMetaG_5_FD_79182 | JGI IMG/M metagenome (GOLD analysis project Ga0099850, IMG submission 79182) | Freshwater to marine saline gradient viral communities from Chesapeake Bay - CB_1508_1D Viral MetaG | ecosystem: Environmental > Aquatic > Marine > Coastal | place: USA: Chesapeake Bay...
AAGAATGGAATACCAAAACCTCCACCACCTGTGAACAATGCCAATACGGCCCTCAGTCCTATTTCTTTCTTCAATTCGCTGTTGATCTCTTTTTGTCTGCCCAAAACACCTCTCAACCATTTTTCAAATGGTTCCAATACCAATATAGTGATTCCTAATTGTATGAATCCCTGTATCAATGCTCTCAATGTTGCTTCAACGATGTTGCCCAATGCTTCATCCAATCTTTTGGTTTGGAAGATCACATCTGTCAATTCTGAAGCGGCTGTGTTTCCAAATGTGGTAAATGTATCAACCAATACCGCGGTTTGCATTTCTAATAATGTGCCTTGATCAGTGACCTGTTTCAATGCGGCATACAAAGCATTCTGTTCAAATGATCTTTCTAATCTGACTGCGGCATGGAAGTTATCTTCCATCTCCTTTTTGAGCCTAGCCATCTCTGCGTTGAGCTTCTCAGTGTCTTCTTTTTGTTTTTGGATTGCCCTGTTGGTATTTTCTAATTCTGTGTTGAAATCACCTGTGTCTATGACAGCGGCTCTTACAGTTTTTGAGAATGTGCCAATACTGGCTGATTGATCATCAAAATCAAACACATCCTTGTATTTTTCAATACCTCTAGCCTCATCAACGAAGTCCTTAACTTTTTCTTTGGCAAAATTAAATCCATCAACTACTTTGTCAGCCGCTATTCCTAATGCTGTCACTCCAGCAATAATTCTTCCAAGAGGTGATTTTCCAAACAAAGTAAATAGTGTTGCGAAAGCAAGAGTCAAATTATCAATATGCTTGATAGTGAATACAACTGCTTCACCAAGACCTTTACCCAATTGTTGTATCATTTGTTCATTCTGTGCAATGAACTTTGTAAAATCATCTGTGGCATCTTTTATAACAGGTGAGAGTCCCTGTCCAAATAGATCAGATGCTGTTCTTATCTGGATACCTAAATTAGAAAATGCAACATTTAGATTGCCCAATAATGCCTCTGTGGCACCTCCAAATTCTTTCCTGATACCTCTTGCGAATGCTTCAGTGATCTTACGGGCACCTTCAGCCGTCTTACCATATTCTGATATCTCGTTCCTTGTGATTCCAAGTTCCTGTTCAAGTATTCTAAGGACTGGAACCCCTCTATCTCCTAATCTCTGAATTTCTTCTAAGCCCAATCCCCCTGATACTGTTCTTGCAAACAAGTCAGTGACCGCTTCAAGTGTTCCAATTTGATCTGTGGTGATAGCGGCAGTGTCTGTGAATAATGTCAATAGGTCTTGTGTTGGTTCAATACCTGCGGCTTTTAATTTAATGAAACTCTTTGATAGATCTTCAACTGAGAACTGTGTCTGTGTAGCGAATTCTGTTATGAAACGAAATGCTTCAGCACCTGCCTGTGCTGATCCAGTCACTGAACTTAATGATGTTCTCAGATCCTGGAATGCCGCTGTGGTCTGGACTATGCCCCTTAATGCCGCACCAACTCCAATAGTGGCAAGGGCTCCTGCCGCAAGTTTGGCCGCTCTCCCCAAATTCAAACTTGATTTGGATGCTTGGTCTAGATTCCTGTTAAGTTTTCCCAATGCCTGTTCATTTCGTACAACAACATTAAGATCTATATTACCTGCGGCCACCTTTTCCCCTCGTTTTCATTTGTCTCATAGTTCGCTCACTTTGGTCCTGTTCAAGTTTGTAGTACGCTGACCACATACTCAACTCCAGTGTTGAAAACTCCATTACCTCTGATATGCTTTTTTTGAGCCTATCAGCGACCATCATAATGAGCCTTAACTCACCACTGGATTCTATTCCTTTGCGATGCTCTCCACAGGAGTGTCTAGTTTCGCAGAGTTGATTGCCGCGGCCACCTTCACGATGACTGTGGGATCAGCCTCATTCATTAGAGTTATCCTGTCCGCATCCATAAACATTTTGGAACCATCAGCCTTCCTTGCTTTGGTTATCAAAGTTTCAACCAATGCTTCCACTGTCTTGCCTTTGGATTGTAATTCAATCACACGGGCTTCGTCTTTGAATGGGTAAGTTTTTTTATAATAAACATCAATGTCCCATTCCTTACAATGATATTTTTTCATTTCACCACCAATCGCTGATTTGTAGTGATCTTGTATGTTTTTTATTACTTCAGACATTATCTGAATCTCCTTCTTGCTCTATTGAGCACTTCCCGTGCGGCTGGTCGTGTCATACCACGCGGTGCTTGTTTAGAATATCCCTCGTCTAGTCTGTCTATGTAAGGCACAGGATTGGAAACTCTATAATTAAATTTCCTTTGCTTCCTTAACCTCCAAGATTTCCTAGCACGACCAGAACGAACTGGTGTTTTCTGTTTGATCGTGTCAAACAGATCTTGGGATATTGAGCGGACCATCTGATCTACATCATTTGATAGTTCAGCGATCACTCGTTTGCTATTAAAAGATACTCTAATCTCCATTGATTATGATATATCAGTCTTTGTTAGAGCACCATCTCCTTGGAAAGTTATTGAAGCCTCAACCATACCATCAAAATTTGATGTGATTGAATGACCTGTGATAATAACATTTCCAGATAATTTGATACCAGTAGTTTCACCAGACGGATACAGCTCAATCGCTGTTCCACCTGATCCGTAACCACCAATAGCATTGAACAATCCTTTTTGACCTTCGTTCTCATCTCTAAAATAGACATCCATTGATCCTGAGAATTGTTTTAGACCTGGTTCATAAGATCTAGCAGATTGTCCCATTACTGTTGATTCAATTGTTTGTGTTTCTTGATCAATTGTGAATGATCTAACACTCGCAACTGCCACAACAGCAGAGTCGTCACCTGTAAATTTTATAACTCCAGATTCTCCAGTATATACACCTGTATTAATAGGCATTGTATTACTCCTCGTTTGTTATTAGATCTTCAGGACCTGTAAGATCTGGTTTGATTATATCAACTTCTTTCACAGTGATTCTATTTTTAGAACCTCTTTTGGAAATTGATTTTGTTTTAGATGGTTCAAAGGTCCAACCATCTTTCAAGTGTGCTTGAACATCTAAGCCTCGCACTTGTTTGAAACTTGTATTTTTATACATTTTAACTGCCATTATAACACTCCTTTTTTGTATCTATAGGTGACATCTACATTCACTATAACTTCACCTAAAGGTAGTTCACGTTCAATTATTTCTACATTGGATATTCTAGTGGTAACATTATGAATATTATCCACTGATAAAGCAATATCTCTGTCTCTAGAAAGTTCTAATGTTTCTTCAATTCGTTCTACGATTTCATTTCTAAGAGTATCAATTTCAGTGCCTCTCACATAGCATCTCAATTGATATTGAATAGTACCTTGTCTTATATCAGTGGCCATATCCTCTCTGACCTCGTTGCTGGTTACCAGTAGGATAGCGGGAAACTGTGTAATTGCCAATTTCTGTACATCAAAGAACACCCTTGAAACCAAACCAGGTGCTGGATCAGTCATGTTCTCCAATTGTCTCTGTATGTTGATTACTATGTTTTCTCTTGCTGACATTATCTAATCAATCTACCGTTATAAAATGTTTGTTTTTCACTGTCCGTGAATGTGCCAGATGAATCTAGGTCATATGATACACCCACCCTCAAAATGAGGTCAAATTCTTCTTCAAACTTTGCCTTGTAAAAACTCATCTGTTCCCTGAATGCGTCTCCATCAGGTTCAAACGTAGAAAGTTTTGGAAAAATATAGTAGGCCAACACGTGATAAACAGCGGCTCTGGTAAATTGATTGGGATCCAATCTACCTGGAGATAATTTTTCTTCTCCACCCAATACTGAGATGTCGTATCTTGAGTATTGTGTTGTTGGGAACCATTTTATGTTCAGTAGTCTGATTATGTCGTCGTATGTTTTTTCGTGTTCAGTTAGGAATTCCTGGATACCGTATTTTTTGATATCTGGAACGTATTCTAGTAGGTCTGAATCAGTAGCGAATGTAGCCATCGTAAAAGTCCTTCTTTTAGTTTCTACAAGGTCCTGCCTTGATATTGTTATTTATTATGAATCTGGAAAAGAAAGTTATCAACTGACATAACAGGCAATGGAGTATCCACCTTGTTGTTGTTGATCACATAAACCAATCTGTTCTGGCAGATGCTCTTCAATGTTCTCTTCATGCCATTGTTGTATTTGATCTTGGTCTGTGTGTGTCCATATCTTTGATCAAATATGCTTTGATCATTCAAACCCCAATCACAGCCCAATATGTAGATGGGACCTGATGATTTCTGTAGGGCCACATATACGGCCAACATACCGCTGTTGGTGCCTCCCAATCTGAGATCTGTGAGCACTTTCCATCCTGGATATTGACCATCTGGTCTTGTGTAGTATTCTGTGGTGGGATCCAGTTTTATCTGTTTGATGATGGGTATGTCATAGGCACACACCACATGGACTGGTCTCTTCTCCTGTATGAAGTTGGTGCCCACTTCCAAATTCTGTGGTGGCAACCATTTGTGGAACAATTCAGCGGATTCTCCATTAAACCAAACTAGATTCATACTATTATTTAATGGTCATAAAAAAAGGGCCAATGTTTCCACTGGCCCTTTAGTACAAAAATAAACAAAATCAATTATTAGTTGATTTGGTTATCTCCAATTAATTTAACACCGTAAGAGTTGTGTAATACAGATACACCGTATCTTGTAGAAGCAACAATTTCTTCAGCTCTTAATGAAGCATCTCTTTGTGTTTCAATGTTGATGTTTTGAGCAACCGCTAAACCTAACGCATCTCTTGAGAATACTGCGTTAGTGACGTCAGTCGCTGAACTTTCAACAACATTTGAACTTTCAAAGATATCAATACCTGCGATTCTACCAATGTAACCTTCGCTCATCGCTTGGTTAACAACAGCAGAAGCATTTGGATTAACGAAAGTGTTCGTTAATGTTTTCTTGATATTGTAGATTGACTTAGGATTGAACACTCCAAAGTATGGTCCTGGCACCGCATTTGCTTTCAATGTAGCATATGCTTCAAACAAGTCTTTCACTTCTAACTCATCTGGTTGTACACCAATCTGTGTGTTGAAACTTGAGAACAAGCCTGTTAATGCTCTGTCGTGTCTTTTCGCGATCGCTTCACCAAATAACTTACCTAGGTCAGCAACAACATTTGATACTGAATGGTTTCTTGCCATGTCAGTCAATGTAGTCATGATACCTGCTTCTGTTAATGTGATGTTAGCAACACCAGTTGAGATCTCAGTGTTTGATAAGTCTGAGGCCTCACCTACGTCACTAGCGATTGTTTGTACAGGGTATAAAGGCACTTGTAATACCTTACCTGCGTTTGCTGGAACTTGGAAAACTTTCACAAGTCCTGGCATGATTGAAGTCTCAGACGCAACGAACATCGCTTCTTGTACGATGGGTGCTATCAGATCATTCAATGATGTAGTAGTTGATTCATTAGCCATTTTGCTAATCTCCTTTTATTGTTAATGTTTAGTAGCCCAGTTTCTTACGATACTCAGCATACTGTTTTCTATGTTCTGGATTAGTCATATCCAGTTTAGTCACATCAACTTTGGAAATACCTTCAGCATTTGTGTTGGACTTGGATCCACCTCCTGGCTGACCTGCTGAAACAAAATGAGGATTAGTAGTTAGGAATTCCGTAACCAACCCATCAATTGTTAAAGGATCACCATTGTCAGTGTATCTAGTCTGACCTGTTTTGGGATCAACCACTTCAACTTCACCAGTCTCTGACATTCTAACACTATCCCTGACCAATCTTGCGACCTGATCTGGATTAACTGCTTTCTTGGTTGATGCCGCATTTATCAATGCCCCATCCACCTTGATCTTTGTCAGTTCTGATGTAAGAGAACTAATTTTGCTGTTAAACTTTTCAGCATTCTCCTTCAACAGTTTCTCAAACTCTGACTTCTCCTGGGCTTTGGCAATCTTTTCAGATTCTTCCTTGGCCATGAGAGCTTGGTATTTCTCAACATCAACCTGACCGTACTTTTTGTCAAATTTGGCTTCAGTCTTTCTTCTGACTTCTGCCGCTATCGCATCCAGTTCAGCCTGGCTATAAGTTTTCGCGGGTTGATTGTCCGCTTGTGCCTGCTCTGTTTTAGAGACTGTGTCAGTTGTCGCAGTGGCAATCTGATTGTCTGGCGATGTATTAAGATCCATCGTGATCCTCCTTTTATATACGTGAGTGGATTTCTCACTAACCTTACATATTTATAAGAAATCAATAGAACATCGCGTCATCTGGTTCAATATCCCAGGTTTTATACCAATCTGTCTTTCGTAATTGTTGTTGTGCTGTCTTTAATTTTTTTAAATTTTGGATGAATACTAAAGGACACTTGCCAAAGGAAAAAGATACCCCTTGATGTAGCCCAGCATTGTCAGGATGGTCATAGAGGATAGCATAATCAGGATTGCTTTGATGAGATTTTTCACAGATCTTTGATAACTTCCTTTCTGTTATGGGGTAATTGATATAGATGATGACAATATCCAAATTAAGAATGCCAAAAAGGCCAGCACAGTGATTGATCTGATCCAGAAGGCCACTCTTTCCAGGCACAACTTGGATCTTCTTCTCTTGGAGAGTTCTTTTCGCAAAAGGACAGATTGCTTTTCCAGTCTTCGCATTCTTTTTAGCAACAATTTTTCCAATCCAGTCATAGACATCTTTGCTACCTACGTCTGCCACTTCGTTTGCCATATCCTGAAGCACGAATGGCCTTGCCCTGTTTCTCCGCTTGTTCGCGAGTTTTATAGACCTTACCACTTGTGCCCCAACGATAGCCCCCTCTTACTTTTCTTACAGGCATTATCGTCTTCTACCTGATTTTTTGTTTTTGTTCATCATGGGTTTTCTTCTACCTGATGTCATAGGTTTTCTTCTTCCTGATGCTCTAGCCATTTTGCTGTTCCTTTCTTCGTTCTAGGGTTTTCTTCCAATGTTTGGTTGGAAATTTTTCTGGTCTGCCTTCATTCCTTGAAGGAGCATATAAGTCCAATAGTTCAAGTCCCCTTGCGTGTGCCACTCTCTTCATCAGCACACAGGCCTTCCTGGCCCTCGCGGCATTGGTCTTGCTGGGGTGTTTCATTAATTTTTCATAGTGTGTGAAATAGTCCAAACACAATTTTTTCAATTGTAGATGTCTTGCTGTCTCTTCTGGTAATCTATAAAGTTTTCTTATCATTCCAATTCCTCTGGTTTGATTGGTGTGAATTGTATTGAGTGCCATGGTGCTATCCTGCCGTGGCTGTTGTGATACAGTTCTCCCGTCTGTACACTCTGTGCGGCCATGTATGTTTTATAACCATTTCCAAACATCTTGGGAGTGACCACTTTCACAGGTTTCCATTCCTGGCCATTGATATAGAACTTGGTATGGTGAGTCTGTTGACCCAATCGTTTTTTTATACCTGCCATCCTGATCTACCTCCATGCTTTGATGCTCCAGTATGCTGGTGACAATGATTTTTGTCCTTTGACTTTTTTTAGTATGGCTCCAAACCGTGCCAAGAAACTTCGCTTCCTTGCTGGTATGTTTGATTTGATCCTCATGTCAGGATCACCAAATCTCACGATGTTTACCACACCCGTGGATTTGTTCCGCACATACACAGCAAACTTTTTTGATTTGCCTGGTGTCCTGAAAGGTTTATTGAGAGTTACTGTTCTGTTCTGGTACGTTGCCATTGTTAGATCCTTGGAATAAACGATTTAGTTCTGGATGAAGTGTCAAGATCTCTTCATTGGTCATGCCCTGTTCCATCATCTCTCTCATATGAGTGACTAGGTCCACGGCACCAGTCACGGGATCATGTTCCATGCCCGTGTCTGCCATTTGATTGTTCATCTCTTCTAATTCGTCTTCATCGTGTGATAAAATCTCCATCACTTTTTGATCTATAATGGATTTGACGTTGGCACTTGCTGTGGCACTGTCTCTCTGTGCGGTAGCGGCCTTTAATATGATATCCATATCCAAGTTCTTGTCTCTGATGTGGAATGCCATTGGATATTTGATCTCTCCATCCCAGGCCTCACCTTGCCATAATGAAAATAGACGGAATATTTGTTCTTCTGCCAATTCAAGATTTTTTGCTTTCTCACATAATCTGGCATCCAATAATAAAAATTCTGATTGTCTTGAAATTCCTGAGAGCTGTCTTGATTCTGTGGATCTTATGGCACCCAAGTGAGCCATCCTGTCAATGGATTTGATAGTTTCTTCCATTGTTTTCAATATGGCTTCTAGATTACCACCTGAAGGTTGTAATAGGTAAGGTTTGAGATTGCCATCAAGCTCTTCTGGTATGGTGATTATGGCACCCGCACCTGCTGATGCCTGTACTGAATTTGTTTTTACTAGGCTTGGATGGTTTGTGATCCTGATCAATTGTTCTGCTTCTGAATAACACTCGTGTAGGAATCTCTGTGATTGTGCTATGTCATTGATGTCTGAAACTCCAATGCCTCTGATTGGTCCCCTGTTGGCATATACCCATACCGCTGGCACTTTGCCCAATGTGTTTGGTCTCACATCAATGATCTCCAACGGATCCTTGTTGTTGGGATTGTATGCTTCAAGTGTGATTGAATCTTTGGTCCAAGTTCTCACATGATATTGACCTGGTATCTCATAGGGTCTGTCATCCTGTTCAAGGAATTTGACCATTTCCAATTCATAATGACCATTTGATTGTCTGATAAACTTCCAATCCAAGATGTTCTCTGGTGTGTAAATTGTTGTGTAAGGTCTTATGCCCTGTGCCAATTCTTCTGCTCTGGTGCCAACCACTGTTTCTGGTCTATCAACCAATACCACACAATGACCATATATTGATGATTGTAAATTCACTTCTCTCATGAATGATTCCCATGTTCTACCTTCCATGTCACAGTCTTCCAAGAACTGTTCTATCTCAGGTGAATCTTCTAACCAACCAAAATCTCTCTTGGGATCATTCCTGTAAAGGAAACTGTTGTAGATGTGTACCACTGAACGGCAGTGATTGTCAACTGCTGATTGTGTCAATCTGTTGATGTATTCACCTTCTGTTTCATAGGCATATCTTGATAGATAACCACCCCTCTTGTATTCATTACCACCCAGATAACTTCTCTTTAAAAATCTCCATTGGTCTATGTATTTGTCATAGTCCCTGTGTACTGGTATTCCGTGTGTGTTTCCTTGTAGGTTATCTGTGAAATTGGACATTATCGTGGCACTCCTGTTTTAACTGTGAATCTTTCAACTGGTGTTGACTCGTAGAATGTTTTAATTGGGTATAAAAATGAAATCAAATATCCTAGAGCGTCATTCATATGGTCAAATCCCTGCGTTTTATCTGGCAGAACAGTTCCTTCCTTGAAAGTTTGCTTTGCTATGCTATTTAATAGATTTTTACATCTTGGATGTATAAAGATGCCCCTGACACCTGCCGCTGAATTAAGTTTGGCATTGACGGAATTGATCCTGTCCCTGACTGCCATATGCCTTGGCATAACCTTACAGATAAAACCAGCATTCTGTAATATGGATAGGTCAGTCCTTGATCCCGCTGACGTCCTCCTCTGTTTGGATGCTGGATCTGGATATGCGAATATCTTCTTGCCTGGATATCTACGGTGTATCTCTTGGCACAATTCATCCGTGTTTGAACTCCATATCTGTATCTCATCTATCACGTGTACGATGCCATCCTTGATGTATGATGTGACCGCTGACATGGGATCCAAGTTGAAGTCTATGCCCACGTGTAATATGTTGTTGTCCAAGGGTTCATCAAAGTTCTTGACATTGTGGGCCATTGAGAAAGCATGATATATGATTCCTGAATATGTTTCCCAGGTTGCTTCATACTCCTGTCTGTAAGTTTTGGCATCCAAGTCTCGTTTGGCCTGTTCAATCTCTTGATCATCAACGAAACCACCCTGTATCGTGGTGTATTGATATGAGCTCCATTCCGTTTCAGTGGGATCCTGTCCCCTCTGGTATAGATCATGGAACCAATTCATGCCCTTGGGTGTTCCTGTGAATATGGCACCACCCTTGGTGTCTGAAAGTGTGGGTCTGAGTACTTCTGTGAAAGCGGATTCTTCTATGTCAGCACATTCATCCAATACCATGAAATCAATACCAACTCCCCTTAGGCTGTCCCTGTTCTCTGAACCTCTCAAACTGATACGTGATCCATTCTTTAGGAATATTGTGAGTTCCGCTTCGTTGATCTTGTTGATCCAACGCAGGTCTTTCAATATCTCTTTGAGTTTGACCCAACATATCTGTTTGGCCTGCCTGTATGATGGACAGATATACCATACCAATCTGTTTGGAAGCCTGGCATGATAACACAATTCCCTGATGGCCAAAGTGGTCTTACCAAATCGTCTGCCAGTGACAAGAACCCTGAAACGGGCATTGTCATCAGCGACCTTTCTCTGAGGTTCTGATAGTTTCATTACTATTAATTATTATAAGTGTTGGCTAGAGGTTAATTTTTTCTAGTATAAGCTCAAATTCACCACCCATTGCTGTGGCCACTGAGGCCATCTTGCCTCTGAGTTCAATATCCGTCTTCTCACCAAACACCAAAGGCACCGTGTAGATGATGTCAATCTTGTCACCTGATGATGTCCATTGTCCCTTGACATTGAATATTTCTGAGTCTGCGTTCCGTTTGGCCAACAGTCTCAGCCTTGAAGCCCTGTCTTTGACTTCCACTGTTGATGTCACTCTGGTAAGATATGCCCTGTAGTTTCTTGGCACTGTGTACACACACATCAGGGTCTGTCCAGCACCCGCGGACAAGTAAGCCACTGTGCTCACTGTGGAATCTGCCTGTGTGTGTATGGCATTGATCACATCCACATTGACCGTGCCTGTGTTGGCAGTCAA
>Ga0099850_1001494_pt1 | contig 10930 bp, 14 predicted proteins | sample CB_VirMetaG_5_FD_79182 | JGI IMG/M metagenome (GOLD analysis project Ga0099850, IMG submission 79182) | Freshwater to marine saline gradient viral communities from Chesapeake Bay - CB_1508_1D Viral MetaG | ecosystem: Environmental > Aquatic > Marine > Coastal | place: USA: Chesapeake Bay...
ATGAGATGTTTCTTGACAGAGGGGCGAAAGTGAACTTCCACTGCCAAACAAATCAGGGAGGAAATACGGACTTCTTCAATATGACAGTTCCTGCCCGACTCACTTCGAAGAAGAAAAGTAAGGAGAACGTGATAACGTCTCAGGATGAGTTGAGAAATTCAAAGACGGGATACATCCACGCAGGACCTTCTGACTACATCAAGTATCTTGGAGACAATAAAGTCGCCACCTTGAGAATTGAGGCTGAAGGTTTTGGAGGGGCTCCTGTCACTCTTGACTGCCGCTTGTCAGTGCAAGACTCTCCGAATTCAGCGGGAGTCGTGATTGATGCGGTTCGTTACCTCAAGACCGCAGTAGATCTGGGAATCACTGGCCCGCTGGAAGGACCGTCGGCATTCACACAGAAAACACCACCAAAGCAGATGAAATATGTGGACGCGTACGAGGCTTGTAGAGCAATGGCTTGCCACAACACAGCAAACAGTACCGGCAATCCCTCAACAGAGCCTCAGGGGGCGTCTGGAGGGCGTCTGGAGGCATAATAAAAGCCCGTCCCCGGCGTAGTGCCGGAGCGGGCTGTGGTGAACGTCAAATTGTCAGGGAGAAACTACTCTGGCTCTGGCAGTTTACCCTTCTTCGCTGCACTGCGTCCCTGAGCATTGATCTTGTATCGCTTACCAGCCTCTTCTTCGTTTCGCTCATTCTCAGAAATCAGCTCCAATTTGAGAAGTTTCGGAATTCCCAACATGAAATACCCCAACTCTTCCCGAAGAGCCGCCTTCGTAAAGCCATCACCCTGTTTCGGCTCCTTAGCCAGAAACTGCAATGTCCCGAGAGTCTGGGTCTCCTTTTCTTCCTTTGTCAGACCTCGAGAGCCGACTTCTTTCTTCTCGGCGGCAGGCTTCTTGTTAGCGGGATTTTTCTTTGCTGGACCTCCACCTTTTGTGGCAGGCTTCTTTTTCTTGACAACCTTCTTCTTGGTAGTCTTCTTGACGGCAGGTGTTTCGGTTTCGACTGATACTGCTTTCGGCATTGTTCTTCTCCTGTAACCAATGAGGGTAAACAGTGAACACAGTGTTCACTCCGACATCAATATGGAGTTTATCGGCTACAATGTAAATGCCGCAATAGGCAAAATTTCAATTTTTCAAAAATCAATTCACGAATCGGAGAACCCTATGAATCTGACATTCCAGAACGTCAACGAAGCCTTTTATAATCTCGTACAGGGGATTTCAGACGGCAGCCTGAATCTATCTGAGTCAGAGTCAAGGAATGGACCCGTTCTGTACTTTCCAGACCCGGTAGTGGTGACCATTGAAAATCCTGAGGAGAGAGTGCTGCTGAACCCGGAAAGAGACTGCAACCCGTTCTTCCACCTGTATGAGAGTTTGTGGATGCTGGCGGGAGACAACAGGGTGAAACCCCTCGCGTACTACGCTTCGAATATGGAGGAATTCAGCGACGACGGGGTGTTCCTGAATGGGGCCTATGGCAGACGGTGGAGAAAGAGGAATGACTACCACATGAACGAGGTCAGCGGAATTGAAACTCCTGGAGGTATTGCTCAAGGCTACACTGACCAGCTTGTGGAAGTGATTGAGCATCTGAAAGATCACCCCAACTCCCGGAGGGCAGTGGTTTCAATGTGGAACGTGGAAGAGGACCTGCTTCGCATTGATAACCGCAGAGATATGTTCTCGAAGGATGTCTGCTGCAACACGCAGTTGATGTTCTCAATTCGGCAAGAGCCGAACGGAGAGGGTGAGTTCGATTCTAACGGTGATCCGGTTCCGAAAAGCCTGACCACGTACGACGTCCTGGACATGACGGTTGTGAACCGCAGCAACGACCTGATCTGGGGAATGCTCGGAGCCAACGTAGTTCACATGTCTTTTCTTCAGGAATGGATGGCACGGAAGATTGGAGTACTGGTCGGTAAGATGCACACGATGACGAACAACCTACACGTCTACAAGTGGAACTGGGAACCGATAAAGTGGCTCGGAGGATATGAGGAGGAACATAGAGTCTATCCCTACATCAGAGTCCCGATTGATATTGATGATGACAGGGAAATCTTGAACTTCGTTGGAAGCCATCATCACACAAACGGGATTATCTCCACTCGACTGTGGCATAGTGAGTTTCTGAATGACGTTGCTCAACCGATGATGAATTCATTTCACTGTCACAAGGTCAAAGCGTACAATGAAGAACTTACGTGGATTGAAGAAGTCAAGGATGAAGCGTGGAGAAAAGCAGGGATAGCATGGTACGAACGCAGAACAGAAAGGAGAAACTCCAAATGAGTTACCCCCCAGTCAATTCAAAGAAAGATTTCGTTAAGAGGTACAAGAATGGAGAGTTCGGAAATGCTTCCCCAACCTGGAATGACCTGAAGAGTTTTCTTGATGAAGGAAGAGACAAGGATTTGACAGGACTGTACCACTTGAGGAACAGAGTGAAAGGAGGACCGACGTGGTACAATGTGTCTGGAGGGAGCGTTAGAGACAAGTGGGCTGAAGTCCACTCTCTTGGTCAGGTCACTGAAGGCAATCTTTACGTCAGCGAAATGTGTCCTACTCACAAGACTCAACTCGTTGGAGAAGTGACGGACACACCTGATGGATTGACCCTTTATGCCAGCACTCTTCCAAGAACAATGAGAGAGGCTCTTGCTTCATCATCGTTCACAGTCAGGGGATTACCAGCGGTCGGATACTTGAGGATGTATCTCAACGCCAATTCGTATGAATGGATGCACGAACTACTTGATCGGTATCCCGGTCATGTTATTGAGTTCACCGCGTTGTCTAGATGTTGGGGTACTCTCCCCGGCTTCAATACAGTTTTCTGGGAAGTGAGGAACTACTGATGGGTCAGGTTAGAAATCTAGGACAGGTCTGGGCCGCATGGGGAGGATGGCCTAATCTGAAGATTGAACCATTCACGGCGTCGAAAGTTGAGGCATTCCTGTCAGACATCGAGGAAGTGTGCCGGAGTCATGGGATGTCAATATCACACGAAGACTGTCACGGTGCGTTTATCGCAACAGACTTCAGCGAAGAAACCCTGAAGTGGTTGAAGTCATGCGGAATTGAATTTGGGTCTGATTCGTCGGCATAACGCTGACCGTCAGCCGGGTGTGGCTGACGACTTTCAATACTTTTTCAGGGGCCGACCACAACTCGGCTGGACGGTTTTGTTATGCGGTTTTTGCTTTTGCCAGTGTGCTGGATTGCTGGTCATATATTCGAGCGTGGGCCAGAACACATGGTCACGATCTACAGTGACGGAACGATTAAAGATGACCCTCAACACGTGCAAAAGCTTCTGTATTGCGAACGATGTGGCTGCCAGCGGCCTGACGTAATTGTTCATCGAGATGGGCGGATACAGGATTTGACCGCATAACATCCGAGCGTAACCGGGCGGCGTGAGTTACGCTGCCCCGTGAACCGACTAAGTGTCGCTCCGGTTCATGTCTTAATTTTGCGGCACTGGAGAAAGATCTTATGAACCTGAATGATTATCAACAGCAGGCACTGAAAACGATGGCAGATCAGAAAGCCATTCTTGACCGACTTACTGAGTACGGACCAAAGGTGATGCAGTTGCAGAATGGGCTCACCGGACTGACGGATGAGGTCGGAGAGCTTGCCTCTGTGATCAAGGGGCACATCGAGTATGGGAGACCATTGGACATGCCGAATGTTCGAGAGGAGATAGGTGATGCACTGTGGAGGCTCGGGCAGATTGCAGACGCTATCGGGACGGACCTTCACACTTGTGCGGTTCTCAACCTCGATAAGCTCCACCGGATTCGTTACAAAGACGGATACTCTGAAGAGGCAGCGAACAATCGTAATCTTGTTGAAGAACGTTCTGTTCTGGAAGAGGTTACGTCCATGTCCAATGTGCGGGACCAAACCGGAGCAGGCTTCGCTGAACCGCCAGAAGATTATGATGTTCCAGAGCAGAGGCCAGAGCAGAGGTTTATTGACTATGATGAGGTTAGACAGAAAAGAGAACGTGAATTCAAGAAGCGACTCAGGTGGGAAAACTGCAACTGCACTATCATAGATTTCGACTTCCCCAACCCTACCATGAGGTTTTCAATGTCTTGCCCAATTCATGGAGCTATGTCACAGGCTCTCAGAGCTTCTGAGAATAAGGAGAAAGCTAATGCCGAAGGCGAGTAAGAAAGAGGAGACTCCCCCTGAGCTCAGACCTTACATCTTCCACGGACTAGATCTTGAGTGGTCTAAGTCTAAGAAGAATGCTCAGGGGGATTGCCCGTTTTGTGGAGCAGAAGACAGGTTCGGTGTTCAAACCGAAACGTCTAAATGGCAATGCTGGTCATGTGACTCCGGGAACAAACATACTTTCATCAGGAGGATACTGGAAGAGAGTAAGTCTCACACTACTGACAAAGACTATGAACAACTCAAGAAAGAAAGAGGTTTTCACAGTGTAAAGATAATGAAGGAGTTTGGATTTGTTAAGTCTTATCTCAATGGTGACTGGCTGATTCCGGCAGGCAGAAACAAGAACAACGAAGTGATGTCCGCTTATCGCTACGTAGGAGGTAACGTTCTTCCTACTCCAACGATGGGTGTTCAGATGTTCGGTGATCTTGAACGACTTCCTGACTGTTCCACAGTTTACCTGTGTGAAGGACCGTGGGATACCTACGCTCTTCATGAGGGGATGAGTACTTGTCAGATTTCTGGTGATGGATCAGGATTATTTGGGACGGCATCTGACACAACATTCCTTGAACAGGAAGATGCCTGTGTTGTGGGAATACCGGGAGTTCTCAACTTTAGTCAGAAGTGGGCTCCCCAATTCGCCAACAAGAATGTCGTGATGATGATGGACAATGATCACCCGAAGATCAGGTGTAAGGATTGCCGAAAGTCACGCAGTATCTTCCTGAAAGAAAAGTCTTGTCCTCACTGTAAATCTGTTGAGATTTATGGATCAGAAGTAGAGCCCGCGTCTGTGAGAGGTATCAAGAAGAGTGCCGGTGTTCTGCAGTCATGCAGCACTCCCCCGAATGAGCTATTCTTCTTGAGATGGGGAGAAAAGGGTTTCAACCCTGAGTGGCGTTCCGGCACCGACGTTAGAGATTATTTGAAAGGAGACATCAATGCCGAAGGTTAAGCGGAAAACAGAGGCCCCCTCAGAGGCTCGTATAGAGCGTCTACACAGTTTGCTGGCAATGGTAGCCCCCGTCCCGCAGGAGTGGCTCCAGGAGGCTGCTGAGGCCCCTCAGGACGGCGGAGTGAGCTGCCTAACCTGCACCAACTATGCTGAGCTTAGAGGGGCGTGGAAAGAGGCGATGCGTTGGACTGAAGGACTGGACACTGCTCTCTGCGTGATGCTTGCCAGCATTGCTTCAACGATGAGTATCGGAGATCAGCTCTGGCTGAAGATTCTTGGTCCCGCGTCTTGTGGGAAGAGTACTCTTTGTGAAGCTATCAGTGTCGCTTCCAGATGGGTCATTGCGAAGAGTACAATCAGAGGATTTCACAGTGGTTTCGGTGATGGGGAAGAAGATCATTCTCTAATCAGTAAGATGAATGAAAAGACTCTTGTGATCAAGGATGGAGATACGCTGCTTCAAAGTCCTAATCTGTCTCAGGTTCTTTCCGAGGCAAGAGATATTTACGACACAGTCTCGAGAACGTCATACCGAAACAAGGCTTCACGTGACTATCAGGGAGTAAGAGCTACGTTCCTTCTATGTGGCACTTCATCACTGAAGACCATTGATAGTAGTGAACTTGGAGAGAGGTTTCTGGACTGTGTCATAATGGACGGCATTGATGACGAAATGGAAGATGAGGTTCTTATGATCGTTGCTGAGAGAGCAGAACGTAACATGGGGACTGAAGTTTCCCAGAAGAAGAATCAGTACGACAAGGACCTCACGAAAGCGATGGGAATGACCGGCGGATACGTGAACTACCTGAGGGAGAATGCTTCAGAGATTCTAAAGAAGATTGATATGCCAACAGAGGTGATTCGCAGATGTACTCGTCTGGGGAAGTTTGTCTCTTACATGAGGGCGAGACCGAGTAAGACTCAGGAGGAGAAAGCTGAAAGGGAATTCGCTGCCAGACTCGCTGTTCAGCATGTGAGATTAGCCAAGTCTCTTGCTGCTGTGATGAACAAAGAGACAGTTGACGAAGAAGTGATGGCAATCACTGCGAAGGTAGCTCTTGACACAGCGGCGGGTATATCACTGAAAATTACGGAGGCACTCTTTAACGAGGGGGATACAGGACTGGAGGTCAAGACTCTGTCGATATTCGTGAACAGACCTGAAGCAGAAGTCAGAAATATCCTGAGGTTCATGGTGAAGATAAACGCTGTCTCAACCTTCAGACCGAAGAAGGGAGCAGGAGTTCACGGGAAGGCTCGCTGGCGGCTCACCCCGACTGTTGAAAACCTCTATGAGCAGGTGATGCAGTAAAGGTACTCTATAGAGTTTCTTTGTGAGGTTAGACTCGGGGTTCGTACGTCAGTATAATGAGTTTTCCTGCTCTGAACAATACCGGGATTGGGTTCAACTTGTAGATTGGGTCTTATGCTTAGCGAAAGGAGTGACGCGAATATGAAAAAAGACTGGCAGAAGAGAGCGGTTATTGAACTCAGTTTAGACGATTGGATGGTTATACTGCACGCGATTCTGGCCCGAAGAGCATTCATTCCAAAGGAATGTGAAGTGGGTCAACAGTACACGAGAATAGCAGAAGAACTGCACCGTAGAATGGTCGAAGAGGGAGTGTCCTCCGTAGATCAAGACTTAACTTCACTCAAACTTGGAAAGAGAGAAAGATGAACAAGACCGACCTGGAACAGGCTGAGAAACTGTTGCGTCAGAGAAAGCATTTCAAAGAGGCGAATGCCATCAGAGAAGTGTTGGGAACGAACTCCGAAAGTACCCTCGTGACGAACCCCGCTCAGAGTAAGAAAACACCCTCTTCTCCAGGAGTTAAAACGGACGGACATGGAGACGGGGAATTCGACGAGTAGGATTGAATTCAGGAGCCCTCTCATATAATAGGTCAGAGAAAGGGAAAGGATGGGAAGTACAGAACTCAAGAGTTATGGACTCAGATCTGCTCAGTTGAATGATAAGCAGACTCGGTTCGTGATGGAGTATTTGAAGGACTCGAATGGGACAAGAGCAGCGAAAGCTGCGGGATACTCAAGTCCGACAACTGCTTCTTCTAAGCTCCTCAAGAAACCCCTCATTGCGAGAGCTATTGGAAGAGCTCAGCAGATCATGGTTCAGAACCTTGGACTCGATGCTGAGGAAGTGATCTACAATCTTTGGTGCTGTGTCACTCGTACTCTCGATGACTTTATTGATGAGGATGGGAAGCTTATCTCTAACGTGAATAAGCTGACTGACAGAGCCAAGAGAGCAGTAGACGGGATTGACCAGGAGATCACGATTACTCACAACCGAGACGGTACTCGTACTGAGAAGATAAGAAACAAGCTCAAACTCGTTTCCAAGTCTTCTGTTCTTGACATGGCGATGAAGCACAAGGGCCTATTCGCCGAAGAGAAAGTGATGAACACAGTGGCGTTCAAATGGGATGAACTCTACCAGCATGATCCTAAAGAGGATCTAATTGAGCAGGAAATTGACCGTGTTCAAGAAGAAGACTAAGCCTGATAGTGGCTGGGATATGTACGAAGTCACTTCTCTATACGGGAAGCATCCCCTCATTGGAGATGTAGTCGAGATTGAAAAGCTCTGCTACGAAGACTCTTGGGGAAGAAGGGACTTCATGGAGTATCTGAGTCAGCCTAACGACTACGGGAAGGTGATATCAGAAGACTCTATAACTCACGGCTTCATGCTGTACTCAGTGAGGGCCCGATCATTTGCCCTGCACAGTATCGCTGTTCATCCCGACAGTCGAAGAGACGGCATTGGTTCCTTCATGCTTGACCTCCTGAAACGCTGCCTCCACAAAGAGGGGAGATGGATGATTGAAACGAAGGTCCGTGAGTCTAACCTCGCGACCCAGCTTTTCTTTCAGGATAATGAGTTCCGCTGTATCGGAATTGATGAAAACCACTATCACGATAATGAACCTGCCTACGTGATGAACTATCGCATTTTCTAAGGAGCTATCATGAAAGATGATCCATTCCAGGCCCCCTCACAACTGTCGGGGAAGATTGATCCAGACTACAACAGCCTGATTGGATTTCTGCTGATGATTTTCATTTCGGGGCTGGCTCTCGGAGCCGGAGCAGTGACCATATTCCTTCTGGTATGGGGGAAGAAATGAGGAATGAAGCTCAGTTCGTGATACGAAGCAAGTCAGGAAACAACATCTACGGATCATTCAACACGAGGATGAGGGCAGTGAAGTATGCTGCGTATCTAGAGCAGAGACGTGGACTGCGATGCCGGATTGTGATTAACCCTTTCTTCAGGGAGGTCACGTGTGAAGATCATTGATCCAATCCAGTTCGGGAAAATGTGCTGGCCCAATATCAACTTCTACAAAGAGCAGAAAGAGATAATCTACTCAGTGATGCACAATGAAGAGACGTTTGTCCCTGCCGGTAATGAACTCGGAAAGGACTTCGTCTCTGCTTTCATTACTCTCTGGTTCTTCTGCTCAAGGCGACCCTGTAAGATCACAACTACCTCTCCTCAGGCAGCACAGCTCGCTGATGTTCTATGGGGTGAGTTGAGACGTTTGATAGATGAGTCACAAGTGAGGCTCCCTATCTTCTACACTCACATGAAGATCAGGCAGGTCAGGGATGATGGGTCCCTTGAACCAAGATCAGAGCTAGTGGGTCGCGTAGTACAGAAGGGTGAATCATTACTCGGTAGACACGTGAGTAGAGGTCCGAACGGTGAGCCGATGACAATGGCTCTGTTCGACGAAGCGTCAGGGATGGAAGATACTCCGTATGAAGCGAGCGACACGTGGGCTCATCGCAAGCTGATTATCGGAAATCCCTATCCCTGCGACAACTTCTTCAAGAAAGGAGTAAGAGATGGGGACCTGAAACATCCAACCGATAAAGGCTACTTCCGCAAGGTGATCCGTATCAAAGCGGAACAGTCACCGAACGTTCGTCTTGCTCAGGCTGAAATCAAAGCCGGAAAGAAACCGTCTGGCAGAGAGATTGTTCCTGGAGTTGTTCGCTATAACGACTATGTGAAACGAAGAGAAATCTGGGATCCTATCCGACAATGCGTTGGCTTAGACGCTGAGTTCTATGAAGGATCAGATGCACTCCTGTATCCACCTGAATGGATCAACATCGCTGAGACTCGCTTTGAAGAACTGAGACATACTCATAGAGTAGCGAAGACAATTGGAGTTGACCCTGCTGAGGGAGGAGACAATACCTGTTGGACTATCTGCGATGAACACGGAATCATTGACCAAGTGAGTATGCGAACACCTGACACTTCTGTGATTCCAGGGAACACCATTGCCCTCATGAACGCTCACTCAGTGCAGGCAGGCAATGTGTACTTTGACCGAGGGGGAGGCGGCAAACAACACGCTGACGCTCTCAGAGCAAAGGGATACAATGTCAAAACAGTAGCTTTCGGCGAAGGAGCCACTCCCGAAAAGAAACGAGGAATGACTATCCTCGAAAAGAGAAAGCTCGAAGACGAAGACCGATACATCTTCAAGAACAGACGAGCCGAGATGTACGGACTGCTTCGGCAGCGACTAGATCCCGGAAACGAGTTCACTCCTCAGTTCGCTATGCCGAAAGAGTACACTGAACTGAGAATGCAGATGTCCAGGATACCTCTGCTCTACGACGGCGAAGGCAGGATGTACCTTCCCTCGAAGAGCAAGAAGAATAAGGACTCGAAGGAGACAACCCTCATTGACATCATCGGCCATTCGCCTGATGAACTTGACTCACTTGTACTCGCAGTCTACGGACTCAAAGACAAGTCTACGAAATCGGTTATCCAACCTCTATTCAAGGGATAAGAATAATGCCTGTCGCTAAAAGTCGCGAACTGATGGGGAGATCACAACTTCCTTCCACCATCAAGAACGCACACACACCTGATGAGCTCGCCTACAATGTAGTCGCTTCCAGGATTGATCTAATCAATCAGCTCATTGACCCGAGACGTAATATCAAGCACGAATGTGGACACCCCGAAATCATTCGGGAACAGGACTATCGTGAACTGTACGACAGGGAGGGGATTGCTGCTCGCGTAGTTGAACTCCTTCCTCGAGAATCATGGCAACTGGCTCCACGAATTTATGAGTCAAATGACCCTGAACAGACGACACCGTTTGAAAAGAGACTTGAAGAAGTATCACAGAATCTACGAGGCCAGTCATTCTTCAAGAACGATGAGGGCAGTCCGCTGTGGGAACACCTTCGCAGAGCAGATGAGCTGAGCGGTATCGGATCATTCGGTGTTCTTCTGTTGGGACTAAACGACGGAGAGGATCTACAAAGTCCAGTAGAAGGAAAGGAAGGATTAGATCTTATCTTCCTGCGAGCCTTCGATGCTTCCCTTGTTCAGATCACGAAGAGGGAACAAGACGTTAATAGTCCTCGGTTCGGCTATCCGACTGAGTACAACATCCAGTTCGAGAATCCACAGAATACGGATGACACGCTGAGTGTTGTATCGCTGAAGCAGAAAGCCGTTCACTGGACACGAGTGATTCATCTTGCTGACAACCTCCAGGTGAGTGAAATCTTTGGAACGCCTCGCATGAAGACGGTGTTCAACCGACTCCTTGACCTGAACAAACTATACGGAGGCTCAGCAGAGATGTACTGGAGAGGAGCGTTTCCCGGACTATCCCTCGAGACGCATCCACAACTCGGCGGCGACGTTGAAATTCCTGCTGCCGCGAAGGATGCACTGGAGCAGTACGCC
>Ga0099850_1001496_pt1 | contig 10928 bp, 7 predicted proteins | sample CB_VirMetaG_5_FD_79182 | JGI IMG/M metagenome (GOLD analysis project Ga0099850, IMG submission 79182) | Freshwater to marine saline gradient viral communities from Chesapeake Bay - CB_1508_1D Viral MetaG | ecosystem: Environmental > Aquatic > Marine > Coastal | place: USA: Chesapeake Bay...
ACACCGTCAAGTAGGCATTGTTTTTTCTTAGAGCCAGCCCATAAATGAAAGAACTTGAACTCAGGGTTCTTTATTCTTTTTCCTTCATTAAAATCGAAATCTGGTAATAGTACTTGTACATTCTTTTCTTTTGTGAGACAGCCTATAAAGTATTGCTCTGAAAGGTGGTTCTGAACATGTAGATCTGTTGATTTCATAAACTCTGCTGCCTTTACACCAAAAAGATGCTCATTGACCGTGTCCGTCCAGATCTTCTTTGTCTCTATGTCATTGCACATGATGATCCCACAGTTCCATGCATTATCAGAATGATTGTCATCAATTATCTTAGGTAAAAAATCTGCTGTATCACTTAAGACCTGTTTATACAAAGGTAAATTTGATGCTTCCCCACATTGGAAAGTAAAATCAGCATTGATCATCTCATCTGTCATTTGATCTATCAATCCAAGATCAAGATCCATATGTATGAACGGTTCATCGTACAGAGACATGCTGTAGATCTTCGGATAGGCCCAAAGCTTCTTTTCAACATGCTCGATATCATCAAGGTCTGTACGTATCACATCGATGTCAATATCGTACAGTTCCAAAAGCTCTTTGCCTTTGGAATCTGTAACGATATCTATCCTTTCAATGTGCTTTTGTCTTCTTGCAAGTTCGATAGAAAGCGCCAGAGTGCTCATCAGGTCATCTACCGATGAGAACCCTGCTGCTTTATCGGGTTTTGTCCAATATGTGTAAACTCCTATCATTTTTATTTTGGATCTGCTGGTGAATCTGCAGGACTTAAAGTACCACCAGGAGATGCTTGGTAGCCTCCGAGTATAGTCTCACCTATTGCAAACATTCCTAGTATATCTTCACCTATTGCAAACGATCCGTAGTATGGTTCAGGTTGACATGTAAAAATCGTGAATGATCTATAAAATGATCCTGTGCTACTGTAGTTTCCACAATAATCACCACAGTCATTAAAATTAGAGCCATTATTAAATGACCAAGGCGTGAATCTTACATCCAAAGTATAATAAGCGCTATTGTCAAATGTTTCTGTATACTGCAACGAAGTATATGAGTACGCAAATCCCGTTCGAGTTCCAAGACTGAATCCATTTTTAAAAAGTTCAACTTCATAATCACCTGATATGAGTCCGATGTCAGTAAGTTGGAATTGCAAACCTACAGATGTACCACCCATCCCTGATGACCCCGAGAGAGACGCATATACTTGCACTGAATCGGGGCACGGACTATCGTTAAAGTACTCGAAGTAAAGATCCTTGATCTTGTTCTGTCCACAACCTATTGCTTGAACACCTATGATCTTCGGTCCAAAAGACGCTTCTGAAGAGAACACCAAAGGGATCATTATTGCAGATTCTCCTTCAGGTACCTCAAAATTCAACGGTACATATTCTGCAAGATCCTGAATATCTTCTCCTACAAGGGATATTTGAATCGCATCCTGACAACAACTTCTGTCTATCGTGATATTCAAAGAAGGTAAGACCCCGTTCTCTGCAAGCGATGATTGGGGTACTGATATCCATGGAAGAATACGAGACACGACTTCTTCTCCTTCTTTGTATAAATACTCTTGGTTCGCTGCGCTTGTCATAAGTCCGATACCACCATCAACATCAATACTGGGATTTATAAATGCCAATGCTTCAACTGTAAGTGTAAAGTTATTACACCCACCTCCTATTGATTCTATTGGACTTCCTCCTGATATTATTCCTAATCCTGGCATAATTTTAAATTTTAAATATTTGTATTACAGATTTCCCAGCCACTAGTGACTTGATTATTAGATGGTGATTGTGTATTATTAGGAATAGTATTTTTCCAATATTGATTAGCAAAGAATACAATATCTGTTACTTGATATCCAAGTCCATTGTTATAGTTTGCTTCCCATTCTCCTTTACTACCTCTTTCACAATAACCTATTTTAACTCCTTCTGATAAAGTACAACAAGAACTTAAAAGGTCTTCTAGCTTTTTTATCATATCGCATACTACATCTGTGCATACAGCAGATGGAAAAGTATACATAAGTGTAGAAGCTTTACAACCTGTACCTGCATATTCATTTAATGGGAACGTAGGCCCATTATTGGTTTGGAATAGCCAAAACATTGCATTGTGTAAAAACAACTTTTCAGTAGTTTCTGCTAAACATCTGTCACCATAGTAAGATTGGTTAAGAAAAGTCTTAACTAAATTTATATACTTACAGTTCCACATATCTGTAAGAACTAACTGATCGTCAGTACAAGAACAACATTCTTTACATTGCCTAAAAAAAGCATTTGTACTTACAGTAGAAGTTGTTGTAGATATACTACTACTTTCTATAGTACTTATACTAGTTTCTGTAGTACTTACACTAGCTATAGTGGTCTTACTCGTATTTGCTAAAACTGGAGTTAATGATGATGATGTAGTTGCTGGTTTCGCCATTTTAACAGTTTACACAGGTTTTATTATCAAGTATCTTACAATACTCTTGTAATCTTTTAATAGCTCTTTCTATATCAGATTTAATAGCACAGTTTTCTGCTATTTTAACTGCTCTGTAAAGAGTAAAAGCTTTTATAAAAGTTTCTTTCAGATTATCGCAATCGCAGCATTGAGCGTCAAGCATAATCCGTTTCATATGTTTTTGTAGGCATTTTTCTATATTACATAAAAATAAACCACATTTTTCTAGTTCTACACTATCTAAAATTGTCTTTCCATTATAGAAAGCACTAACTTTTATTTTTATAGAATAAAACCCATCTATAATACTACCACCTGGTTCTGCTAATCCTATTCCTACAGAACCGTATACTCTACCATCTGGTAAGGCTTCCCCTGTGGTAAATACAACATTAGCACTATCTAAAAATTCAATATCTTGTTCTTGTGTGTAACTAACTCCATTATAAGTATAGTCTACACCACTACCTATAATCAGTTCTGCGTATTCTTCATTTCCAATTTCTTCAACTGTCCATGTTACCCCATCTGGAAAAATCGAATAAAGCTCTAATGTAGGAATTGCTGTTGTATCATCACAAGGACAGTTTAATTTCATACCTGTATTTATACAACATCCATTACAATCAAACACAGCAGTTTCATCATAATTTTCTGCGCAAAAATCTTTACACCCAGAACATTCTGAGTTCCATGTTGTAGAGTTATTAGGATCGTTACAATCCCCACAACCATCAATCATATTAGGCCCATTGATAACTCCATTGCAATCTAAACAACTAGAATTGTAACTATCTGATAGAGGGTCATTACAAACACCACAATCATCTATTACAGAAGTACCTCCAAACACACCAGCACAATCTGCCTCGCACGGAAGTTCTTCTGTCTTTCCTCCTACACAATTACCGCAATTATCTAAGTAAGCTTCTCCATTACAATCTCCATTACAGTCATTGTATAAACAGCTTCCATCATCAACTGTAGTTTCTGGATTGTAATTACAAGCTCTTGGATCACTACATCCAAATACAGTCTTATCTTCTGCAATTACAACGTTTTGTCTACGCACATCGCAGTTAGACAGTTCTGTCGTTTGTCCATTTACTTCATATGTAAAAGATGGCTCTACTCCTATAGAATAATATCCAGGAGTAAGGTTACTGAAGGTAAATACTTCAGGTGGGTTTATGTATTGAGTAGTAATTATATTACCACTGGGATCATAAAGATTAATAGGTACATTGGTAATTACAGGAAGTGTTTGGTCATATACCCAAGATAACGAACAAGTAATACTTCCATCGTTGCCTGCGGGAGACTCGTCAGTTATACTGACTATATTCAAATTCATGTACTCACATGGATTTGGTCTACAGTAAGTATTACATGCTTGCATTGTAGCGTAACCATCTCCTATAGTTACATTATTATACCAAAAATCATTTACTTCAGACCACGTTCCTTCAAAGGTTATTCCACTACATGCTCCATTATTACAGAAATAAACTGTAGTAGAATAGATATCATCTGGTTGAATATCTCTAGGGCCTTCTCCTGGTATGTATTCTATAAGTGCCATTAACAGTCTTTACATGTTCCACATTCCCATTCATCTTTCAAAATAGGTAATGCTTCTAACGCTTCTTGAATAGTGCTTATCGCACTAGAGTCACAAATCCCTCTATTATATGCTTTAAGCTGTGTAAGTAAACTTTCGAGTGTTCTAAAGTTTTCATAAAGATATGGATCGTGTTCTTCGCAATTTGTACTATAGCAAGCTAGAGAACAATCTTTTAAAATTCTCTTAGCCATTTCTTTTAAAATACACTCATAATAAGGTATTGTACATTGACAAGTACCATCATCTATAGTAGCATTTGGATTATAATTACTTGCAGTAGGATCTGTACATCCTGAACAACTAGTACCGTCTCCAAAACATTCTCCGCAAATGTCTTTATTTATATTATTACCTCCGCATACTCCGCAATCATCAAATAAAGTCCCAGGTTCAATTCCTGTATTTCCTCCAGTACATTCTCCGCATTCATCTATCGTAGCAGTTCCCCCACAGTCTCCGTTGCAATCTAAGTAGATACAAGATCCGTCATCGACTCCTGCAGTTTCATCATAGTTACAAGCTTCTGGGTCTGTGCATCCTAATTTACAAGCTGTACCTACTGTATGCGTTTGAGAATTTATTTTAATCTGCATACTGTACTGAGAACAGTTTCCTTCTCCTTTAAAAAGATAACATCCTAGTATATGGTAAATTTGATCTGATAAGCCTGTTACATATAACTGACCTGTTTGATCTGTTACAAAAGGAACTGAGTTAGAATACTCAGGAATATTTACTTGAAAGTTAGGCACAGGCATTCCTGTAGACTCGTCAATTACAAGTATGCGTAGACAATCTGTTCCATCACAAGTTATGCCTGCGCCTATTAAACTAGTAAGGTCATCTGAAAACTTATGTCTCCAAAGTGTAGGCTCTAGAGCTGTAACATTCTGGTCAATATTATATGACCATTGTTTAGCAGAAAGTTTACCTAATCCAGTATCAAAATATGGATTTTGACCATTTGAGGAACTTCCAGCACTTACGTAAGATAATGGAAGCAAAGTATTGATTGCTCCATTACTGAACTCGTCCCATAAACCACTATAAGGCAGGTTATCATCTTCGATCAGTCCACCCGTTGTAGTAACAGAGTTTCCTAAGTTATCTGTATAAGTAGCGTTATCTGTAATAGCTCCTACTACGTGTAACGGAAAGGCAATATGTGTAGGATTAGGATTTGCAGGTCTACCCGCATACACGAAGAAGTTTACACTGAAACCATCAGCTACGTCTTGTTCATATGTAGAGCCTGTTGGGCCTTGACTATACTCGCTGTAGATCATAGAAAACCTTCTATAATCACGTTCCCAAGAAGCGGTAGTATTAGATGAGTTATTAAACTGCATCTCGTCTTTCATCATGGTTGGTCTTACTAAACCATCATAAGGTTTAATGCCATCATAAAAAGCAGCTTGCTTCCATGCTTCAAAATAATTTAACTTAAGTACATAGTTACTACTTGTATTATTATATACTGTAGTCCCTTCTTTATACTGCAAAGCGGCATTGGAAGCACTTCCAAATACTGTATTTAAATTATTTGTAGAGGGGTCAAGCTGTGAAAAAGGCCATCCTTGAGCCTCACTTACGTTTGACCAGTTCGACTTATTTACTACCCCCAGATATGTATTAGTACTATCTATGTTATTACCAGGCCCTTGTGAGTGATAATCTGCCCATCCTACTTGAGTACTGTTTTGTTTATACCTTGCTTGCGCTTGCGCCTCATCTGCAATACATATTACAAGTACGTTTTTAGTAGTTGCTTGATATTGAGAATAAACAGTACCAGCATTTAAATTTTGTGTAGGTTGTAATCCTTGTAATATTTCAGCTTCTGTCCAATATCTAGCATACTCACTAGTAGAGTATTGAGCAGCACTTGCTTCTAAATCAAATACAAAAGGATTGTTTATACTACCATTACCACTAAAACTAACGGGATTACCAACATTAACAACTTGATTATTAATAGTAGTAGTAGTCTGAGTTCTATCTCCAAACAATCCACCAAACATACCTGTCTTTGGAAACTCTGCCCATTGAATCCAACGCTCTCCCCATATTTGAATATGATGAATTTCTCCTGAGTGATTAGGTAAAAACGCCGCCCAACTTACTGCAGATTGAGCAGCAGTCAATACTTCTGCATCTCCAAAAGATGTTAGATCATAAAATATATAAATAGCAGTATCAGATGGTATTGCATCGTCCCCGCACGTAGGAAGTTCCCATGCTTGAGTTCCGTCTCCTAAAGTAGTTACAGGTTGTTTACATATAGTAGATACCGTAACCTCATCTCCAGGGTTAAGGTCATCAATTCCAATTGCTCCAGAAGGCCCGCATTGACTCCAAGAATCTGTCCCATATGGAGAAGTAGTTGTAACAAAGTTATGATCATCGCCAATGTCCATTATTAAGGACACTTGATTGTCTTCCATACACGCTTCAGAAAATTGTATTTCAGAACATACTTCTAGATTACGTTGTGTTTCAATAGATTTTGAAATTAACGTTCTAGTAGACAGCTTACCACTGAAAGAAGAAGACGATTGATCTAACGGAGTTTTTGATACCATAGCTAAATTGGAACGAATCAGACACAAAAGAAGGAGAGTCGCCTCTCCTCCTTGTGTCCGTATATATTATAGTACAGGAATAACTCCGTCAGAGTTGATAGAAATTCCGTTCCAACCGTTATTAAATACTGTAATTACGTTATTGTAAGTAGTAGAAACATCATCATTGATCGCAAGTCTTACAACATATGGAGATCTAACAGCTCCAGCAGTTGCTGCAGAAGTATGTTGATCAGCATAAGAGATTGACAATACTCGATAATCTTCACCTGGAACAGTAAGTGATTCGTTTTCAACATTTTGACTCAATGGGAATGGAGTTCTGTAAGGGCTTGGTCTGTTTCCAGCACCAATAGCATTCTTACTGTTTTTCAATTCCATTTGAGATACTTGCCAGTCTTGTCCGAAAGGCATTGTAGGCGCAGTTACAGAAACTGTTCCGTTACAATCAAATCCTCCAAGAAGGCCAATGTTAAGAGAGATAAATTGACTATTTACTACGTTAGCAATAGCAGAAATTGCACCTACAGCAGGAGTTTTGTGTTGACCTCCAGCAATAGACAATGACCAACTAGAGTCAGCAAATGCTTCACCTACAGCTTTAGTAATAACTTCAAAGTCAGTGCTGTTACCTCCAGTACCAGTACGACTTGGCATCTCTACTGGACGATCCAATACCGCACTAGTACCAGAAACTGATTCTACACGATAGATCGGATCCGCAGTAGTAGGAGCAGTACTAGCTACATCAGAGATACGAATAAAATCACCAGCAACAAGAGTACCATCATAAGTACCACCAGCACTGTGATCCCATCCACCAGCAGTTGTGATTGTATCACTTCCTTTAACAATAGTAACGTTATCGTCAAAATCGTTAGTAGCCGTTACAGCAGCGCTGTTAATAGGCAAAGCAAGTCCAATCAAAAACTCATTAGGATTCAAGGGAAACAAAGCATTTTCTTTATCTGCGTTGATGTTTTCTGCAATACCCATTGCAACATCCCATGCAGCGCCTTCAGGGCATCCACATGCATTTCCACAGCATCTAGAAACATAAGAATATGTTTTAACTAGATCTTGATATCCATAAGATTGAAAAATCTTTTCTGACTCAAGACGTACTTTAACAATATACTCAGTTTCACAATCTCCGCTAAAAGAGCTGATAGTAGCAGATCCAGCAGAGCCAGGACTTGCCGCAGAAGAAGCAATATAAGCAGGAGCAGAGTTAAAAGTCGGAGACTTTCTCAATTCAGTTGTGCTGACTTTTACAGCGTAGTAGTGACGAGTAGGTAGAGCAGTACCACCAACAGCAGTATTTGTATCTGCGTTGAAAATAGCAAGTTCTCCTACAGTACCACTAGCAAGAAAAGCAGCGAGTGTTGTAGTGTTAGCAGTGATACCACCAGTATGATTTACTACTAATACACTTTCTACAGGTCTTTCCATTTTAGTAATTTTTAAGGATTAAAATAATTATTCATTCTGTGCAACCTTTGCAGCTTTAAATTGGAAACCTGGAGAGTTAACACTACCCGATGCCATTTGTACTGCAAGATCCACAATCTCTCTGTGGGTATGATCAGGAAGTTCACATCCTTGATCTTGGTTTACAGTACTACCATCTGGATAATTATATGATTGTCCAGGTAATCCGCTTACAAAAGCTATTCGTTTTGGCCGTCTAAGATAGTCAAGGATGAACGAATTTATTACAAAACTTCCATCAGTATATCCAAATACCTTATTAGAGTCAGCAACTATATCGCTTTTTGTACCATATACAATTGGCACTTCTCCCCATTCAAAACTGGGCTCATAGTAAGGATCTGTCAATACACTACTCAGATCGTCATGCTGCGTAGGCGTACAGACGCAAATTCTGCGTCCGCATGGGTCTTTGGAAGTCTCTGCCTGAAGACGTATGGCAAATATGTAATCTCCAGGCAGAGTAGCTTCAAAAGAATTGTCGATAGTCAAAGCCGTTGCTGGCAGTGATTGATCTTTGATAACTAAGTTTCTAAGATCATCTATCCTTTTTTGTGTTGTCTCAAAGCCGTCACCTTTTATATTATTTATGCCGTATCTCTGCTTCATGAATACTTCCATAGCTTCGTTTAGCCACCAATCTATCTCAGGCGCTTTAAAGTTTGCCTGGTCTTGACTGTCAACTTTATTAAACTTCAACTTGAAGTCATAATGCATGTCTTGTACGGTCATACTTAATTATTAGGATCTAGCTTCTAGATCAGTTTTAAGTTTAACAAGCATTTCTTGAGATTTTGGATTCAGTAAGTTTAATACTGTATCCTCAAAATCAAATCCTACTTGTTGATCATTGTAAAGATACGCGGTACCTTTTCGTCTGAAGATTCCTTTATTCTCCAAATCAAAAATCAACGCTTTTACTTTGATCTCTTCTGGTTTAGCAGAAGCAATTTTTATAAATTTTGATGGATTCTCTTTAACTATCTCATACAGTTTAGTATATGAGAATTCCTCTGATGTATTGTCCGCAGACTTACCAAAGATCTTAAGGAGATCACATCGTTTATTATGAGTAAGTTTTGTAAAGATGCTCATAGCATTTGCCTCAATTTCGATTTCTCTAGCTTGAGTTTCTACTTCATCCTGCTCGTCATAAATAACATATTTTGCACCAGGCCATTTGCCTTCTGCATATTCTTTTTGAGAATTTGCAACCATGTTACTGGCTTTCATTAAACGTACTTGAAGTTCATCATTAGGTTTTTTAGTATCAAAGATTGTTGTCTTATCTTCCAATTTAACTTTAAAATTACTCCAGTATTCGTTTGCTGATGAAGAGGTCAGTTCTACTCCAAGAGCAGTTCCTAACCTTTTTTCATCTTCTGGATCCAGTCCAGTTGCAAGTTTCCCTATTCTGGAATCATACAATGCCATAATAGTATCATATGTTCCTTGAAATTTGGCACGGCCTAGTTTATCTAGACCATGCCATTTTTCCTTGATGATTGGTTTTACGTAGACTAAATGTGTTTCTTTAGGTTTCATATTACGTAAAATTGGTTATTAGTTTTGTGCCAAAATCAACTCTCCACAACGAGTAACATCGTCAATCTGGACTCCACACTGATCGTGAACGATCATAGTATAAGAATCTTTAGCGTTTGACATGATACCACCCTTGTTAGCTCCATAAGGAGTTTGAAGACCTGATACGTAACCAAGTTTGTAACCACCTTTTTTGTGGACATACTTGATGTTCGCGTCACCTTTTGCACCACCGAAATCCAAGAATGTGAATCTCATAGACTCAATTGGAACTTGAAGTTCATCATGGTAGATATGGTTAATCTCACGATCGTCATAAACTGGGTTGTGACGAAGTGTAAGAGTAATTCCATTAGGGCCACGATATTTAACAAATTGACCACCGAACTCCAAGTTAGAACCTGATCCTGAGATAAACTTAGAATCTACAGTCAAGAAAGGAGCTGAAGCGTTCATCATAGCTTGGTGGAATGCGAGCATTCCATACTCACCTGTGTACGCAACAATATTTCGGTTAGACATATCAACTCGTCCGAAGAAGATATCTAGAAGATATTCACGGATAAGTTTTTCAGTAAGAGTATTGTAGAAATGTACGTGAGAATCCTCAAGTAGTTCCTGAACACCTGGGCCTGTACGTGCGATACGTCCATTAGCTCCAGCAACTGAAGACTGAGAACGTCCGTACCATAGACCTCTTTCTTTTTCTTTGTAGAACTGGATCCAATACTCGGCTTCAGCATACTTCAACCACTTGTAGTCTTTGTATACTTTTCCGTTAGCATCCATCAATGCAACAACCAAAGATTGATTAGCAGCATCTCCAGTTACAGAGTATTCTTTACGGTATGTTGAAAGATTCGAGCGAAGTTTCATTGGCATAGCGTAAGTAGTAGAACCAGATTGGTCACCACCTTCTTCATATACCGAAAACATTTTGCTCCACTGAACACCTGCAGCTTGTGCAGCAGCGCTTAGTGCATCTGTCTGAGAATCAGACATCAAACGGCAAACATATTCATAACCAACTCCAGGGCCACCAGCTGCAACGGGACCAGATTGAATACGTACCAATTGACGAGTAACTCCAGCAGAAGGAGAAATAACATCACCAGGTTTAAACCAGTCTTCATCAAGTGTAAGTGTAAACTCAGAAAGAGTAAGTCCACTTCCAGACGCTGCAGCAGTTGCAACCA